>Ga0316222_1000861_pt1 | contig 42541 bp, 42 predicted proteins | sample TBH18011metaG_FD_206008 | JGI IMG/M metagenome (GOLD analysis project Ga0316222, IMG submission 206008) | Freshwater microbial communities from Trout Bog Lake, Wisconsin, USA - TBH18011 | ecosystem: Environmental > Aquatic > Freshwater > Lake > Hypolimnion/Profundal zone | place: USA: Wisconsin... | reverse complement strand
AGCGACGCCGACGCTCAACCCCGCTGATGATCTCCAACGCCTCGGTCCTTTGCGACACACTTAAATGCGTCGCTAGAATCAAAGCGCAGGTTCACACCAACAAGGCGGTTCTCGCCGGACGGATACCGCTTTTCCGCAGGCCACGTCTTTTGATATTCTCGTCAATATCAGGCCACCCTCTCGACAAGTGGCCAACGACGTCCCATTTACCTGCGAACCCGGGATTTTCCTGGAATAACTGGTTGTCTTAGATGCAAGTGTTGTCTCTGCCGCGCGTATACCCCGCCGAAACCGCTCACATCGCCCCGTGCGACGCTGTGGCGGTGCGTCGTGATTCGGATAACGGCAATGAGCGGGACAACACCCCCGATATCGGCGTCGTCACCAAGGCCCGCACGCGCACGCGCAAGCCTGCGATGTATAAAGTGCTGATGTTGAACGATGATTACACGCCGATGGAATTCGTCGTGCATGTTCTCGAACGCTTTTTTAACAAGTCGCGTGAGGAATCGACGCGCATCATGCTGCATGTCCATCGCCGTGGTGTGGGCGTGTGCGGCGTGTTCACCTATGAAGTCGCCGAGACCAAGGTGACGCAGGTGATGGATCTGGCCCGCCAGAATCAGCACCCGCTGCAATGCACGATCGAAAAAGACTAATAGAGCCGGATTGGCGGGGCGTGGACCCGCCCTACGAGTTCCGCGCTGCTTCCCGAGCTTCCAGATCGGCCATATTCAGCGCCCGCAGCTTCGGTGCGCGCCACGCCGTCAGAGCCACGACGGCAAGAGTGACCACGCCGCCCACCCACACCGCAGGCACCGCGCCGATGGCACCGGCCAACATGCCGCTCTCAAAATCGCCCAACTCATTGGATGAGTTGATGAACACCATGCGCACAGCGGCGATGCGTCCGCGCATCTCACCCGGTGCGGCCAGCCGCAGAATGGCGCGGCGGATGACCACACTGGTGCCATCACACATCCCGGCCACCATCAGGGCCAGGAACGAGATCACAAAATTATGTGACAGGGCGAAGATGATGATCGCCACACCGAAACCCGCCACCACGCCATGAAACACCAAGCCGGCGCGCGCCCGTGGCGGATGCCGCACGGCAATCAGCATCGCCAGCAGCGAGCCGACCGACATTGCTGAGCGCAAAATGCCGAAGCCGGTCGGGCCCACATGCAGAATATCGCTGGCAAACACCGGCAACAGCGCGGTTGCTCCGCCGAAGAAGACCGCGAACAAATCAAGCGCCATTGAGCCGAGCAGCACCTGCTCGGAGAAGGCAAAGCGCAGCCCCTCGCCAATCCGGGCGGTGATGCTGTCGCCACGCCGAATACCCAAAGGCGGGCGCGGCACCACAAAACGGGCCAGCATCAAACCACTGAGGCCGAACATCGCCGCCAGACAGAGATAGGTCGCAGACGCGCCACCGACATCAAACAGGAAGCTCGATATCACCGGCCCGGACAGCATTGCCGCCTGTCCGAGCGAGGAGAGCAGCGACGCCCCGCGCATCGTGTCGCCATCCGGCAACTCGTCCGCCTCCAACCCCTGATTGGCCGGCGTGATGAAGGCGTTGGCGCAGCCGATCAGGAAGCCGACGACATAGATCCCCAGCACCGCACTGCGTCCGCCGACAAGAGAGGTGGCTGCCAGCATCAGGCAGAGCGCCATGAACACCACCCGCCCGACCAGCGCCACACGCTGGCGACTGAAACGGTCGGCCACCACACCGCCGAACAGCACCAACGAAATCGCTGGCCCGGCTTCGACCAGCCCAAGCCAGCCGAGGCTGAGCGGGTCATGCGTCAAGGCGTAGAGATGGTAGCCCAGCAGAACCGTCAAACCGGCATTGGCAAACCGGACGAAACAGGCGGTTGCAATGAAGGCACGAAAGGCGGCGGGAAGTGGTGTCCGGCTAATGCTGCATCCCCCAACGGCGAACCGTCTTCTCCTCGATCTTGCGGAAGACGATGTTTTCCATCGCCAACCCGATCAGGATTACACTGAACAACCCAGCGAAGACCGAAGGAATCTCCAACTGGTTCTTGTTTTCGAAGATGAACCAGCCAAGCCCACCTTGACCAGAGGAAACACCGAAAACCAATTCGGCCGCGATCAGTGTGCGCCAAGCAAACGCCCAGCCCACTTTCATGCCCGTCAGGATCGATGGAAACGCCGCCGGCACGAGGATTTTCATCACATAGGATAGCTTGCCGAGTCCGTAATTGCGCCCGACCATCCGCATCGTCTGCGACACGCCGAGGAAGCCTGCATGCATATTCAGCGCCATCACCCACAGCACCGAATGCACCAGCACGAAGATCAAGCTGCCCAGCCCGAGGCCGAACCACAGCAGCGCCAACGGCAATAATGCAATGGCGGGCAGCGGGTTGAACATCGAGGTCAGCGTCTCCAGAAAATCGTTGCCGATTCGCGTGGTGATCGCCAGCACCGACAGCACCGTCGCCAGCACGATGCCGAGCGCGTAGCCCATCAGCAGCACGCGCACCGATGTCCAGGCGCGGGCGAGCAGCACGCCGTTGGCGATGTTGTCGCGGAAGGCTTCCATCGTGTCGGTGAAGGTGGGGAACAGCAGCGAATTGTCAGAGAACACGCCGTACGCCTGCCACAGTGCGGCAAGGGCTGCGATGATGAGGCATTTGCGCAGCCAGCCCTTGTTCCACAACCGCTCCCAAAACGGGATCGGTCGCTCGACATCGGCGTTTTCACCGAAAACCGGCACTTCGAAAAACTGGTCTTCGCGCGGCGGGGCGAATGGGTTGGTTGCGGTCATATCCGGTCCCTCACGCGAACAGCAGATCGTGGATTTCCGTCTCAAGCGCACCGATGCGCGAGACGTCATCGGTTGAATTCAGCTCGGCCCGCACCTGTCCGGGGTGGGGGGAGAGCAACAGGATGCGGTTGCCGACGCGGATCGCCTCGTTGATCGAGTGGGTGACGAAGAGCACGGTGAATTTGGTGTCATCCCACAGCCGCAGCAATTCATCCTGCATGGTGCGCCGAGTGAGCGCGTCGAGGGCGGCGAAGGGTTCATCCATCAGCAGGATTTCAGGCTCCATCGCCATGCCACGCGCAATCGCCACGCGCTGTTTCATGCCGCCGGAGAGCGTGTGCGGATAGGAATCCTTCGCCCGCGTCAGCCCCACTTTGTCGATGTAATGCCGCGCTTTCTCGAATGCCTCCTTACGGCTGAGCTTGCCGGTGGCGAGCAGCGGGAAGACCACGTTCTCCGTCACCGTCTTCCAGGGCAATAATTGGTCGAATTCCTGGAAGACCATCATGCGGTCTGGGCCGGGGCCTGTGATGCGTTTGCCCTTCAGGGTGATCTCGCCTTCGAGGGGAGCCAGATAGCCGCCCACCGCTTTGAGCAGCGAGGATTTGCCGCAGCCTGATGGCCCGAGCAGGATAAAACGGTCGCCCCGGTAGATCGAAAAATTCACGCGATGCGTGGCTGTGACGACGTGTTCCGTCGTTCGGTATTGCAGCGTGACGCCGCGAACGTCGAGCAGCTTCTCGGTCATGCTTCCCCACCCCTTTGCAGCCAGTCTTCAAGCAGAAGGGCCGTCTTGTCCACCCGGAGCGGTAAGGTTAGGCTCCGAAAAAACGGAGGGAATGAAAATGCGCGTCCTGCATCAATGGATCGCCGTGTCTCTGCTGGCCTTCTCCTGCATTATACCGCCCGCTGCGGCCCGCGCGGAGGTGAGTGAGATTCGAATCACCTATCAGCCGAGCATCATCTATCTGCCCGTTGTGGTGATGCGGCACGAGAAGATGATCGAAAAAGCCGGTGCCTCGCTTGGTCTGGCCAATTTGAAATCGAGCTATTCCATCTTCGGCGGCGGCGGCGCGGCCACCGATGCACTGTTGTCGGGCAATGTTGATGTGGTGACGACCGGTGTGTCGAACATGCTGCTGCTGTGGGACCGCACCAAAGGTGGCGTGAAGGGCTTCGCGCAATCCTCGGCCACGCCGATGTGGCTGATCAGCACCAATCCGAAGGTCAAGACGCTGCAGGATCTGTCACAGGGCGACAAAATTGCCGTGCCGACGGTGAAAATCTCCAGCCAGGCGATCCTGATTCAGATGGCCGCGCGCAAGCTGTATGGTGACGACCAGTATGCCAAGCTTGACCAATACACCACCACGCTGGGGCATCCTGACGCAGTGGCGGCATTGACATCGAAGAGTGGCGGGCTGACCGGGCATTTTTCGGCTCCCCCGTTCGAGCAACAAGAGGCGCTGCTGCCCGGTGCGCATGTGGTGACGACCTCGACGGAGATCATGGGCGGGCCGGTGTCCAACGCGGTGTATTTCGGCCTGACCAAATTCCACGACAATAACCCCACCGTGGTCGCGGCCTTCTACAAGGCCACGCGCGAGGCGGAAGCGTTCATCAAGGCGCATCCGCGTGAGGCCTGCGAGATGTATGCGGAGCTGTCTGGTGATAAGACGCCGATTGACGAACTGGTGAAGATCATCCAGCAGCCGGGCATGCTCTACAACCTCGTGCCTGTCGGCACGATGGCAACGGCGTTGCACATGGTCGATACCCATGTGATGAAAACTCGCCCGGCCAGCTGGAAAGATTTCTTCTTCGCCGAGGCGTATGATTTGCCGGGGAACTGAACTGCATGACCGACGATCCCACCTTGCTGTCTGACGAGGAATGGCGCCGCAGGCTTTCGCCCGAGCAATTTCGGGTGTTGCGCCAGCACGGCACCGAACGGCCCGGCACCTCGCCGCTGAATTACGAAAAGCGGCGAGGGCATTATGCCTGCGCGGGGTGTGGGCAGACGTTGTTCGAATCCGACACCAAATTCGACGCCGGCTGTGGTTGGCCAAGCTTCTACGCCGCCCTCGATTGCGCGGTGGAAACACGGGATGATCGCAGCCATTTCATGATGCGCACGGAAGTTCTGTGCGGCCGCTGCCACGGCCATCTCGGCCATGTCTTCCCCGATGGCCCGCTGCCAACCGGGGATCGCTTCTGCATGAACGGTGTGGCGCTGACATTCGAACCGGACGAAAGCTGACATGATCGCAGGTTCGGCCCTGGTGGGGGCTGCGATGGCCGGGATGGCCTACACGCTCACACCGGGGCCGGGCTTTCTCGCTTTGCTCGGCATCGGTGCCGCCCAGGGGCGGGGGGCGGGGGCGAAGTTTCTCGCCGGGCATTTCGCCGGAGATCTGGTCTGGGCGGCGTTGGCCTTGGCGGCGATTGTCGGTGTGCGGCAAATTGGCTCGCTGGTGTTCGACCTGCTTGGTGTGTTCTGCGGCCTCTATCTGGGCAGGCTTGGCCTCAGGGCGGCACTTGCCAAGCGGCGGGATGGTGCAAGCGGGTTGCCGGTGGTGGAAAAGCCGCTGCTGCGCGGCGTCGCCTTTGGGCTGACCAACCCGAAAGCCTATCCGGTGGCACTGGCCACCTTCACCGCCTTGCTCGCCGGACAAAAGGGGCTGGATTGGCTGGCCGTGCCGCCTTTGCTGGCGGCTGCGGCGGGTGGGTTTATCCTGGCCGATGTGATCCTGGTCAGTTTCGGCGGGGCAGGGGCGGTGCGGCGCTTTTATCTGCGGCATGATCTGGCGATCACCCGTGCTTCCGGCGTGCTGTTCTTAGGATTCGCCGCAATCGCTCTGCGGGCGGGCCTGAGCGGGTTGCTCGCGACATCTGGCTGAACAGCAGACCGCATTTGCGGGATTGCGCCATGCGTTTGCCGTTGGGTGTCGAAGGCCAGTGCATGCCATACTTTAACGGGCAATGGTTTGCCCCCGAAGTTTCAAGCAGGACGCATGGACGCCCCTGACACCACCAGCCTGAACGACGATGCAGCCACATCGCAGCCGGTGACATTCACCCATGAGCAGATCCGCCGGGTGATTTCCGGCATTTTGCTGTGCATCTTCCTGGCCGCGATTGATCAGACCGTGGTGATCCCGGCAGTGCCGGCGATTGCCGCCGATCTGCATGGCTTTGGTCATCTGGCCTGGATTGTGACGGCCTATCTGCTCACCTCCACCATCGCCACGCCGATCTATGGCAAATTGTCGGACATCTACGGCAGGCGCGCTTTGTTGCTGCCCGCCATCGTGCTGTTCGTCTTCGCCTCGATCCTGTGCGGCCTGTCGCAGAGCTTGGTGCAACTGATCCTTGCCCGTGCGTTGCAGGGCGTGGGCGGAGCTGGGCTGATGTCGATGTCGCAGGCGGCGATTGCCGATGTGGTCTCGCCGCGTGAGCGCGGGCGCTATCAGGGTTACATGGCCGGTGCCTGGGCGGTGGCGAGCATTGCCGGGCCGATCATCGGCGGCTGGGTGACGGATGCGGCCTCCTGGCGCTGGATTTTCTGGGCCAATCTGCCGATTGGCATCGGTGCCTTCATGCTGTCCAGCCGGGCCTTGGCGATGCTGAAAGTGCAGCGGCGCGAGGCGCGGATTGATCATCTGGGCGCTGCGCTGCTGGCCATTTGTACCACGGCGAGCCTGTTGGTGCTCAGTTGGGGCGGTTCGGATTACGCTTGGCAATCGCCCGAGATTTTGGGGCTTGGCACCGTATCGGTGGTGGTGCTGGCCGCGTTGGTTTGGCAGGAGCGGCGGGCAATTGAGCCGCTGATGCCGCCGCGTCTATTCGCCAACATCGTCTTCCGCCGTGGTGTGCTGATCGCCATGCTCAACACCGGCGCGATGTTCGGCATTACCTTCTTGCTGCCGTTGCTGTTCCAATTGACGCGCGATGCTGATGCGTCGATGTCCGGTACGCTGATTGTGCCGTTCCTGGCGGCAACCTGCGTGGGGGCATTCTCCGGCGGGCAGTTGGGACGACGGTTGGGCCGATTGAAGCGTCTGCTGCAGACCGGGCTGGTGGTCACGGTGCTGGCCTGCTCGCTGTTTGCGGTGATGGGCACGTCAATCAGCTTAATCTGGCTGATGATCGTGCAATTTGTCATCGGTGTGGGCATCGGGCTGGTGCAGCCTTGCACCTTGGTCAGCGTGCAGAATTCCGCGCAACGCCAGGATGTGGGGGCTGCGACGGGTGCGTTCCTGTTCCTGCGCAATATGGGTGGCGCGGTGGGCAGCACGATCACCGGGGTTTTGTTGGCCGGGCAATTCGCCGCCAGCATTGCGCGTGAGGGTCTGGCTGGGAAGGTCGATTTGGGCATGCTGCGCAATGCCGAAACCACCAAGGTGGCGCTCGACCCTGTGCTGCTGGCCGGGGCGCATGACGCGCTGATGACGGCGTTTCACGTCGCCTTCGCAGGCTGTGCCGCCATGTCAGCTCTGGCGTTTATCGCCACCATCGGACTGCCGGACGTCAATCTGCGTTCGTCCAACTGACGCGACATCATAGCGCGGGTCGTGGACCTGCCCTGCCACCTACCTACTTCACCTTCGCCACACGCAGCGCATTGGTGGTGCCGGGCTGGCCATAGGGCACGCCGGCGAGGACCACGATGTCCTGACCTGGCTTGGCGAAACCCTCAGTGACCGCAACCTTGCTGCAGCGCGTGACCGTCTCGGTCATTGAATGCGCCTCGGCTGTCACCACCGAATGCACGCCCCACACCACCGCCAGACGACGCGCCACTTCAGTTGAGGGGGTCAGGCCGATGATCGGCGCTTCCGGGCGCTCGCGGGCGGCGCGGCGGGCGGTGCTGCCTGAGGCGGTGAAGCCGCAAATCGCCGCTGCCCCAATCGTGTGCGCGACCTGACTGGCAGCGGCTGCAATCGCATCGGCGGTGGAATGCCCAGGGGCCGGATGCGTGCTGTCGATCTGCTGCCGCCAGCCCTCATTGCCCTCAACGCGGGCGATGATGCGATCCATGATCGTCACTGCCTCCACCGGATATTGCCCGGCTGCCGTCTCGGCGGAGAGCATCACCGCATCTGCCCCATCGAACACGGCGGTTGCCACGTCCGACGCTTCGGCGCGGGTGGGGGCCGGGGCGGAAATCATGCTCTCCAGCATCTGGGTTGCCACCACCACCGGACAGCCAAGCAGGCGCGCGGTGCGGATGATGCGTTTTTGCGCCAGCGGCACGTCCTCGGGCGGCAATTCCACGCCGAGATCGCCACGCGCCACCATCACGCAATCCGACAGCGCCAGAATGTCGTCCAGCCGGTCGAGGGCTTGCGGCTTTTCGATCTTGCTCATGATCCAGGCGCGCCCGGCGGCAATCTCGCGGGCTTCGGCCACATCTTCCGGGCGTTGCACGAAGGATAGGCCGATGAAATCCGCGCCATGCGACAGCGCGAAATCCAGATCCTCACGATCCTTCACCGTCAGCGCCGGAATTGGCAGCACCATATCCGGCACGTTCACGCCCTTGCGGTCGGACAGCGTGCCGCCGGTGACGACTTCGGTGATCAGATGATCGGGCCGCACATGCTTCACCCGCAGCCGCAATTTGCCGTCATCGAGCAGCAGATTGGTGCCGATCCCGGCTGCGGCCAGAATTTCAGGATGCGGCAATTGCACGCGCTGGCTGTTGCCCGGCGTGGGGTCCATGTCGAGGCGGAACATCTGGCCGGTTTGCAACTGCACCTTGCCGCCGCTGAACCGCCCCACCCGCAATTTCGGCCCCTGCACATCGGCCAGCACCCCGATGGAGCGGCCGATTTTTTTCTCCAGATCGCGGATCATCGCGAAGCTGCGGGCGTGCACATCGTGGTCGCCATGGCTGAAATTCAGCCGGAACACGTCGGCACCAGCGATGAACAGGCGATGCAGCATCTCAGGGTTGGCACTCGCGGGACCAATGGTGGCGACGATCTTGGTGCGACGGCGACGGCGAATGCGGATGGGCATGGGATAGTCCTCAGGCGACCAGAATGGCGCGAATATCATTGACGTTGGTCAGCGTCGGACCCGTGCGGATCAGATCGCCGATGGCATCGAACAGGCTGTAGCTGTCATGGGCGGTCAGCACCGAACGCGGCGTCAAGCCGGCCGCGCGCGCACGGGCGAGGGTGTCGGGGGTGACAATCGCGCCCGCCGCATCCTCGGTGCCGTCAATGCCGTCCGTATCGCCTGCCACCGCCCACATCCCGGCTTCACCGCCCAGGGCGACGGCGAGGCTGAGCAGGCACTCGGTATTGCGCCCCCCTCGGCCCGCCGGGCCACGACCGATGGAGACGGTGGTTTCACCGCCAGAAAGCAAGAGGGCGGGCGCGCGGGCGGGGTGGCCATGCGCTTTGATGGAGCGGGCGATGCCCGCCATGACGATGCCGAGTTCGCGGCTTTCCCCCTCCAGCGCATCGCCGAGGATGATCGGCGTCACGCCATGTGCGCGCGCCACGTTGGCGGCGGCTTCCAGCGCCATCAGCGGGGTGGCGATCATGCGGAATTCAGCGTGCGGCAGTTCACCCGGCTTGGGTGTCTCAGTGCCATGCGAGAGCTGATGCTCCATCGCGGGGGTGATCTCGATGCCGTAGCGGGTGAGAATTTCGCGCGCTTGGGCGAAAGTCGAGGGATCGACCACCGTCGGCCCCGAGGCGATCACCGCCGGATCATCGCCCGGCACGTCAGAAATGGCGAGTGTGACCACGCGGGCAGGCGCACAGGCCGCCGCCAAACGCCCGCCTTTGATGGCGGAGAGATGTTTGCGCACGATGTTCATCTCGCCGATCACCGCACCCGAGGCGAGCAGCGCCTTGTTCACCGCCTGCTTGTCGGCCAGTGTCAGCCCAGGGGCTGCCAGCGGCATCAGCGCCGAGCCGCCACCAGAGATGAGCGCGATAACAAGATCATCCTGCGAAAGCCCCTGCACCGCCGCCAAAATCCGTCTCGCGGCGGCTTCGCCATTGGCGTCTGGCACTGGGTGGGAGGATTCGAGCACGGTGATCTTCTGGGTCGGCACCGCATGGTCGTAGCGGGTGACGACGACGCCCGACAGATCAACATCCGGCCACGCCGCTTCGAGGGAGGCCGCCATCGAGGCCGCCGATTTGCCACAGCCGATGACGACGCAGCGACCTTTCGGCTTTTCCGGCAGGAAATTATGCAACATCACGCGCGGATCAGCCGCTGCAACAGCGGCATCAAACACTTGGCGCAGAAGCAATCTTGCCCCCGCATCATCGAATCGCATCTCGTAACCCCCCAAGACGTAACCCGACTATGGCGAAACCCGATGCGTCGCGCCATCTATGCAAAACGAAAAGAGGAGAGTGAGGCCATGTCCAAACCAGAGATCGACGCCGCCACCACCACCGAGCTTGAAGCCGCCGCCTTTCGCACGCTGGTGGCACATCTGCGCACGCGGTCGGATGTGCAGAACATCGACATGATGAATCTCGCCGGTTTCTGCCGCAATTGCCTCAGCCGTTGGTATCGTGAAGCCGCCGAAGCGCGCGGGATTGCGCTGGCGGACCCGGATGCGCGCGAGATCATCTATGGCATGCCCTATAAAGAGTGGCAGGCGCAGAACCAGAAGCCCGCCTCCGCCGAAAAGCTGGCGGCGTTTGATGAGGCGATCAAACAGCATCAATAAGGATGCAGGTGTGCGGGTGGGCGGGCGCGATTGACCCGCCCGCGCCGGTTCGCTAACCCCTGCCTCCCAATCTCCCCTGCAGGAACCCGATCATGTCCGACGCTGGCGACAACGAAACCCAGGATCATGCCCAGTGGGGCAACATCGCCGCTGACCGGCTGCGTTCGATCATCGACCGGATTGAGCGCCTGGAAGAAGAGCGCAAGGCGCTTGGCAGCGATATCAAAGACATCTACGCCGAATCCAAAAGCGCCGGCTTCGACCCGAAAGTCATCCGCAAGCTGATCTCGCTGCGCAAGCAGGAGCCGGCCGAGGTTGAGGAACAGGAAACCCTGCTGGACGTCTATCGTCGCGCGCTGGGGATGTAAGTTTCCGTCCCTGCGAGCATTGCGGGGACCGGAAGGGCTGTAATGACGCTGCGAAGGACCATCTTCATATCACATTGAACTGGTCCTCGCATGCAGCCCCCCATCAAGACCCGCGCTGATCTCTCGGCCCTGCGCCTGTTGCTGCCCTATCTGCGCGTCTATCGCCGCCGCGTGGCGGTGGCCGGAGCGCTGATGTTGATCGCTGCCAGCCTGATGCTCGGCATTGGTCAGGGGTTGCGGCATCTGATCGATAGCGGCTTCGTGGCGGGTGGCGAGCATAATCTCGACCTTGCGGCCCTGGTGCTGTTCCTCGTCGTCGTCTCTTTTGGGGCGACGACGGCAATTCGAAATTTTCTGGTCTCCTGGCTCGGCGAACGGGTGGCGGCTGATCTGCGGCAGGATGCGTTTGGCCGCGCCATCGCGCTCTCCCCGGATTATTTCGAAACCGCCCGCACCGGCGATTTGCTCACCAAGCTGTCTGGTGACGTGGCGGTGCTGCAATCGCTCGTCGGCTCGGCAGTGTCGCAATATCTGCGCAGTGCGGTGCTGATGCTGGGCGCGCTCGGCATGCTGTTCTTCACCAGCCCGAAACTGACCGGCGTGGTGCTGTTGGTGGTGCCCTTTGTGGTGGTGCCGCTGGTGCTGTTCGGCAGACGCGAGCGCAAAATGGCCCGCGTGGCGCAGGATCGCGTGGCTGATCTTGGCGCACTCGCCGAAGAAGCCGTCGCCGGGCTGCGCACCCTGCAAGCCTTCACCCACGAAGCCGCCACGCTGCGCGATTACAGTGCGGCGGTCGAACGCTCAGTGGCGGCGGCGTTGCGACGGATAAAGCTGCGGGCGACGTTGATTTTGCTGGTGATCTGCTTGGGCTTCGGGGCCATCACCTTCTCACTTTGGGTCGGCGGGCGTGACGTGTTGGCCGGGCGGATCAGCTCGGGCGACCTCTCCGCCTTCGTCTTCTATGCCGTGCTGCTCGCCTCCACTGGGGCCACGATGAGCGAGTTGTGGGGTGAAGTGCAGCGCGCTGCCGGGGCCGCTGGGCGGATTGGCGAATTGCTTGCCGAAGTGCCGACCATCCGCCCGCCCGCGCATCCGGCAAAACTGCCCGCACCGCGTGGGGCGGTGGCATTCGAGGATGTGACGTTCCATTACCCGGCCCGCCCCGATCGCCCGTCGCTGCATGATTTCTCGCTGAATATCGCGCCGGGCGAGAACATCGCGCTTGTCGGCCCGTCAGGTGCGGGCAAGACGACGATTTTCCAATTGCTGCTGCGTTTCTACGATCCGCAATCGGGCGTTGTGCGGCTCGAAGGCGTGGATGTGGCGAGTCTTGACCCGCGTGATCTGCGCGCTCGGCTGGGGTTGGTGCCACAAGACCCGGTGATCTTCAGCCTCTCGGCACGCGAAAACATCCGCTATGGCCGACCAGATGCCAGCGATGCCGACGTGCTCGCTGCTGCACGGGCCGCCAATGCGGCGTTTCTGGAGGATCTGCCGGAAGGGCTCGACACCTTCCTCGGCGAAAAAGGCGTGCGTCTGTCCGGCGGCCAACGCCAGCGCGTGGCAATTGCCCGCGCCATTCTGCGCGACCCGTCGGTGCTGCTGCTCGATGAGGCGACGTCGGCGCTGGATGCGGAATCAGAGCGCGCCGTGCAGGCGGCCCTTGATCACCTTTCGCAGGGCCGCACCACACTCGTCGTCGCCCACCGGCTCGCCACCGTGCGTCGTGCGGATCGCATCATCGTGCTTGATGAGGGGCGCATTGTGGAAACCGGCACGCATGACGAATTGGTGGCGGCGGGTGGGCTATACGCCCACCTCGCCTCACTGCAATTCGTCGAGTAGCGCCCCTCAGCTCATCGGCCCCGCCACATGCGCCTGATACGCCGGGCGGGTGAGCAGGCGGTCATACCAGCGTGCGAGATTGGGCTGATCGATTTTGCCGGGGATATCCAGGTTCAGCCAGCGATGCACATGCACGCCGAAGGTGATGTCGGCGAGGGTGAAGTGATCCACCGCCACGTAATCCTGCCGACCAAGGCGGTCGTTGAGGATGCCCCAGATTTTATTGCCATCAGCAATCGCTGCATGAATCGCGGTCCAATCCCGCTTCTCCGGCGCGATGCGCACCAGCCCTTGGAAGACCACCGATTGCGGGCGCGACACCGTTGTCTGCTGAAAATCCATCCACGGATCAATCCGGGCGCGCGCACGGGCATCATCGGGAAACAGCGGCGAATTCTCGCCATAGGCCGCACAGAGATAGCGCAGAATGGCATTGCTCTCGAACATCGTCAGATCGCCATCAACGATGCTCGGCACCACGCCCAGCGGGTTCATCGCGCGATATTCCGGCGTGGCGGTGCGGCCAAAGGCAAGGCCGGCGTCGATGCGCTCATAGGGCAGGCCCATCTCCTCCAACAGCCAGATCACCTTCATCACGTTGCTGGACGTGGTGCGGCCCCAGAGTGTCAGCATGTTCGTCTCTCCCCGTTTCTGATCGGAGCCTAACGCGCCGATGTCTTGCAGCGAAAGCGGGTGGGGCGCATATCAGGCGCATGATGATCCCTCGCCTGCGCTTCGCCCTTCTCCTCTGTGCCCTGCTCGCCGGGGCAGCGCTTGGGCTGGCGTTTGCCAGCGAATATTGGGCCGAGTTGGTGCCATGCCCGCTGTGTCTGGTGGAGCGCTGGCCCTATCGCATCATTCTGGCCGCGTCCCTGATCGGCATCGTCTCGCCGCGCCGGATGGCTTGGCTGGCGCTGGGGGTTTGCATTGTGGCCTTCGCGGGCGATGCGGCGATTGCCTTCGTGCATGTGGGCGTGGAGCATCGTTGGTGGGACAGCCCGCTGCCGGAATGCCAAGCGCCGAATTTCACCGGCATGAGTGCCGCCGAGCGGCTGGCGCATATGCCGCTGGTGCCCTCCAAATCCTGCGAAGACCCGACCTATCTGCTGTCATTCCTGCCGATCTCGATGGCTGGGATGAACATGATCTTTGCCCTGGCTTCTGCCATCGGCTTTGCCGTCTTCACCCTCCGCCACGCAAGGAGCCCGCGATGACCGACGATATTCGCTTCCCCGGCGATTTGACCAAGCGCCAGGAGATTGAGCGCGTGTTGCGCGTTGATCACGCGGGCGAATACGGTGCCAAGCGCATCTATACCGGTCAGTTGGCAGTGCTGGGGCGTGGGTCGAAGGGCGATCTGTTGCGGCATATGAAGGACCAGGAGCAGGTCCATCTCGACACATTCGGCAAAATGATCGCCCAACGCCGCGTGCGCCCAACGGCGATGTTGCCGTTTTGGCATGTGGCGGGGTTCGCGCTTGGCGCGGTGACGGCACTGATGGGTGAAAAGGCGGCGATGGCCTGCACCGTGGCGGTGGAAGAGACCATCGACCAGCATTACCGCGATCAGATCGACCGGCTGGGTGCGGATGAGAAAGATCTGAAAGACACCATCGAGGTCTTCCGGCTGGAAGAAGTCGAGCACCGCGATATCGGGCTGGAAAATGGTGCTGAACAGGCTCCGGCCTATCGCCTGCTCAGCGGTGCGATCCGGCTGGGCTGCAAGGTGGCGATTGCGGTGAGCGAGCGGGTTTAAGCCATCCCGCAGCCGAGACTAGAGCACGGTCCGACCGATTGGAATCAATCGGTCGGACCGCAGCTCAACGACCAGTTTTCAGCAACCTGTTAGTGCGGAGGCAGCACCAGTGAGTTGTCGCCAACCAGATTGGCCAGCGTGATCGCGCCGGTGTTCAGCAAGGTCACATGCGCGGTGCCGCTGGTGCCGGTGATGGTCAGGCTGGTGTCGTAGCCACTGGCAACCTTGGTGTCGATCACCGAGGTCAGCGAGACGAACGAACTGAGGTTGGACAGATCATGCGCCAAAGCGGCACCTGACAGAATCTGCGTCAAATTGAGCGTATCGGCATTGGTCAGCGTGAAGTTGCTGATCGTGTCGGTGCCGCCCAAAGCGTTGACCACAAAGCTGTCACCGCCTGCGCCGCCATAGATGCGGTCCACACCGGCACCCATCATAACGGTGTTGCCATTGCCGCCCAGGAACACCGCATCGGTGCCGCTGCCGAGCGTGACCGAGGTCAGCCCCACCGTGGTGCCGCCATTGCGGGCGGTCTCGATGATGGTGTCGTTGCCATTGCCGACCGAGACGACATCGCTGCTGCCGGAGCCGACGATATAGACCGCGCCATTGCCTGCGGTGACGTGTTCCTGGCCGCTGCCGGCAAAGATTTCTGTCACGCCCGTGGAGGTGTTGTTGCCAACCGTGATGGTGTTGCCGGTGCCGGTGAGCAGAACTTCCTGCCGCCCGTCGCCGATGGTGATGGTGCTGCTGCCCGTCGGGCCGGAGACTTCACTGTTGCCAGCGCCCAGCGTGATGGTCTCGCCGGTGCCTTTGACCGAGACATTGTAATTGCCCGCACCGTAGCTCAGCACCGCGTTGTTCTGCACCAGATTGACATGGGTGCCGCTGACGGAGGTGGTGGGCGCCGCTGTGAGCGACAGCGCATTGTCGGCCAGAAGCTGCGCCACGGTGATCGACACGCCTTTGAGCACAGCGAACGCCGTGCCCGCCTGGCCGGTGCCGGTCGGATCATAGGACAAAGTGGTGTCACCCGCAGCTGAGGTGGTGGCCGTGATGAAGCCGCCCAGCGTCGCCAGGGTTGCCGTGCTGCCAGCAACCACGCTGGCCAGGTTCAGCACATCGCCGCCGGTCGGGTTGAAGGCGATGAATTGCTGTGCGGCTTCCTTGGTCGAAATCGCATCAACCAGCACCGTCTGATTGCCAGCCGCCGCCATGGTGATCGTGTCGAACGGCAGCGCCGCCGGAGGCAGTGCGAGCACCAGAGCGTTATCGGTCAGCAATTGCGCCACCGTGACCGTGACACCCTTGAGCACGGCGAACGGCGTGCCAGCCAAGCCGGTGCCGGTGGCGTCATAGGACAGCGTGGTGTCGCCAGCGGCAGACGTCGTGGCGGTGACGTAGTTGCCCAGCGTGGCCAGTGTGGCGGCACTGCCCTTGAGGATGTTGGCGAGGTTCAACACATCGCCGCCCGTCGGGTTGAAGCCTGCGAACTGCTCCGCACCTTCTTTGGCGGAGATGCCCTCGACGGTTGCGGTTTGGTTGCCGGCCGTGGCGAAGGTGAAGGTGTCGGCATGCAGAGTCGCAGGCGTGACCACCGGAGCGGCGGTGCCGAGCGAGAGCGCATTATCGGCCAGCAATTGCGCCACCGTGACCGTGACACCCTTGAGCACGGCGAACGGCGTGCCAGCCAAGCCGGTGCCGGTGGCGTCATAGGACAGCGTGGTGTCGCCAGCGGCAGACGTCGCGGCGGTGACGTAGTTGCTCAGCGTGGCCAGCGTGGCGGCACTGCCCTTGAGGATGTTGGCGAGGTTCAACACGTCGCCGCCTGTCGGGTTGAAGCCTGCGAACTGCTCCGCGCCTTCCTTGGATGAAATTCCGTCCACCTTCACGGTCTGGTTGCCGGCAGTTGCAAAAGTGAAAGTGTCAAAATGTAAAGTCGATGCGGCGGGAGGCAGCACTACGGCTGGAATTTTGACCGAATGCTCATTTGCTTCGTTGCTGTGATTGTTTGACACGAGGCTCTCCAAATGTGACCAAGAACTCACCCGCTTGGGGCTGATCTGGGTTTAACTGGCGAACCTGACCAAAACCTGACCGGTTTAAGACAAAATGTTTCAGTCTGACGGCGTGCCCGGATTGGAGTAGAGGGCAAAGTCGAGGCGGAAGACGCAGCCATCGGCAAGGTTTTCGTACCATGCCCGCCCGCCTTGCAACTCCATCGTCTTGGCGACAATCGCCAGCCCAAGCCCTGCACCACCGCCGCTTTGCATGCCTCGCGTGAAGGCGGCGAACAGCTTGTTCTTCAGTGCCTCCGGCACGCCCGGCCCATGGTCACGCACGCTCAGGCGGGCTCCGGGGCCGCAGGTGACGACGACGGCGGTGTCGGCAGGGGTGGCGCGCAGCGCATTCTCGATCAGGTTGCGCAACGCCGCAGCGATTGCGTCGCGATTGCCGGTGATCGGCGGACTGCCATAATCGTCGAATTCAATCTCGCGCGCATGTTCCACGGCCAGGGGAGCGAGACGGCTCACCGTCTGCCGTGCCATGTCGGCCAGATCGAAGCTCTCCTGCTCATCGGTTATGCTGGCCTCCAATTGCGCGACGTTGAGCAACTGGTTCACCAAATGCGTCATCTCTCCGGCCACGATGAGGCCGGAATCATTGCCGATTTGGGTGTGCTGGCCGAGTTGCAAGGTCAGCACAGCCAGTGGCGTGCGCAATTCATGGGCGACGGTGGCGGTAAAATCCCGCTGGAAGCCAACCACTTGATCCAAGCGCGTCAAGGCCCGGTTGATGGAAACCACCAAGGGCACGATTTCCGTTGGCAGGTTTTCGGTCTCCAGACGCAGCCCGGTGGTTCTTGCGTTGATCGCCTCCGCGTTGCGCGCGGCCTCGGCCAAGGGGCGCAGGCTGCGGCGCAGTGCAAAGATGTTGGCAATCAACATCGCCAAGGTCAGTGGCACCATCGGCACGATCACATGGTCCAACATCTCGTCATGCATCAGCCACCACCGCAGATCCGCCGGATCGCGACCCAAGGTGACGCGGAAATAGACGGCTACCCCGTCAAACTCCGTCCGCTTCATCACCAGGGCGGTTGTTTGCGATTTGCGCTGCAATTGACGGGCGGAGGAATCTAAATTCCATGCCGGGTTGAAGCGGATACCGGCGAAACTCTCTGCATTGGCGGAGGCGATGATGCTGCCGTTTTCATGGATGGCCTGAAAGCCATAGTCGAGAGGGTAACGCTCAAACGGACGTGCGACGTCTGGTGGCAGCGAGAGCGTGATGATGCCGTTTGGCCCCATCTGCAGATATTCGGCCAGGATCTCGGCCTCATGCTCGGCGCCAGTGGTCATCAGAACATCACGCGACAGGCCATATTTCAGGATGACCAGTGTCACTTCGGCGAACATCGTCAGTATCGCGACGATGATGAAGCTGATCGTCGCACTGCGCACCAAAGATGGCTGCCGGGCCAATTTGAAAAATTCTCTCATGGCTGTGCCAAGCGCAGAAGATAGCCAACCCCGCGGATCGTGTGGATCGAGACATCGGCCATCGCATCGCCGAGGCGACGCCGCAGGCGCGAGACCAAGACCTCTAGCGCGTTGGGGGTGAATTCGGCGTCTGCGCTGTAGAGCGATTGCTCCAGCGATTCACGGGCGACCACCTGGCCCACACGGGTGAGTAGAATTTGCAGCAGCGCCATCTCTCGCCGCGACAGCGCCACCATCTGGCCGCACACCGTCAAACGCCAGGCCGCCGCATCAAATTCGATATTGCCGACTGACAACACCGCACTCAGCCCCCGGCCCGGTCGCCGCAGCACGGCACGCATGCGGGCGAGCAACTCGCCGATTTCAAACGGCTTGACGATATAGTCATCCGCGCCGGTATCGAGGCCGACGATACGATCGTCCAAATCGCTGCGTGCCGTGGCCACAATAACCGGTATGTTGGCACACGATTCCCAGCGACGAATTTTCTTCAACCACGCAATTCCATCGCCATCGGGTAAATTCAAATCCAAAATAATAAGATCAAAGGATGATAGGCCCATAATTTCTTCGGCTTCGGCGAGGGAAAATGCTCGGTCAACCTCAAACCCGCTGCCTTTAATACCGGAAGCTATCAAATTCGAAATTTTAACATTATCTTCAACCAACAGGGCTTTCATTTCTATTCCTGTTTGTAGCGAACGGCCATCGGCGCTGAGTGGGATGTCTGCGTTCATAGGCAGCCGCGACAGGCTGGGTCAAATACCCGGTCTGTCGTGAAACGATGCGCGCGATATGAGGGGCGTGAGGCGCCGCTCAGTTCTCCAATTCGGAATCCCAATACAGATAGTCGCGCCAGCTTTCGTGCAGAAAGTTGGGCGGGAAGGCGCGGCCATTGTCCTGTAATTCCCAGGTGCTCGGCTGGCGCGCGGGTTTGCGGGGATACATCCGACATTCGCGGGGCAGCGCGCTGGCCTTGCGCAGATTGCAGGGACCGCAGGCGGTGACAACATTCTCCCACGTTGTTCGCCCGCCACGGCTGCGCGGGATGACGTGATCGAAGGTCAGGTTCTGCGCCGGTTCCCGCTCGCCGCAATATTGGCATTCGAAGGCGTCGCGCAGGAACACGTTGAAACGGGTGAAGGCGGGCTTGCGGCTGGTGGGGACGTAATCCTTCAGCGCGATCACGCTGGGCAGCCGCATCGCCATGCTCGGTGAGCGCACTTCGGTGTCGTATTCGTTGAGCACCGAGACACGATCCAGGAAAACGGCCTTTACCGCGTCCTGCCACGACCAGACAGACAAGGGGAAATACGACAACGGGCGGAAATCCGCGTTGAGAACGAGCGCCGGGAAATGCTGTCCGCCATCAGGCACGAGCCACTCCTTCGCGAGCGCGGCACTACATGCAGTGGCTGATATCCAAGTCGGCCACATATCTTGCAGCGCCGCTGGTAACTTGATCGGTTATCGCACCCGATATCCCCGCCCGCAAGCAGCGCGGGCAGGTTTCACGAAGCCGTCATGATGCGCATGCTGATTTCGTTGAGTTTTCGCTGGATTCGAACCACGACGCTCGTGCTGCAACCGGCTAGATTGCCCGCATGCTCGTTACCCGATTCGCCCCCAGCCCCACCGGATTGCTGCATCTCGGCAGCGCCTATTCTGCGCTGTTCGCCTGGACAAAGGCGCGCGAGGCCGGGGGGCGGTTTTTGCTGCGGATCGAGGATATCGACACCCAACGCTGTCGCCCGGAATTCACCACCGCCATCATCGAAGATCTGCGCTGGCTCGGCTTGGATTGGGACGGCGATGTGCGGGTGCAAAGCGAGCACGTGGCAGAATACGATGCGGTGATCGCCAATCTGGCCGCGCGCGGTCTGGCCTATCGCTGCTGGTGCTCACGTGCCGACATCGAAGCGCACGCCTCGGCCCCGCATGGCCCAGAAGGCGCGATCTATCCCGGCACTTGCCGCCACCTCAGCACCGCAGACCAGCAGGCGCGTGCAGGCGAGCCCTTCGCGTGGCGGCTTAATCTGGCGGCGGCGTTGCGTGAAACCGGGCCACTTACCCGCGACCCGCGCCCATTCGGCGATGTGGTGATCGGCCGCAAGCACACGCCGGGCAGTTACCATCTCTGCGTGACCCATGACGACGCACTGCAAGGCGTCAGCCTCGTCACCCGCGCGGTTGATCTGGAGGCGGCCACGGCGATTCATGAAGTTCTGCAACGCCTGATGGGCTGGCCGGTGCCCGCCTATGAATTCCACACATTGCTCACCAACTCTGACGGCACCCGACTGGCCAAGCGGGATCGGTCGGTGGGGATCAGGGCGTTGCGGGAGGATGGATATTCCCCGGCGCAGGTGCGGGCGATGGTGGGGTTTTGACGGTGCCGTGCACGGGCATGGCTGGGTGAGGACATAACGACCGCACATATCAGCCAAGAACAACTGCCTTCGCGGGTTCGGCAAGGTTGAACCGACACCCGCAGGGCTCTAGGGTGCCGCGGTTTCGTAACGTCAGAGAGTGTCATGCATCTCACCGCCGAGCGTCTTGATCGCGTCAGCCCAAGCCAGACCATCGCCATCTCCACCAAGGCGCGCCAGCTGAAAGCTGCCGGTCGGGACGTGATTTCGCTCTCCGCTGGTGAGCCGGATTTCGACACACCGCAGTTTATTAAAGACGCGGCGATTGCCGCCATTCAGGCCGGTGACACCAAATACACCGACGTGGCCGGCACGCTGGCGCTGCGCAAGGCTGTGGCCGAGCGGTTCCGTCTGGATTCGGGCCTGGATTACAAGCCGGAAGAGATCATCGTCTCCACCGGCGGCAAGCAGGTGATCTACAACGCGATGGTCGCCACGATGAACGCGGGCGATGAAGCGATTATCCCGACGCCTGCGTGGGTGTCGTATCCCGATATCGTCTCGCTCGCTGACGGCACCCCGGTGTTCGTGCCTTGCGGTCAGAATAACGGCTTCAAGCTGCGCGCCGAGGATCTGGAAGCAGCGATCACGCCGAAGACCAAGTGGGTGTTCCTCAACAACCCCTGCAACCCGACGGGTGCTGCCTATTCGGCCGAAGAACTGAAGCCCATTTGCGACGTGCTGCTGAAGCACCCGAATGTGTGGATTCTGACCGACGATATCTATGACAAGCTGGCCTATGACGGCTTCAAGCCCGCCACCGTTGTGCAGGTTGAGCCCAAGCTGCGCGACCGCACCATCACGATGAATGGCTGCTCGAAGGCCTATGCGATGACCGGCTGGCGCATTGGTTTCGCCGGTGCGCCGTTGGCGATGACCAAGGCGATGGACAAGCTGCAAAGCCAGTCCACTTCCAATACCTCGTCGATCTCGCAGGCCGCAGCACTGGCTGCCGTCACGGGTCCGCAGGATTTCATCGGCGAGATGGTCACGGTCTATCAGGCCCGCCGCAATCTGGTCGTGGACATGCTCAACGAAGCGCCGGGCATCAACTGCCACAAGCCGGAAGGTGCGTTCTACGTCTTCCCGTCGGTGCATGGCTGCTTGGGCAAGACCTCGGCGGGCGGCAAGAAGATTGAGACGGACGAGGATTTCGTGCTGGCCTTGCTCGATGAGCAGGGCGTGGCGGCGGTGCATGGGTCGGCCTTCATTTATCCGGGCCATTTCCGCATCTCCTACGCGACTGACACGGAAAGCCTGAAGGAAGCCTGCCGCCGTATTCAGGTGTTCTGCCAGGGTCTCGTCTGAGTGATGCCCGCACTCGCAGATCGTCTGGGCCGCACGAAGGTTGCGGCCACGGTGGCCATGACCATCAAGGCCCGCGAACTGCGAGCGGCGGGGCATGACGTGATCGCGCTCACCATTGGTGAGCCTGATTTCGCAACGCCTGCTCATGCCATTGAGGGTGCCCATCAGGCCGCCCTTGCCGGCAAGACCAAATATCCGCCGCAAGACGGCACCGCCGCCCTGAAAGAGGCTGTGCAGCGCAAATTCAAGCGCGAGCGCGGCCTTGATTTCGCGTTGGACGAAATCTGCGTCTCCAATGGCGGCAAACAGGCGATCTACAACGCCTTCATGGCAACGCTCAACGACGGCGATGAGGTGGTGATTCCCACCCCGTGCTGGGCGGCTTACGGGCTGATGGCGAAGTTGATCGGTGGCGAGCCGGTGGAGGTCGCCTGTCCGCAGAATAACGGCTTCAAGCTGCGCCCGGAGGATCTGGACGCGGCGATTACGCCGAAGACCAAATGGCTGGTGCTCAACTTCCCCAACAACCCGACCGGGGCTGCCTGCACCCGCGCCGAGTTGGAAGCCATCGCTGCCGTGATGCGCCGCCATCCGCATGTCTGGGTGATGGCCGATGATATGTATGAGCACCTGATCTATGACGGGTTCGAATTCAACACGCTCGCCCAAGTGGCCCCTGATCTGCGGGACCGGATTCTGACGGTCTCCGGCGTGTCGAAAACCTATGCGATGACCGGCTGGCGCATCGGCTTCTCGGCAGGTCCGCGCGATCTGATCCGCGCGATGGTGGCGGTACAGGGCCATGTGGCGGCGGGCGTGTCCTCGATCGGGCAGGCAGCGGCGGTGGCAGCCCTCGATGGGCCGCAGGAAATCGTGGCCGAGATGCGCGAGATCTATCGTCGCAGGCGCGATCTGTGCGTCGATGCGCTGAACAAGATGCCGGGCATCTCGTGTCATCGGCCAGAGGGCGCGTTCTACGTCTTCCCGAACATCGCTGGCTGCCTGGGCAAGACCAGCGCGGGCGGGCGGAAGATCAACACCGATGCCGATTTCGCCGAGGCGCTGCTGGATGAGGGCCATGTGGCGCTGGTGCAGGGCTCGTCCTTCGGCATGAGCCCCTATGTGCGCATCTCCTATGCCACCGATGATGCCAGCCTGACCCGCGCGATGGAGCGGATGGCGGTTTTCACCCACGGCCTCAGCTGACCATGTTGCGCCCCGGTCGTGACGACGACGCGCCGGGCATTATCGCGCTGATCACCGAGTGCTGGCTGGAATATCCCGGCTGCGTGATGGATCTCGATGGTGAGAACCCCGAGTTGCGCGCGCTTGCCTCACATTTTGCCCGCCATGACGGCGCGTTGTGGGTGGCCGAGGATGGGGCAGGCGAGATCGTCGGCGTCGTCGGGGCGAAATCGCTCGGCGGCGATGTGTGGGAACTCTGCCGCATGTATGTGGCAGCGCCGCTGCGCGGCAGCGGATTGGCCGACCAACTGGCTGCCAGCGTGTTCGCCTTCGTGCAGGCGCAGGGTGGTGTGCGATTGGAATTGTGGAGCGACACCCGCTTCACCCGCGCCCATCGCTTCTATGAACGACATGGTTTCCAGCGTGGGGCGGAGGTGCGAGCCTTGCACGATATCTCCGCCACGCGGGAATATGGCTACGCGCGCATGGTTGCGCCGTTTATCTGTGGTGCAGGAAATGCGCCTGGGCGACGTTGAAGACAAACATGCCGGCCAGCATCGCTGAGACGAAAATCGCCGCCGCCACACCGCCATAGACGAGGTTCATCAGCGCCGGGCCAGGGCAGAATCCCGCCAGCCCCCAGCCGATGCCGAAAATCGCCGCCCCGGCAATCAGCCGCCGGTCGATGATCTTCGTGGTGGGATGGCTGAAATGCGGCACGAGGACGGGTTGGTGGCGGCGTTTGCCGATCATCACACCCAGCGTGGTCACTGCCATCGCGCTGCCCATCACTAGGATCAGGCTCGGGTCCCAGTCTCCGGCCAGATCGAGAAAGCCCATCACCTTGGCCGGGTTGGTCATCTGCGAGATCACCAGTCCGAGGCCAAAGATCATGCCTGTGGCCAAGGCGGCCATGAGAATCAGAGCATTGCGGTTCATCATCGCATCCTCAGAGCATGTGGTGGGTGAGATAGACGGTGGAAAAAGCCGTCGCCATGAACGTCAGCGTGGCCACGATCGCGCGCGGCGAGAGTCTGGCCAGACCGCACACGCCGTGCCCGCTGGTGCAGCCGGAGCCGAGCCGCGTGCCGAAACCCACCAGCAAGCCTGCGCCGATCAGCAATTTGGGGCTCTGCGACATACTGATCTGTGGCGCGTGCCCAACGACGAAGGTGTAGAGCAGCGGGGCGGCAACCAACCCGACCAGAAATGCCAGTCGCCAACCCGCCTCACCATTTGGCAAGGACAGGCTGCCGAGAATGCCGCTGATGCCTGCGATACGGCCATTGGCCAGCCAGAGCAGAGTGGTGGACAAGCCAATCAAAGTACCGCCGACAAGGGCGGAGACGGGGGTGAAATGCTCCACGGATTAGTCCTTCATCTCTGAAGTGGCGGTTGGCAGGCAGAACATTCGGTAGAGTTCCGTCAGGATCGGCACCACACGTTCGGCGACAATCCGGTAATGGATCACAGTGCCCTCGCGCCGTGCTGCCACCAGCCCTTCTTCGCGCAGCATCCCCAGATGCCGTGACAGATTGGATTGCGACAACTCCAGCCGATGGGCGAGTTCTCCGACAGACACCTCCTCCTTGAGCAGCGAACACAGGATCATCAGCCGGTGGCGGCTGGCCAGCGAGCGCAGGAAAGTCTCTGCCGCCTCGGCCCGTGCCATCATCGTCTGCGCATCCATCGCAGCGAGAATTATTTCGCGAGCGTCCATTTTTGACGTGCTTTCATCTTATATCACGCATATATGAAATTCAGGGTCAAGATCAATACCCACGACGTAGGTGGAGTAAAAACTACCTCGAAAATGGGATGGAGCAAAACGCCCTCCGGGCAAGAGTTCGGAAAATCGGTGAAATAGGACGAGCACTTCAAGTTCGCCAAATAACAAAGGAGGAAACACATGCCTTATCGGCGTAGCGGTGCATTATATTCTGCAATGGCTTCAATAGTATTTTGCTCTACAGTTGTAATGAATGCGCCAGCCTCAGCAACGGATGGCTATTTCCAGAATGGTTATGGAATGAAGTCCATCGGCATGGGCGGTGTCAGCTATGCGCTGAGTTCCGGTGGCATGAACGGTGCTAACAATCCGGCAAGTGCCTCGTTTGCAGAATCGCAAGTTGATCTTGGTGTCTATTTGTTCTCGCCGGACCGTGGGGCGCAGCGCTCGGGCAATGCCTATGGGCTGAATGGCTCGGTCACGAGCGGCGATAGCCTGTTTGCCATTCCCGAAATCGGATTGCTGTATCACCTCAATGACACGTGGTCGACCGGGCTTACGGTCTACGGCAATGGTGGGATGAACACGACCTATCCGGGCGGCCAGATCCCGGCCAATACGTGCGGTTTGGGGGCGCCTGCGTCGAACCTGCTGTGTGGGCAGGGCAAGCTTGGGGTGAATCTCAATCAGGTGATCATCGCGCCGACGCTGAGCTATAAGGCGGCGTCGAATTTCTCGGTCGCTGTGGCACCGCAATTGCTGGCGCAGCAATTTTCGGCCAGCGGCTTGCAAGCCTTCTCAGGATATTCCGCAGCGCCTGCCGATTTGACCAATCGCGGCGCATCCTATTCCTATGGTGCCGGGTTGAAGTTCGGCGCGTTTTGGGTGGCTTCACCGCTGGTGACGCTGGGACTGACCTATCAGACCGAGATTTCCGCCAGCAAGTTCAGCAACTATTCGGGTTTGTTCGCAGCCCCGTTGCATGTGCCGGCCAATCTGGGATTTGGCGTGTCCTTGCACCCCGGCAGCAGCCTGACCCTGGCGGCTGATTTCGAGCGCATTTTTTATGGTGATGTGCGCTCGATCGCCAACCAGTCGAGTTCTGCCTCGCCACTTGGCACGATCAATGGGCCTGGGTTCGGCTGGAGCAGCATCAACATCTTCAAGGTTGGTGTGTCCTATGTGCTGTCACCGAGTTGGACGGTTCGGGCGGGCTACAATTACAGCGACAACCCGATTTCCACGCGAAACGTGACGTTCAACATCCTCACGCCGGCGGTGGTGCAGCATCATGCGTCCGTGGGGGCCACCTATCAACTTGATGCCAAAACGCAGTTGACGGTGGCCTATAACCACGCCTTCCAGCAGACGATGAGCGGTGCGACGAGCCCGTTGCTGCCGGGTGGCGGGACGGACCGGATTCGGCTGTCTGAAGACGAAGTGGGCCTCGCGATCGCCTATCATTTCTGACGTCTCAGGGGCCGGATGGTACATATCCGGCCCCCTCTGGTTTTTGGTCAGAACGGAATCTCAACCTCCAGCCGCCAGCGCAGCGTGCCGTTGGGGCTGGCGGGGGTGGTGCCGAACAGCCAACCAAGTTCGTATTTCAACTTGCCCGCGCTGCCGAGCCCGAGATCGTGCAGCTTCCACGCGCCGATGGCCACCGGGCCGATCAGCAATTGCTGCTGCGACAGCGCCGGTGAACGGCCCAACTCGCCCGCGTCACCATAGATTTCCACCGCTGGCGAGAAATGCTCCGACAGATTGTATTTCGTCTGCCAAGCATAGCTGAAATCCAGGCCGTGGCTGGTCTGATCCGGGCCGAGTTGGCGGGTGAAGAACAGGTTGATGGTGTTGGTGGTGCGGCCGATATCCTTCGAGATTGCCGGGCCGAAGGTGAGTTCGTTGGACGAGGCGTGAGTGCCGCGCGTTAGGCTTTGGCCGTATTCCACATAGACGCCGACATCGGCCCAATATTCGCCCGGCTCGGTGAGTTCGAACATGTTCTCCCACACCAATTGCGACAACAGCGTGGGCTGACCTTGGCCGGGGTCGCGGTCAAACCCGGCTTCAATCTCGCTGTGCCACCACGATGTCAGCCCGGTGCCGACCTCCAGCGTGTAGCTGCGCGCGCCGCTATTGGCGGGCAGATGATCGAGGGAGGCTGAGCCGTTATGCTCCAGTTCCAACTCGCCCAGATCGATCTCGGTGGGTGAGAAGATGTGGTAATCCGCGCGTGCGGATGGGGCCGTGAGCAGCAGGGCTGCCACGGTGAAAGCCTGAAGATTGCGCATCATTTTGCCTCTAGAATGCCGCGGGCAGTGTCCTGATGGAAATCGCCGAAGATGTGGTAGGTGCCGGGGTCGAGTGGGCCGAGAAAGACCGTGATGGTCTGGCCGGGGGGGACCAATTTTTCGCGGTTGAGTTCGGTGCTTTCGAATTCATCGGCGGTGTCGTCGCTGTTTTTGACCAACAGCTTGAACTTCACCCCGGCGGGCACGACCAGATGATCGGGCACGAAGTGGTGATTTTGAAATTCCACCGTCAACGGTTCATCGGCGCGGGCGAGGGCGGGCGTGAGCAGCAATGCCATTGCCGCCACCACGGCCACGGGTTTTGCGCGCGGGCGCGCGATGATGCGGGAGAGCGTGGCCAACGTCGTCAAAGTGACCAACCAAGCGGCGAACTGAATGCCGGAGGGGCGGGCAGAATAGCCGATCAGAGCATGCGCCGAGCGGCCGAGTAAGGTGTTATCGGCCAGGATGAAGCTGCTATCCCACAGATGCTCACCCCAGCCGGGGATCAGATCAGCCGAATGCAGCACAGCGGCGGCTTGCCCGGCCATGCCGGCGGCGAGCAGGGCGATCAACCAGTTGGTCACGCTGAACAGGTGTTTCAGCGGGATCGTCACCAGTCCGCGATAGAGCAGCCAGGACATCACCGCAGCCAAACCCAGCCCGATCACCCCACCGCTGAGCAGTGACACTGCGCTGTCATGCGTGGAGGCGACGAGGCCGAACAGGAACAGCACGACCTCTGCCCCTTCGCGCAGCACCGCGACGGCCACCACGGTGGCCAAAGCCGCCAAGGAGCGCTGGCCGAGGCGGACGGCATTGCCGACCTGCTTCATCTCGGCGGCCATTTCGCGGCCATGCTGAGACATCCATAGGATGTGCCAGGACAGCATGGTGACGGCGAAGATCAGAATGGCGGCGGTGAAGGTTTCCTGCCCGGTGCCTTCGAAGGCGTCCGACAAGGCGCCGGCGAAGATTGCCACCAGAGCCGCCCCGATCAGCCCGGCCAGCATGCCGCCCGCAATCCAACGCTCTCGCCCCCGCACGCCCTCGGTGGCGGCGAGCACAATGCCGACAATCAACCCGGCCTCCATCGCCTCCCGAAAGACGATGATCATACTGACCAACATACGAAACCCTCCCCAACTGCAATTGCGAGTTACTCGCAATTCAAGGGTTAGCGAAGTTGCGAATCATTTGCAAGTATGGCGTGTGGCGGTGCAGCAATGCGATTGGGATTGAACGCAAAAAGCCCGGGAGGGCAGGCGGTGCCTGTCGTCCCGGGCTTTCTGGGCAGAAGGGTTAAAACGTAGAGCGGATGAGGCTGCGCTCTTCCGCTCACCGAAATCACTGGGGAGGAGGGTTTCGAAATTAGTGGCGGAAATGGCGCATCCCGGTGAGTACCATGGCAATGCCGGCCTCATCGGCAGCGGCGATCACCTCGGCGTCACGCATCGAGCCACCCGGCTGAATTACCGCCGTCGCACCCGCTGCAATGGCGGCTTGCAGGCCGTCAGCGAACGGGAAGAAGGCATCCGACGCCACAACCGAGCCTTGGGTGAGCGGGGTTTCCAGGCCAGCGGCCTTCGAGGCCTCGGCACCTTTCCAGGCGGCGATGCGGGCGCTGTCCACGCGGCTCATCTGGCCTGCGCCGATGCCGGTGGTGGCACCCTGCTTGGCATAGATGATGGCGTTGGATTTCACGTGCTTGCAGACGCGGAAGGCGAATAGCAGATCCTGCAATTCTTCCGCCGTCGGCGCGCGCTGGGTGACGACTTTGAGCGCGTCGAGCGAGACGCGGCCGGCATCGCGGGTCTGGGCCAGGAAGCCGCCCGAGAGCGTCTTCAGATACAGGCCGGGTTCTGCCGGGTTGGGCAGTCCGCCGGTGAGCAGCAGGCGCAGATTCTTCTTGCGCGACAGGGCGGCAATTGCCTCTTCGGTGGCGTCCGGGGCGATGATCACCTCGGAGAAGATTGCGGCCATCTTCTCGGCAGCAGCGCCATCGAGCGTGCGGTTGACGGCGATGATGCCACCAAAGGCCGAGACCGGATCGCAGCGCAGCGCCAGATCCCAGGCACTCGACAGATCAGCCGAACTCGCCACACCGCAGGGATTGGCGTGTTTGACGATCACCACGGTGGGGGCGTCGAACTCAGAGACGCATTCGAAGGCGGCGTCGGTGTCGTTGAAGTTGTTGTACGACAGCTCCTTGCCCTGAATCTGGCGGGCGGTGGCCACGCCAAAGCGGTTGCCGGTCTTGTAGAAGGCGGCGGCCTGATGCGGGTTTTCGCCGTAGCGCAGACCCTGCATTTTCACGCCCGAGAGCGTCAGACGCTCGGGGAATTCCTCACCGCGCTGGCCTGCAAACCAGGTGGAAATCGCCGCGTCATAGGAGGCCGTGCGGGCATAGGCTTCACCGGCCAGACGCTTGCGTGTCGTGAGCGTGGTGCCGCCATGCTCGGCGAGTTCGGCCAGAACGGCGGCATATTGGGCGGCTTGGGTGAGCACGGTGACGAATGCGTGGTTCTTCGAGGCCGCACGGATCATTGCCGGGCCGCCAATATCGATGTTTTCGACGCATTCATCATAATCGCCGCCACGGGCGACGGTGGCTTCGAACGGGTAGAGGTTGACGGCGAGCAGATCGATCGGCGCGATGTTGTGCTGTTCCATCTGAGCGACATGCTCGGGCAGGTCGCGGCGACCCAGCAGACCGCCATGAATTTGCGGCACCAGCGTCTTGACGCGGCCATCGAGGATTTCCGGGAAGCCGGTGTGATCGGCCACCTCGATGACCGGCACGCCGGCATCGCGCAGCGCCTTGGCGGAGCCGCCGGTGGAGAGGATCTCAACCCCGCTGGCGACGAGCGCCTGGGCGAAGGGGACAAGGCCGGTCTTGTCTGAGACGGAAATCAGGGCGCGGCGGATTTTCACGATGTCGGTCATTCGCGCGCGATAGACCCTGTGGGCAACCGGATCAACCGCATTCATACCAAAACGGCCCCAGCGCGCGGGACGGTTGCCAAAACCTCATTGCTTGTCGGACAGTTGGGCCCCATTGCCCGAGGTTTGCCGCATGAACGTCACCATCTATCACAACCCCGCCTGCGGCACGTCGCGCAACGTGTTGGCGATGATCCGGGCCGCTGGGATTGAGCCCACGGTGATCGAATACCTCAAAACCCCGCCCAGTCGCGCCGAGTTGGAGCGCCTGCTCGCCCGTGCGGGGCTGACGGTGCGCGACATTTTGCGCAAGACCGGCACCCCGTATGATCAGTTAAATCTCGGCTATTCCAAGCTCGGCGATGACGCGCTGTTCGACGCCATCGACAAGCACCCGGTTTTGATCAACCGCCCGATCGTGGAGACGGAGAAGGGGGTGCGGGTGTGTCGGCCGAAGGATTTGGTGAAGGATTTGCTGTAGGGTATATTGATTGTCATTGCGGGAGGCCGGCGCCGCTGATGCCGAGCCTCTTCAGCCGGACATGCGTCCTCAGCCCACCAGCCACGGCACGTCGCGTGAAAATCAGAATCCGCAGACTTTGACCTGAATCATTTATCCAAGGGGCGTTTGCTGGCAGCCTCACAATCCACCGTACAGGCAAGAAAATGCCACTCGGTTGCTTGCGTCACACACCATAAATTGCCGCCCAACTGACGGCCATCGCGCAATGTCGGCAGGCGACGCAGTGCGACCCTGTGGGGTCCTGAAGCGGGGGCGGATGTTTCAAATTCGAATGCATGGCCGCGGTGGGCAGGGTGTTGTCACCGCAGCGGAGATGTTGTCCGTCGCCGCCTTTCTGGAGGGTCGGCACGCGCAGGCATTCCCAAGTTTCGGCTCCGAACGCACCGGCGCACCCGTGGTGGCGTTCTGCCGGATCTCCGACACCGAAATTCGGCTGCGCGAGCCCATCATGGAGCCGGACTGCCTGATTGTGCAGGACCCAACGCTGTTCAAGGCGATCGATGTTTTCGCCGGGCTGCGTCCGGGCGGCTATCTGCTGCTCAACACCAACCGTTCGTTTGCGGATCTGCATATCGACAAAGTGGCCGCCAGCCTGCCGCCCGGCCACGCCGTTGAGGTGTCGGCCTCTGAACTGGCGATGAAGCATGTCGGCCGACCGCTGCCCAATGCCGCCCTGCTCGGCGCGTTCGCGGCACTGACCGGGTTGGTTCATGTCGGCAGCGTGCAAAAGGCCATCGAGCAGACCTTCTCCGGCAAGATCGGAGCGGCCAACGTGGCCGCCGCCCTGGAGGCCTACAACATCGTCGCCGAAAGCAACCGCGCCGACGCCACCGTCTGAGGAGGCCTGCATGCTCAAACAGATCGAAGGCTCTCATGCGATGGCGGAAGCCATTGCACTCTGCCGCCCCGAAGTGATCTGCGCCTATCCGATCACGCCGCAGACCCACATCGTCGAAGGGCTCGGCGATCTGGTGCGCGAAGGGGATTTGCAAAACTGCGAATTCATCAACGTCGAGAGTGAGTTCGCCGCCCTGTCGGTGGCCATCGGTGCCTCGGCCGCCGGAGCGCGTGCCTACACCGCCACCGCCAGCCAAGGCCTGCTCTACATGGCCGAGGCGGTGTACAACGCATCCGGCCTCGGCCTGCCGATTGTGATGACGCTGGGCAACCGGGCGATTGGCGCGCCGATCAATATCTGGAACGACCATTCGGACGCGATGTCGATGCGCGACGCTGGTTGGATCCAACTCTTTGCCGAGACCAACCAGGAAGCGGTCGATCTGCACATCATCGCGTTCAAGCTGGCCGAGGAATTGTCGATGCCGGTGATGGTCTGCGTTGATGGCTTCATCCTCACCCACGCGATGGAACGGGTGGATATTCCCGATCAGGCGCAGGTCGATGCCTATCTGCCGCCATTCGATCCGGTGCAGGTGCTCGACCCTGCCGAGCCGGTGTCGATTGGCGCGATGGTCGGCCCTGAAGCCTTCACCGAGGTGCGCTTCCTTGCTCACTACAAGCAGACCCAGGCATTGAGCCTGATCGGTGCCTATTCGGCGGAGTTCAACCAGGCTTTCGGCCGTGACTCCGGCGGATTGCTGCGAGGTTATCGCGCTGAGGACGCCGATCTGCTGATCGTGGCAATGGGCTCGGTATGCGGCACCATCAAGGACGTGATCGACGAGATGCGCGAGGACGGTATCACCATCGGTCTGGTGACAATCGTCTCCTACCGCCCGTTCCCCACCGACGAACTGCGCACGGTGCTGGCCGGGGCGAAGGATGTGGTGGTGGTCGAAAAGGCGATTGCACCGGGCGTCGGCGGGCCGTTGGCGAACAATGTGGACATGGCGCTGCGCAACCTGCCGAGATCGCCGCGCCTGCATTCGGCGGTCGCTGGCCTTGGCGGGCGGGCGATCACCAAGGTGTCACTGCACAAGCTGTTCCGCCGCGCCCAGGTGCAGCCCTGGGAAGGGACCCATTTCCTCGACCTCAATGCGGTGGTGGTCAGCCGGGAAATCCACGGCAGCCGCAAGAAGCGCCGCTCGGGACCGACGGCAGAGAACATCCTGCGCCGACTTGCCGAAACCCCGACGCATGCTGCCGAGTGAGGAGTTGGACATGACCGACCACACCGCCACCCTCGCCCCCGGCGACGCCACCCAGCAGCTTAAATACTACCAGAAAGGCACCTTCACTGTCGGCAACCGGCTGGTCGATGAAGGCGAACGCAGCGTGCAGGCCTCGCAGGAGCGCTCCAACGCGCTCACCTGCGGACATCGCGCCTGCCAGGGCTGCGGCGAGGCGTTGGGCGCGCGCTACGCCATCGACGCGGCGATGCGTGCCACTGGCGGCGACCTGATCGCGGTCAATGCCACTGGCTGCTTGGAAGTGTTCACCACGCCCTATCCGGAAACATCCTGGCAATTACCATGGCTGCATTCGCTGTTCGGCAACGCGGCGGCGGTGGCCAGCGGCGTTGCGGCGGCGATGCGGGTTAAGGGCCGCAAGACCCGCGTCATCGCCCAGGGCGGCGATGGCGGCACCACCGATATCGGCTTTCAGTGCCTGTCTGGCATGTTCGAGCGCAACGATGACGTGCTCTATATCTGCTACGACAACGAAGGCTACATGAACACCGGCGTGCAGCGTTCCTCCGCCACACCGCCCACCGCCCGCACCGCCACCACACCCGCCATCGGCCTGGAGCCGGGCAATGTGTTTGGCACCGGCAAATCGGTGCCGAAAATCGCCGTCGCCCACAACATCCCCTATGTCGCCACCGCCACCGTTGCCGATCTGCACGATTTGGAGCGCAAGGTGACGAAGGCGATGAGCATCCACGGTGCGCGCTACATCCAAATTCATGTTCCCTGCCCGCTCGGCTGGGGTGCCGCCTCCAACGACACCATTCATCTGGCACGGCTTGCGGTGGAGAGCGGGCTGTATCCGATCTTTGAGGCCGCGCATGGGCGGGTGACGCAGGTGCGTAAGATCCGTCGGCAGGTGCCGGTGGCTGACTATCTCCGCCGCCAGCGCCGCTTTGCCCATCTGTTCAAGGGTGCCACCGAAGACCCCCGCGTCGCCCGGCTGCAGGCGATGTGCGACGCCAATATCGTCGATTACGGGCTGCTCGATGCGCTGGGAGACGACACATGAGCCAGGACCACCCGTTCGCGATCACGCTTGATGTCGGCACATCGCTGGTCAACCACACCGGTTCGTGGCGCACGCTGCGGCCGGAATATGTCCACCGCCTGCCGCCCTGCAACCACGCATGCCCGGCCGGGGAGGACATCCAGGGGTGGCTCGCTCATGCCGAAGCCGGTGACTACGAAGCAGCATGGCGCAGTCTGGTTGAGAACAACCCGTTGCCTGCGACGATGGGGCGCGTCTGCTACCACCCCTGCGAATCGGCCTGCAACCGCGTGCAAATCGACTCTGCGGTGGGCATCAACTCAGTGGAACGCTTCCTTGGCGACCAAGCCATCGCGCAAGGCTGGCACTTTGCCCCGCCTGCGGCTGCAACCGGCAAGAAGGTGCTGGTGGTCGGCGCAGGACCTTCCGGCTTGTCCGCCGCCTACCACCTTGCCCGCCTCGGCCATGCGGTGACGATCCACGAGGCAGGCCCGCTGCCGGGCGGGATGATGCGGTTTGGCATCCCGAAATACCGCCTGCCGCGCGAGGTGCTCGATGCCGAGGTGGCGCGGATTCAGGCGCTTGGTGTGGCCATCGAATACAATGTCCGTGTTGCCAATATCCGTGACGCGATGGCCGAGGGTGGCTTCGATGCCGCCTTCCTCGCCGTCGGCGCGCATATCGCCAAGCGCGCCTATATCCCGGCTGGTGAGGCGGCGCGCGTGCTGGACGCCGTGCAGGTGCTGCGCTCAATGGAAGGCGAGGAAAAGCCGCTGCTCGGCCGCCGTGTGGTGATCTATGGCGGCGGCAACACCGCGATCGACGTTGCCCGCACCGCCAAGCGTCTTGGCGCCGAGGAGGCGATCATCGTCTATCGCCGCACCCGCGACCGCATGCCCGCGCATGATTTCGAGGTTGAGGAAGCGCTCGATGAGGGCGTGATGATGCGCTGGCTGTCCACCATCAAGAACATCGAAAGCGGCTCGATCACCGTTGAGAAGATGCGCCTCGACGACAAAGGATTCCCGCAGCCAACCGGTGAGTTGGAGACGCTGGAAGCCGATTCGGTGGTGCTTGCCCTCGGCCAGGATGTCGATCTCTCTTTGCTGCAGGGCATTGACGGGCTCACGGTCGAGGACGGCGTGGTCAAGGTTGCCCCGAACATGATGACCGGGGCCGCCGGTATTTTCGCCGGTGGCGACATGGTTCCCTCGGAGCGGACGGTCACGGTTGCTGTTGGCCACGGCAAGAAGGCGGCGCGGCATATTGATTCCTGGCTGCGCGGCGAGGCGTATGTCGCGACCGAGAAGCCCGCGTTGGCCGGGTTCGACAAACTCAACGCCTGGTATTACGGCGACGCGCCGAAAACCGTCCGCCCGATGCTCGAAATGGCGCGCCGCACGTCAAGCTTCGATGAAGTGGTCAGCGGGCTGGACGACAGCAACGCGCTTTATGAGGCGCGCCGCTGCCTGTCCTGCGGCAATTGCTTCGAGTGCGACAATTGTTACGGCGTCTGCCCTGACAACAGCGTGATCAAACTCGGCCCGGGCAACGGCTTTCAATTCAACTACGATTTCTGCAAGGGCTGCGGCGTCTGCGCGGCGGAATGCCCCTGCGGTGCGATCGAGATGGTGCCGGAGACCATCTAGAGCACGGTCCGACCGATTGATTCCAATCGGTCGGACCGCCCACGCAGGGACGTACGATTTTTCTTGAGTTATGCCAACTAACGTGTTGTTAGTTGCGGATGGAATTCTCTTCGCCCCCTCCGCCCTATCAGAGCCTGCTTGCGGTGCTGCGTGCGCTGCGCGGGGCGGTGGGCGGTTGGGAAAAGCGGTGGGTGTTCAACCATGTGCTGGCGCTGCTGCTGTTCCGTCGGTTGGGCGACATCTGCGGGAAAATCGAGCGACTGATGGTGCGCTTTCAGACCGGAATTTTGCGGCGTGGGGTGCGGGGGGGTGTGCGTGTTGCCGCCAAGCGTGGGCCGCAGCTATGGCCGCGCCGGTTCGGCTGGCTGGTCCGGGCGGCGTCGTATCAGGCGGCGAGTTATGGCGCGCAGTTGCGACATATTCTGGAACAGCCGGAGATGGTGGAGTTGCTCAAGGCCGCCCCTCAAGCCGCGCGGATTTTGCAGCCGGTGTGCCGGATGCTGGCGATTGAGAACGCGGTGCTGCGACCTGGGATGGTTCAACCGGAGCCGGTGGTGCGGTCGGTGAAGCCGCGGGCGCGCAAGCCTCGACCGAAGCTCGATTTTGGGCGGATTCCGTTGCCGAGGGGCGTGCTGACGGCAATGCGACGGCGGCGATTTTGTATGAGCGGGTAAGGGGGAGCGTAGAAAGGCGCGCTTATTGTTCCGGGTTGATAACTATGCGGCCAAATATGCGTTATCCCGGCATCAGTGGCATCGCCTTATAGTCGGCTGATATCCCACTGCACGCTTTGCGGCCCGACATCATAGCCGGTGATCACGACCTGTTCGGATTTCCGTGGTGAGGGGCCGCCGAGATAGATGCTTTCCTCGACGCTGATCCGCATCCCCGCCGCCCGCAAGCGCCAGCCTTTGCCGTTGGGCGGGTTGAGCAGCACCGCAGCCCCGCCCTGTTGCAGGCTGGCATCGACGGTGGGGTGCAGGTGGAAGCGGATGACGAAAGGCTGTGGTTGCGGGGCTTGGATGCTGTCCACGCCATAGATCGCCTCACCGTTCTGCGCGAGGTAGAGCCTGCGGCGGTGGATGGAGTGGAAGGGCAGTTTCCAGCCATCGTGATGCATGTCGAAGCCGGACACACCGTCTTCCTCATGCGGCGTGAAGCCGACATTCTCCGGTTTGCGGCCCAAGCCAGCGGGCTGCACGTCTGACGATGAGGTGTCGGCAATCGTCAATGTTGAATGCGCTGCCGTGGCGGCGGAGGCCTCGTGCCACATGCCGGTGGCGGCGGGCACGGCACCGCAATTGACGATCAGGCGGTCGCGTCCGACGGACATTTCGAAGGACAGCGTGCCCGCATGGGCCAGCCGGTCGCGGCCATGGCCGGGTGGGCGTCCGGCATCGGCGATCAGCAGGGTTTTGCCAGCGGTGAGGCGGATGAACCCGCCCTGCGGCATGGTGCTCAGGCTGCGCCCGGCGCGACCGGTTTGCGCCAGCACGGCTTCGGCCGGCACACGCTGTTCTTCCCGCGTGCCGTTGAACAGCGCGAGGCGACCATCACCATGACGCAGCGTGCGCAAGGCATTGGCGGCGCGTTCGATGACGGGGGGCAACATGCCGGGCACCGGGGTTTGTCCGGCCTGCAACAGCGCGCGGATTTCGATCAGATCCTGCAACGCCACCTGCAATTGCGCCGGGCTGCGCTCGATATGCATGCCGTCGGGCAGGAATTGCTGGGTGATCTCCTGCGGCAACAGACGCAGTGCCCGCGCGAGCAGGCCGCTTTGGTCCGGCAATCCAACGCCTGCCGCGACGAGCCCCTTAATGGCGGTCAGCGCGCGGGCATCCTGTTCTTCGGCGGGCAGCAGGGCGGAGAGGGTGCGGGCATCGGCGAGCAGATTGGCCATCAATGTCTGGCGGAATCCGTCATCGGCGCTGGCGGCGAAGAAATCGTAATGGCCGAGCCAGGAGGTGATGCGCGAGGCGGAAATATCAGGCCGATCCGCCAGTCGGTCACGCGGGGCAGCGGACATCCAGGCATCGACCATCGCCCGGGCCTGCATGCGGGCGGCGTCGGTGCCGAGCGCGCGCAAGTCGCGCAGCCAGATGAAGCTATGGGCTGCCACGCGCAAGGAGAGCGGCGCCTCGGTATCGGTGAAGCTGGACGGATTGATCCGTGCCCGCACGCCGCCGAGATCGATCTCACCGCGCAGCAAATTGGCCCCGCGCGTGGCGTCACCCGGCCAGAGGTCGCGCACCACCGGCAAGGGCGCATCCGGCACGCGGGCAAGACCGAACTGTGGCAACCGCGCCATCGTCAGTCTCAGCCAACGTGACGGGGGGCCAAGACTCATACGGGAGACCGGATCGCCGCAATCGATTCTGCATAATCCGGCATGCCGTAGACCGCCGAGCCAGCCACGAGGGTATCGGCCCCGGCTTCGATCAGGGCGCGCGATGTTTTCGGGGTCACGCCGCCATCGATTTGCAGGCGGATGTCGCGCCCGGTGGCGTCGATGGCCTGTCGCAGCTGCGCCACTTTCGGCAATTGGCTGGCAATGAAGGCCTGCCCGCCAAAGCCTGGGTTGACCGTCATCACCATGATGATGTCCACCAGATCGAGCACCCAGAGCACCGAGTCGACCGGGGTTGCCGGGTTGAGCACCACACCGGCCTTCTTGCCGAGGCTGCGGATCTTTTGCAGCGAGCGATGCAAATGCGGGCCTGATTCGGGGTGGATCGAAATATGGTCCGCCCCCGCTTCCGCGAAGGCTTCCAGATAGGGATCACACGGTCCGATCATCAGATGCACGTCCAGCGGCAGCTTGGTGTGCGGGCGCAGCGCCTTCACCACCAGCGGGCCGAAGGTGATGTTGGGCACGAAATGCCCGTCCATCACGTCCAGATGCAGCCAATCGGCTCCAGCGTTTTCAACAGCGCGTGCCTCCTCGCCCAGGCGGGCGAAATCGGCGGCAAGCAGGCTTGGGGCGATGAGGATATTGCGTGTCATGTCCTGCTTGTATCCAGCCCGATGCCCGCACCGCAAGCGAGGCTGTGCACGGGTCAGACGCGCCGCAGCCGGGCGATGAAGAAGCCATCCATGCCGCCACGTTCAGACCAGAAGCTCGGCAGCGTTTGCACATGCCCTTCCTCGGTGATCGCCTCAGGCAGGAAGGGCAGATCGGCGGGGGTGAACGGGGCGTAGTGGAACGGCAGATCGGCGCGGGCACGGGCGATGCGTGGGGCACCTTCCTCCGGTTGCAGCGAGCAGACGGCATAGATCAGGCGTCCACCCGGCTTGAGCATGGCAGCAGCGGCGGCGAGCAGGCGGTCCTGCTGCGGCACCAGCTTTTGCACATCCTGCGGCCGCTTGATGTGCGCCACGTCTGGATGACGGCGAATCGTGCCGGTGGCGCTGCACGGGGCGTCAAGCAGGATGGCGTCGAATAATTCTTCCGGGCGCCAGCTCGCAGCATCGGCCTGGATCAGCTCGGCCTTCAGATGCAACCGTGCCAAGTTCTCCGCCATGCGGGCCATGCGCTGCGGGTTGAGTTCGATGGCGGTGACATGGGCACCCGTCGCCGCCAATTGCGCCGTCTTGCCGCCAGGGGCCGCGCACAGATCGGCCACGCGCTCGCCGGGTTGGGCATTGAGCAGGCGAGCGGCCAGGGTGGCGGCGGCGTCTTGCACCCAGAAGCCCCCCTCAGCGAACCCCTCCATCTCGGTCACGCGCGCACCCGCCGGATAGCGCCACGAGCCGTTCGGCAGCGCCTCGCCACCCTCGGGCTGGGTGACGCCGGGCAGCAGCGACAGATCGAGTGGCGCTTCGGTCAGATGTGCCTTCGCCGTCGCGCGGGCATCACGACCCCACGCGGTCCAGAGCCAGGGCGGCGTGTCCAAACGCGGACCATCGATCTGCACCAGAATATCCGCCCCCTGTTCGGCCACCCGACGCAGCACCGCATTCACCAGCCCGGCAAACGGTGCCAGACCGCGATGCCGCGCCAAGGCCACGGCGGTGGCGACGGCGGCGTGCGGGGGGGTGTCGAGCAGCAACAGGCTCGCCGCCCCAATTCGCAACACATGACGCACCGGATCGGGCGGCACTTTCTTCAAGAACGGCTCCAGCACCGCATCGAGCGAGCCGAGGCGACGCAGCACGGCCCCGGCGATGCGATGCGCCGCCGCACGGTCGCGCGGTTCCAGTCCGGACAGGGCGGCCAGCGCGTCATCCAGCGAGCGTCGGGCGCTGAGAACAGCGTTGATCAGGTCGAAAGCCGCCGAACGGGTCGGGTCGCGGCCAACATCGGCCACTTGAACAGGAGATTTTGTCACTTTGTGCGATACTTCAGCGTTTGCGCCGTCGTGCCACCGCCAGCCCGATCAGACCAGCCCCCATTAGCGAAACCGAGCCCGGCGCTGGGATAGTGACCAGCTGCACATTGGCCAACACCGTGTCGGTCGGCGTGGCGGCGGCGTTGTTGGATCGGTCGTAGAATTCCAGATCGACCATCCCGCCAGTGCCGCGGAAACTGAAGCTGAAGCCATGCAGCAAATTGGTGAAATCATTGGTCGGCCCAAAACTCAGAGCATGCACATACACCGGTGACACATCGCCATTGAACAGCCCGACCACCATCTGCTGATCCGCGCCCGACAGCGCATCGCCGAACGCGCCATATTGGAAGCTCACCTGATAATCCGCCCCCGCTTCCGTCTGCAACGCCTGCGCCAGCACCATGCCGGTCACGTTCTGGTTGAAGCCGAAGGCTGCAAAATGCATCGGCGCCAACGCCAGATTCAGCGCCGTGGCGTAACCGAACCAGCCCGCCGCCGCGTAAGCCGAGGCTGAAAACGACGCCACATCCTCACATGGCGCGCAATTCGGCGGCTGATAGGCAATCTGCCATCCCGTGCTGACCGGGGCTGAGAAATCGCCATTCGTCAGCAGATTGAGATTGGCCGCCTGCAGGCTCGCCGCAAAGAAGCTTCCCCACAGCGCCATAGCCAATCCGACATATGCGGCCCTTGGGCGCATAGAACCAGTCCTGATGATTGTCGGGCGATCATCCGGCATGACGGAAAATGCAGTGTCACATCCGGGTTGCGGTGGCGCGAATTCGGCGTGATCGCACAAAATTGTGCCGAAAATCACAGGCAATGACATCAATTTGGCGAATAAGGTGGTCAATGTTCTCCTTTATAGTTGTGAAGCCGGAACAATGAGGGCGCATCTCTGCCCTCAGCCGCGTCAATTGATGCAAAATCGCCGCTGTCGTGCCGCCGTCAGAACGCCGCGCGGCAGTGGAATCCGTCCCCAATCCATCGGTGGGCGCGGCTTGCGCAGCCGAGGCTTCACCTCGCGCGGCTTTGGCTCAGCCGGACTCTCTCCAGGCCGCAGCACCGAACTCTCAATCGCCAACATCCGACACACGGGCCGCAAAATCCGTGCTGCCTGCGGTGACGCCTGCAACAGCGCGACCATCTCCGGCTGCTCCAGCGTGTGCCGCACTTGGCAGCCATATCCCGCCGCCTGATAACACGCCGCCCGCACCAGCCAGCCGAACCGACCCGGCCAGATCCGCGCGCCTGTCTTGACACCCTTGCGCCCGCTCACCCGCGCCACCACCACATGACGGCGCAGCCGCCCGGCCAGGAATCGCGCTGTCAGCCGCTCGATTTTCGCCGTGATCTCACCCAATCTCCGATACAGCAGCGGCGCCAGAACCAGGCTCAGCATGCCGCGCACCGACCAGCCACCCACCTCGCCGCGCAGGGCGCGCAGCACGGTCGACAGAACCAGATAGGGGGAAGCGGGGATGGATGAACTCATCCGAAACTAACAACACGTTAGCTGGCCAAACACAAGCGAAATCGCTTCCATCGCGAATCCGTCATTGCACACGCAGCGCGGCTGCCGGGGTGAGCTGAATTCAACCCGAAATCATCGAAAGCATTGGGGGGATACTGGGCCTAGCCCGGACGGGTCGGTGGTGGAGCTGAGCGGGATCGAACCGCTGGCCTCGTCATTGCGAACGACGCGCTCTCCCAACTGAGCTACAGCCCCGTTCCACGACCGACCGGCAACTGACGCTGCCGAGGGGGCTCCTAATGCGCGGGCTGCGCGCTGGTGTCAAGCCGTTTGGTTCGCTGGAGTGGGGAGTGTGTCGGATGGGTCAGTGCCACGTCACCCATCACTCTATCGTGGGCCTGCGAAACCGATGGGGTGCGCACGCGCCCATCCTGCGCAGGCGCCCATCCTGCGCAAGCGCCCATCCTGCGCAAGCGCCCATCCTGCGCAAGCGCCCATCCTGCGCATGCGAGAGCGTGATGATGTTGAGTTGAAACATTCATGCGTCATTGCGAGGAACGAAGGGACGAAGCGGTTTCGGGAAGCTGTGTGAGACCGTAGGGTGGCAATTCCGCAGGAATTGCACCAAATGAGAGGCGTGTATGCGCGGCGAAAGCGGTGCAATGCGTCGAGCGAACTGCACCCTACGCTGGCTCACTCGGACATCCAGTACAACGAGTTGCTGACAGCTTGGCGCCCAATGCGGTCCTTCCCGGTACCATCCACACGGCCCTAAATCGGTCATTCGTTAAACTTGCGGTCGGCGGTGGGTTGGCGGCCTTTTGGCCGCTTCAGATCAGTCCCCCGCCTGCATCCAGAGACGGGTTATAAACAGCCGAACCTACTATTTCTGCGGCAGCAGTAGAAACCGGCGCTGTGTCGATGTCAGCTTCGCGATTGCTGTTGCGTCGAACATCGATGTGTAGACTTTGATGATGCAGTTGCCCGCCCATTGATCAAGCTGATGATCGAGATCTTCAAAATTGTCGGCAACTCGATACGCAGTGCGATACCCAGATTTCATATTTTCTAAACGCAGGAGCAGCTTGGGCAGGTCCAAACGTTCCTTCACTGCGAAATCTACGTCATGGAAGCTCGTGAACTGCTCGCGGATTTTTGCCAGTTGCTGCTTCGAGATCGTGAGGCAATAAGCAGAGGTTCCGGGTTTGGGGCCCAATTCCATCCCTAGGAATTCGACCGGTTGATCGGGTGCCCGCATCTCGGTTTTCTGTTCACTTAGCGTCAGGCCAAGCTTTGATAACTCTGCGCGCGTTAACGCTTCAGCGGCTGCGCATTCTTCGTGCGTGGACGTCAAGACGATGAGATCGTCAGCATAGCGCACGAGATCATAACGCGCCGCTGTGAACGCTTGATCAAAATCACGCAGCAGGAAATTCGATAGGATCGGGGAAAGCGGCATTCCTTGGCGCAAGCCCTTGCCGCTTTTAATGCCATTGTCGTCGAGCACCCTCCGGATCCGAGGATCGCTGTCATCAACTTCACAAGCTAT
>Ga0316222_1000860_pt1 | contig 42564 bp, 32 predicted proteins | sample TBH18011metaG_FD_206008 | JGI IMG/M metagenome (GOLD analysis project Ga0316222, IMG submission 206008) | Freshwater microbial communities from Trout Bog Lake, Wisconsin, USA - TBH18011 | ecosystem: Environmental > Aquatic > Freshwater > Lake > Hypolimnion/Profundal zone | place: USA: Wisconsin... | reverse complement strand
GCATGGTTTAGTCCCCCAGATCGGACGTGTCCAGCTCAAAGCCGATCCGCATCGCCTCTGCCAGTGAAGTGCGGCCCTGGCGCACCAACTCCAGTGCGTGAAAAGACATGGTCTTGCCCTTCATCCGCTCACGCGCCAAACGGCTGAAGCCAACCGGATTACCGTGTGACGCCTCCTGCGTCAAAACGGCATCCATCTCCAGCAATTCGTACACCCCCTGGCGGCCCAGGTACCCGGTGCCGTTACAGGTGGAACAACCCGTGCCGCGTTTGGCCGAAACCGACGCCGCTTCGGCCCCCATCGACGCCAGCCAGGACAGTTCCTGCGCATTGGGCGCATGCGGCGCCAGGCACTCAGGGCAGTTGATGCGCACCAGGCGCTGCGCAATCACGGCTTGCAGCGACGTCGCCACCATGAATGGCGCAATGCCCATGTCGAGCAACCGAAACGGGGTGCTGATGGCATCGCGCGTGTGCAATGTGGACAACACCAGGTGGCCGGTAATGGCGGCACGCAGCCCGATTTCGGCCGTTTCCTGGTCGCGCATTTCGCCCACCAGTATCACGTCCGGATCCTGGCGCAGGCAGGCCCGCAGCACCTTGGCAAAGGTGAGTTCGATCTTGTCGTTGACCTGCACCTGGGTCAGTCCCGGCAACCGGTACTCGACCGGATCTTCCACCGTGATCACCTTGAGCTCGGTGGCGTTGATTTCCGACAGCGCCGCATACAGCGTGGTGGTCTTGCCCGAACCGGTGGGGCCCGTCACCAGCACCATGCCCGACGAGCGCCCCAGCACTTCACGGAACCGTGCCAGCATGTCCGCCGGCATGCCAATGCTGCCCAGACGGCGCATGCCTGCGCCCTGCACCAGCAAACGCATCACCGCCGACTCGCCGTAATTGGTCGGCAAGGTGGACAGGCGCACATCGATGGTGTGGTCTTTCAGGCGCACACTGAAGCGTCCATCCTGCGGCAGACGCTTCTCCGAAATATCCAGCCCGGCCATCAGTTTGAGGCGCTGCGCCAGCGCCCCACCAATGCGTTTGTCGGCCTGCGTCTGGGTTTGCAGCACGCCATCCACGCGCACCCGAATCTGCAAATAGGTTTCCTGCGGCTCAATGTGCACGTCCGACGCCCCCACCTGCATCGCATCTTCGAACAGCGACTGCAGCAAGCGCACCACCGGCGCACCTTCGGTTCCCACCGACGCACTCAATTCACCGAAATCAACGGCATCACCAATGTCTTTTTCGAGGGCCCGCGCCAGGCCGCTGATTTCCTCGGTGCGCCGATACAAGCGATCAAAAGCCGCCACCAACTGACTCTCGGGAACTGCGGCAACCATGATGTTGCGCTTGAGAATACGCGTCAACTCGTCGTAGGCAAAGATGTCGAGCGGGTCGGCCAGGGCCACCAGCAGCACATCACCCTTGTCTTCCAGGGTCAGCGCTTTGAAGCGGCGTGCCGTCGATTCCGGCAGCAGCCGGATCACTTCCGAGCGGAACGGGAACGTCTTGAGGTTCACGAACGGAATGCGCAACTGCCGCGCCAGTCCGTTGGCCAATAACTCTTCCGTGATGATGCCGGTTTCTATCAGCAGGCGCCCGACCTTCTTGCCGGTGCTGCGTTGCAACTCCAGCGTTTGCTGCAACTGCTCCTGGGAGATCAGCTTTTGCTGAACCAGCACGTCACCGAGGCGCATTTTTTCCGGTCGTTCCTGCCCTCGGCGCGGGGCGTCAGACGCCTGGCTGCCTTGCGGAACGGCGGACTGAATCATGCACAGCTCCCAGAATAATTATCCAAAAATCATAGCATGCGCGCCCTGTCGCTAAGACAAATTCGGCGCTAATACACGCCGGGTCCATTCTTCGCTATCACCGCGGCGCAGCGCCATGCTTTGCACCTGGTCGGCACCGATGGGGCCAACGTTGAAATAGCAGCTGTCAGGATGCGCTATATAAAAGCCGCACACGCTGGCGGCGGGCGCCATGGCCAGGCTCTCAGTCAGCTCCATGCCAATCTCGTGGCACCCGAGCAAATCGAATACGGCACGCTTGACGCTGTGGTCCGGGCACGCCGGATAGCCCGGCGCCGGTCGAATACCCTGGTATTTTTCGGCAATCAGCGCTGTGCTGTCGAGCGCCTCATCGGCGGCATAGCCCCACAGGTCGGTCCGCACACGCTGGTGCAGACATTCGGCAAACGCCTCGGCCAGGCGGTCGGCCAGGGCCTTGAACAAAATCGCCGAATAATCGTCATTGGCCTGCACAAACTGCGTTTCCTTGTGCTCGATGCCAATGCCAGTGGTCACCGCAAACACGCCCACATAGTCGCGCCCGGCGGGGGCCTGGCCATCGAACAAGGCGCGTGGCGCCACAAAATCGGCCAGACAACGGTTGGCCCGCTGCACGGTCTGCCCGCTGGTGTCCACCCAGGACTCGCGCTCGGTCTGCTGGCGCAGGCCGTGCCAGGTCAAGGCCACGGTACTGCGCGATTCATCGGTATACAAAGCAATGTCGTCGTCATCAACCGCATTGGCCGGATACAGCCCCACCACCGCATTGGCGGTCAACCAGCGCCCGTCGATCAGGCGTTTGAGCATCTGTTGTGCGTCGGCAAAGACGCGGGTCGCTTCGGCCCCCACCACCGCGTCGCTCAGAATGGCGGGATACGGGCCGGCCAGGTCCCAGGTCTGGAAGAACGGACCCCAGTCGATATAACGCGCCAGCTCGGCCAGGTCAAAATTGCGAAACACGCGCCGACCTATATATTTGGGCGTTGTCGGCTGGTAGGCGCTCCAGTCCACCGGCGTCCTGTTGGCGCGCGCGCGCGCCAACGGCCACAGCGGCGCCGTCTTGCGCGCGGCATGCAAGGCGCGCACGCGTTCGTAATCGGCTTCCAGTTCCTGCACATAGGCGGCGGCCTGGTCACCCAGCAAGCCCTGCGCCACGCTCACGGCACGCGAAGCATCCGGCACATACACCACCGGGCCCTCGTAGTGCGAGGCAATTTTGACGGCCGTGTGCACGCGCGAGGTGGTGGCGCCACCAATCAGCAGCGGAATGTTACGGCTGCGGAAGTAATCGTCCTTCTGCATTTCTGCCGCCACATACTGCATTTCTTCCAGACTGGGCGTGATCAGGCCCGACAGGCCCACGATGTCGGCCTGCTCGCGCTTGGCACAGGCCAGAATTTCGTGGCAGGGCACCATCACGCCCATGTTCACCACATCGAAGTTGTTGCACTGAAGCACCACCGTGACAATGTTTTTTCCGATGTCGTGGACGTCGCCCTTGACGGTGGCAATCACAATTTTGCCTTTGGCCTTGACGCTGGCACCGGCGTCCTGCATCTGGCGTTTTTCTTCTTCAATATAGGGAATCAGATGCGCCACCGCCTGTTTCATGACGCGCGCGCTTTTCACCACCTGCGGCAAAAACATCTTGCCCTGCCCAAACAGATCGCCCACGATGTTCATGCCGTCCATGAGCGGGCCTTCAATCACGTGCAGCGGACGGCCACCCCGCGCCAGCACGTCGCGATAGGCTTCTTCGGTGTCCGTCGCTATGAAATCGGTAATGCCATGCACCAGGGCGTGTGACAGGCGCTGGCCGACCGTCACCGGCTCGGCTTCGCTGCCGCGCCAGGCCAGTTTGCGCGTGTCATCGCGTGCTGCGCCGCGTGTGTTTTCGGCAATTTCCAGCAGCCGCTCGGCGGCATCCGGGCGGCGGTTCAGCACCACATCTTCGACGCGCTCGCGCAACACCGGCTCGATGTCGTCGTACACGCCCACCATACCGGCGTTGACGATGCCCATATCCATGCCGGCCTGAATCGCGTGGTACAGGAACACCGTATGAATGGCTTCGCGCACCGGGTCGTTGCCACGAAACGAAAAGCTGACGTTGCTGACGCCGCCGCTGACCTTGGCGCCCGGCAGGTTCTGCTTGATCCAGCGCGTCGCCTCAATAAAGTCCACCGCGTAGTTGTTGTGCTCTTCAATGCCGGTGGCAATGGCAAAGATGTTGGGATCGAAAATGATGTCTTCCGCCGGGAAGCCCACCTCGTCCACGAGAATGCGATAGGCGCGCGCGCAAATTTCCGTCTTGCGCGCATAGGTGTCGGCCTGGCCTTGCGCATCAAACGCCATCACCACGGCGGCAGCGCCATAGCGCCGCACTAGTTTCGCATGCTGGCGGAACGCCTCTTCGCCTTCTTTCATACTGATCGAATTAACAATCGACTTGCCCTGCACGCAGCGCAGACCGGCTTCAATGACACTCCATTTGGACGAGTCAATCATGATCGGCACGCGCGCAATGTCGGGCTCGCTGGCGATCAGGTTCAGGAAACGCACCATGGCGGCCTGGCTGTCGAGCATGGCCTCGTCCATATTGATGTCAATGATCTGTGCCCCGTTTTCGACCTGCTGGCGTGCCACGGCCAACGCCTGTTCGAAATCGCCATTCAGGACCATGCGCGCAAAGGCCTTGGACCCGGTGACATTGGTGCGCTCACCAATGTTGACGAACAGGGAATGGGAATCGATGACAACCGGCTCCAGCCCGGACAGCATCATGGGAGAAAAATCACGCTTTTTTTGCATACCACCCACCTGTAATAAAAACCCAGGCGAGCGTCGTTGCAAAACCGATGTTTTCCAAGCCTCACGGGCCATTGGCACCGCTGCAACGCTCCTTGGACCCTGCGGATTCTACCGGTGAAAATTTGCCTGCATGCCAATGGTCGCGTTACTATCCAACGCATGAACCCGATTCCGCCGCTTGTCAGCGATTCCGGCGCCGAACACGCGGCGCACCTCTTGTGTTCGCCTGAAAACCGGATCGGACTAACGCTGAAAGAGGCGCGTGTGGTGATTCGCTACATGCAACCCCGCTTCTACACGGCCAACACCGTGTTCATCCGCGAAGGCAACACCGGCGACGGCGGCTTCATGGCGTTGTTAATCGAGGGCGATGTGGTGGTCGAACGCGTCACCACCCATTGCAATGACCCCGCCACCGTCAAAGTGCTGGGGCCAGGCAGCCTGATTGGCGAAATGGGCCTGGTCAACAAAGAACCGCGCTCGGCCTCATGCATTGCCGACTCCGACATCTGGTGCGCTGTCCTGACGCGCCAAAGCATCGAAACCATGATCGCGCGTGAGCCGATGGTGGCGGCCCGACTGCTGATGGGCGTGTCAGCCAACATCGCTGTACGCCTGCGCGACACCAACCGCCAGCTCAAACTGTTTGCCCGCCTGGCGGGCACACTGCGCGACGAGCTGATGCGCAGCCCCGCTCCAGTCAGCCCGCGCTGACGCGCGCTTGCAGTAAGCGCGCCGACAGCGGGGCCACCGCGTGGGCAATGGCGCCAATATGTTGCGGTGTGGTGCCGCAGCAACCACCCACAATATTCACCAGACCCTCCTGCGCAAATTCGCGCAACAGGCGGCTGGTGACATCGGGCGTTTCATCAAAGCCGGTGTCCGACATCGGGTTGGGCAAACCGGCGTTCGGGTAGCAACTGATAAACGTGTCTGGCGCCACACGGTTTAATTCCTGAATATACGGACGCATCAGCGTGGCACCAAGCGCGCAATTGAGCCCGATGGCCAATGGCCGTGCATGGCGCACGCTGTGCCAGAACGCCGTCACGGTCTGGCCGCTGAGAATGCGACCGGACGCATCGGTTACGGTACCGCTGATCAGAATCGGCAAACATTCACCCGACGCTTCGAAATATTCATCAATCGCAAACAACGCCGCCTTGGCATTGAGCGTGTCAAAAATAGTTTCCACCAACAGCACGTCGGCGCCACCTTCCACCAGCGCCTGCGTCTGCTCGTAATAGGCCTGGCGCAAGGTTTCAAAGTCAACATTGCGCGCGCCCGGATCGTTCACATCCGGACTAATGCTGGCCGTCTTGGGTGTTGGCCCGAGTGCACCCGCCACAAAGCGCGGCTTGTCCGGCGTGCTGTACTTGTCACAGGCCGCACGCGCCAACTGGGCCGATACGCGGTTCATTTCCACCGCCAGATGCGCCATGTCGTAGTCGGCCTGGGCCACCGTAGTGGCGCCAAAAGTATTGGTTTCAATCAGGTCGGCACCGGCGGCCAGGTACGCGCCGTGAATATCCGAAATCACTTCCGGCCGGGTCAGGCTCAGCAACTCATTGTTGCCTTTCACGTCGCGCGGAAAGTCCTTGAAGCGTTCGCCCCGGTACTGGGCTTCATTCAATTTGAAACGCTGGATCATGGTGCCCATGGCGCCGTCCAGAATGGCAACGCGCTGCTCCAGCAGCGCCGGAAGCGCCTGTGCGCGGGTGTATCGTGGTGTTGTCATGGCCCCCATTGTAGAAAGGCCAGGCCGAAAGGCGGGACAATAGCGGCTTTTCCTCCACCAGTGCCCCTTTGACCCCCCAGCAAATTCTGCGCGAGGTGTTCGGTTACGAGCAGTTTCGCGGCCCCCAGCAAGCCATCATCGAGCACGTTGTGCAAGGGTACGACGCCCTGGTCCTCATGCCCACCGGTGGCGGCAAAAGCCTGTGCTACCAGATTCCGGCGATCGCCCGCAAGCACGCCGGGCATGGCGTCAGCGTGGTGGTGTCACCCCTGATCGCCCTGATGCACAACCAGGTTGGCGCGCTGCACGAAGCGGGTGTCGATGCCGCTTATCTCAATTCCTCGCTCAGTTCCGAGGCCGCTCACCACATTGAGCAACGCCTGCTGCGCGGCGACATTACCCTGCTCTACGCCGCACCCGAGCGCGTCACCAACGCCCGCTTTCTGGCCCTGCTCGACCGCCTCTACAGCCAGGGGCTGCTGGCACTGTTTGCCATAGACGAGGCCCACTGCGTCAGCCAATGGGGCCACGACTTCCGGCCCGACTACCGCGCGCTGACCGTGCTGCACGAGCGCTTTGCCGGAGTGCCACGCATGGCACTGACCGCTACCGCTGACGCGCTCACCCGCGACGACATCCTGGAGCGCCTGCAACTGACCGATGCACGCGCCTTCATCAGCAGCTTTGACCGGCCCAACATCCGCTACACCATCGTTGAGAAGCGCGACAGCACCACCGACTTGCTGCGCTTCATTGAAAACCAGCACAGCGGCGACACCGGCATCGTGTATTGCCAGTCACGCCGCAAAGTCGATCAGGTGGCGCAGAACCTGCTGGATGCCGGTTTGAACGCGCTGCCCTACCACGCCGGCATGGAAAACCTGGATCGCCAGACCAACCAGGACCGTTTCCTGCGCGAAGACGGCATCATCATGGTGGCGACCGTCGCTTTCGGCATGGGTATCGACCGGCCCGACGTGCGTTTCGTGGCGCACCTCGACATGCCCAAAAACATCGAGGGCTATTACCAGGAGACCGGACGCGCCGGGCGCGATGGCCTGGCCGCCACGGCCTGGATGAGCTACGGCCTGCAGGATGTGGTCAACCAGCGCCGCATGATCGACGAAAGCCCGGCCCCTGATGCCTTCAAACAAATCATGCGCGGCAAACTCGACGCCCTGCTCGGTCTGGCCGAATCCTGTAGCTGTCGTCGGGTGCAACTACTGGCATATTTCGACGAGGAAGCGCTGCCCTGCGGCAACTGCGACAACTGCCTGCAGCCCCCGACCCTGTGGGATGGCAGCGAGGCCGCCCGCATGCTCCTGAGCACGGTCTACCGCATCCAGAAGATGAGCGGCGTCAGCTTTGGAGCGGGCCACGTCATGGACATCGTGCGTGGCAAAAGCAGCGACAAATCGCAGCAGTATGGACACGAAACCCTGTCCACTTTTGGCGTCGGCAAAGACTACAGCGAGCAGCAGTTGCGCAGCGTGCTGCGCCAACTGATCACCATGGGCGCGCTGACCGTGGACGCGCAAGCCTTCAACACGCTGCAACTCACCGAAGGCTCACGCGCCGTGCTGCGTGCGGAACAAAGCGTGCGTCTGCGGGCCTCCATCAGCGAGCGAGCGTCCCGTGACAAGGGTCGGGCTATGCGACTGCGCAACGTGGTGAAAGCGCCCATTGCGCTCGACAGCGAAGCCTTGCTGCGCTACTCGGCGCTCAAGGCCTGGCGCAGCGAAGTGGCACGCGCGCACAACCTGCCGGCCTATGTGATTTTTCATGATGCGACACTGGCGGCCATTGCACAGAGCGCACCGCAGACCCTGGCCGAATTGCAGGGCATCAGTGGCATAGGCGCCAAAAAACTGGACGCCTACGCGGAAGAAGTATTGCGAGTCATCGCCACCTGCTAGTGCGCCCGCAGCCGTTTAATGCTGGCGAAAACCACTTTCGTAGGCCATGGCCGCACCCGTCATGGTGTTCTGCAGGCGCTCAATGGCACGCTGGTGACGCGCACACGCGACCGACTTTGCTGCCTGCTGGCTATGGCGCTGAATCAGTGTTTGCAACTTGCTGCGACAGGCATCCAGAGCACCAGCAAAATTCAAGGCAATATAAGCGGAATGGTCAGCATGGGTCTGACGGTACTCGTCTGACCAGTAGTTGAACAGTTGCCATTTATAGGTGCCCTTTTCAGGTACCTGGATAACATCTCTGTGCATATATACAGTGAAAATTATTGTTTCTGGATGCCTACGCGCCAACTGCATTCGCAGCAACCCGTTCCATTCGACACCTTCCATTGCTAATGACGCGCGGCGTACTAAATCGGTTGACATTCACGACAAATAAATTACCGATCTGTGGCGGAACGTAGCCGCTTTCCGCTTTCCCCGACTAATTTGCGGGCATTGCGCGCATACGGCACGCTGTACACCGCGCCCGGTTTGTCTGCCCACCGCCCGTGCACAGGTTGTTGACAGGTTTCACACACACTGTGCACAACGTTGTCGCCACTTTGGTCCCTCGGGTCGAATGACCAGGTTCAATAGATTTTCGCATAAAGCCATGCAAGTTTTGCATGGCTTTTGTGCACTTTTGTGGAGTAATCACTTTGTAACTTCGAGTCCACTTCTTAAAATAGACCCTCTGTCGCACGGCACCTGTGGCGCTGCTAAGCCGGCAAGCTCGCGGTTTTCTCCCCAGGGGAAACCTTTTCTTTTCAAAAAACAAATCCGAACTTTGGAGCTTTCAATGAACGCACCGGCTATGCAGGGCCTGACCCTCAACACCCCCAGTTATGTCAAAAACGCACGCCTGATCGCTTGGGTCGCCGAAATGGTTGCTCTGTGCAAACCGGCGGCAATCCACTGGTGTGATGGCTCGGAAGAAGAGTACCAGCGCCTGTGCCAGCAACTGGTTGAAGCCGGAACCTTCAAGAAGCTCAACGCCGAAAAGCGCCCCAACAGCTTCCTGGCCTGCTCGGACCCCAGCGACGTGGCCCGCGTCGAAGACCGCACCTTCATTTGCAGCGAAAAGAAGGAAAATGCCGGCCCCACCAACAATTGGATGGCCCCGGCCGACATGCGCGCCCTGCTGCAAACCGGCCAGACCGACGGCACGCCCGCCCTGTTCGACGGCTGCATGCGCGGACGCACCATGTATGTGGTGCCGTTCTCCATGGGCCCACTCGGCTCGCACATTGCCCACATCGGCATTGAACTCAGCGACAGCGCCTATGTGGCGGTCAACCAACGCATCATGACGCGCATGGGCAAGGCCGTGTATGACGTGCTCGGCGTCGATGGCGCTTTCGTGCCGTGCGTGCACACCGTCGGTGCACCGCTGGCCGACGGCCAGGCCGATTCACGCTGGCCGTGCAGCAAAACCAAGTACATCGTGCATTACCCCGAAACCCGCGAAATCTGGTCCTACGGTTCGGGCTACGGCGGCAACGCCCTGCTCGGCAAGAAATGCTTCGCGCTGCGCATCGCCTCCAACATGGGTCGCGACCAGGGCTGGCTGGCCGAACACATGCTGATTCTGGGTGTCACCAGCCCGGAAGGCAAAAAGTACCACGTGGCAGCGGCTTTCCCCAGTGCCTGCGGCAAAACCAATTTCTCGATGCTGGTGCCACCGGCCGGCTTTGACGGCTGGAAAGTCACCACCATTGGCGACGACATTGCCTGGATCAAACCGCACAGCGATGGCCGCCTGTACGCCATCAACCCGGAAGCCGGCTACTTTGGCGTGGCCCCCGGTACCAACTACCACACCAATCCGAATTGCATGGCCAGCCTGAACAAGGACGTCATTTTCACCAATGTGGCACTGACCGACGACGGCGACATCTGGTGGGAAGGCATGGAAAAAGACGGTGGCGGCGTGCCCGCACACCTGATCGACTGGCAAGGCAAGGACTGGACACCGGCTCTGGCCAAGGAAACCGGCGCCAAGGCGGCCCATCCGAATGCCCGGTTCACCGTCACCTCCACCAACAACCCGGCACTCGACCCGGCCTGGAACGACCCCAACGGCGTCGCCATTGACGCCTTCATCTTCGGCGGCCGCCGCTCCACCACCGTGCCGCTGGTGACGGAAGCCCGCAACTGGACCGAAGGCGTCTACATGGCCGCCACCATGGGTTCGGAAACCACGGCGGCTGCGGTCGGTCAACAAGGCGTGGTGCGCCGCGACCCGTTCGCCATGCTGCCGTTCACCGGCTACAACATGAGCGACTACTTCCAGCACTGGCTCGACATGGGCTCCAAGCTGAGCGCCGCTGGCGCCAAGCTGCCACGCATTTACACCACCAACTGGTTCCGCAAGGGCGATGATGGCAAGTTTGTCTGGCCTGGCTACGGCGAAAACATGCGCGTACTGAAGTGGATCATTGACCGTATCGAAGGCAAGGTTGTGGGCAACGACAGCGGTTTTGGCATCACCCCGCTCTACAGCGAAATCACCTGGACCGGCATGGACTTCAGCGCCGCCCAGTTCGAGCAAGTGACCAGCCTGGACCGCACCGCCTGGAAGCAGGAAATTGCCCTGCACACTGAACTGTTCACCCAACTGGCCTACCACCTGCCGAAGGAACTGGAAGCCACCAAGGCGGCGCTGGAACAGCGTCTCGCGGCTTAATCAGCCACCCCATCAGCCACCCATCAGCCTGCGCGGCTGGTGTGGTGGTGGCGTCGACGCCACCCGTCACGGGTTGGTGTCGGTGCGCGCAATGGCACTGGCCAGCGTTGCCGCCGCGCGACGCAATGGCAGCGCGATAATTGCCAGGCCCACGAACACCAGCGTCCACAGCGCAATCCAGGGTGCCAGCAGGCGTCCATCGGTCCAGGTGTTGACACAAAAATCAGCCAAAAATAGCAGGACAGCCATGGCCGCCGCCAGCAGCATGCCGGTCAGGGCACTGGGCTGTACACTGGTTCGCGCGCGTTTTGTCGCGGCCTGCAATCGGTTGCCGACATGGGTCGCCGCACGCAACGGTGTGCGATCTGCCTGTGGAAAAGTCGCCATGGCACACTCCCTGTACTAATGAACAAGCCACGAACTGAACCTGATCCTGACCCTGAAACAGAGACAGCCACCTGTCTCTTCCTGGGAGTCCGGGCGCCAGAAGAAGTCGAAGCGAAACGGGTGGGGGAACGATTCCAATGGGTGCCAAGTGGGACTTTTCACCTCCCCGTTGCAGCCGACGCCCTTCTGTCGCCCAAGCTCCTCTAGGGTTTATACCAAGATCGATTCACATTTGTTTGGCACGGCGCTCTAATCATGGAGTCCGGCCCCGGCATTCATCTCGCCAATCCGACCCCTGACGCACATTCCGCCATGAAAATCCAGCTACTGTCCGACCTGCACCTGGAGCGCGATCCGAACTTTGTGCCACACGCTGCACCCGACGCCGACGTGCTTATGCTGGCCGGCGACATCGGCTCGTACCAGACTGGTTCACGGCTACTCGACGACGATTTCGGCCTTACCCGGTTTTCACCCCTGGCGCCCGGCGCACCCTGGCGCCGGGTGCTGTTCACCCCCGGCAACCACGAGTTCGACGACCTCGACTTTGTTGCCACAACACAACGCCTACAAACCCTGTGCGCGCGTCTGGGCATTGAATGGCTGGAACGCAGCACGATCCAAATTGGCCGCGTTCGCTTCGTCGGGACCACGCTCTGGAGTGACTTTGATGCACTGGCGCAACACGAGTCCAGCCTGACGCAGCAAATGCAGGCACGCGAAAAAGCCTATCGGGCGGCCAATTTCTATCTGAACAAGCACACCACCCAGGTCCAGGGTGCACCGCTGCTTGCCAGCGCCATGCGCGAACTGGCGCTGCAATGCCAAAGCTGGCTGCGCAGCGCACTCCAAACACCGTTCGACGGCACCACGGTCGTGGTGACCCACTTCGCGCCCAGCCTGCGCAGCGCGGACCCGCGTTACGGACTGCATGCCAGCAGCGCCGGTTTCTGCAACGGCCTTGACGCGTTGCTGCCCTACGCCCACACCTGGATGCACGGCCACCTGCATTGCGCCAATGACTACCAGGTGCGCGGTACCGCCGATGGCCGCGACTTCTGCTGCCGGGTTGTGGCCAACCCGCTGGGCTATCTGAGCAAAGGCGAGCAAGCTGGGTTCCATTCCATCTTTGTAGTGGACGTCCCAGACTAAAAGTGCAACCGCTACACAGGGCCCTGCCCATCATGTGCTTGCGTTAAACAGGCCTGTAACACGCGCGTAACGCGCGACGGCTGTGGGGCGCGACGCACAATGGAAAAGAAGTCGCAGTGATAGCGAAACGTGCCTGGCTTGACCGCCCACATCAAGTCGGCCTGCACAAAGCTTTGGGCGTAGTGCACGGGCAGAAAGCCCAAAAATGCACCGGACAAAATCAACGTTGCAATCGACTCCTGGTCAAACCCGGTCGCACTGCGAAGCAAGCGCTGTTGCTGGCTGATCTGCATGTTTGGCGAGTGATAGCCCAGCCCGGCAAATGGGTGCTGGCGCAGGCGGTCCCAGTTCAAGTCCTGCGCCTGGCTTTCCGTTAAGGGATAGTCGCGCCCACAATACAACCACATCTCTTCATCAAACAAACGTCCATAGGTCAGCGCACTGGCGCTGCGATGGCCCGGGATAATGCCAATGTGAAACTGACCGTTGAGCACGCCACGCTCAATCGCATCCAGCGTAGCAACGTGCAGATTCAGTCCCACGTCCGGTGCCTGGCGCCGAAACAGGGCAATCGCCTGCGCAATGCGGCTCGCCGGATTGCTCGCCGTTTTATCGAACACCGCCAATTGCAGCTGGCCACCCATGCGCTGGTGTATCTCATCCACGCCACTGCGAAAAGCATCGGTGGCCGCCAGCAGCAATGCACTCTGTGCATAAATTTGCTCACCCTCGGCCGTGAGCGCAAAGCCGGACCGCCCACGCTGGCACAGGCGCAGACCAAGCCGGGTTTCCAGGTCCTTGATATGGCGGCTGATGGTTGAGGTCCCAATATTGAGTTCGAGTTCCGCTGCCGCCATGCCACCACAGTCCGCCACGCTGCGAAACACGCGCAACAGACGCAAGTCCATGTCGCTGATCTGACCCAGCGCAGCGCGGCTTGTTACTTTCATAAAACCCTAACTAAATGGTGACAAATAGCACTATATAGAAGTAATGGTTCCGCGCAGAATCGATCTTAAGCGCCTGTGCAAACCGTCTGCGGCCCGCACGGAATGCGTCGCTTCCTTGCTTTCACCGTTTTCACTGTTTGCTACGCCTGCCCCAACCCGCACCTTGCGCCTGCTGCCATGAACGCCAAAAACCCTATCCGCCCTCCCCTTGAACCGACCTCCAGTGACAGCCCCTATCCACGCGACCCAGCCTGGCTGCAGGCCCACTGGATGCCCTATACCGGAAACCGCAATTTCAAGGCCAGTCCGCGCATGCTGGTCAGTGCCGAAGGCGCCTACTACACCGACAGCGACGGACGAAAAATCTACGACGGACTGTCTGGTCTGTGGACCTGTGGCCTGGGCCACTGCCGCCGCGAAATCACGGCGGCCGTCAGCCGCCAAATAGGCACCATGGACTACACACCGGCGTTCCAGTTCGGCCATCCACTGTCGTTCGCCCTGGCCAACCAGATCAGGGAACGCATGCCCGCCGGACTGGAACGCGTCTTCTTTACCGGATCGGGCTCCGAGTCCGCCGACACCGCCCTGAAAATGGCGCGCGCCTACTGGCGCACACGCGGCCAGGCCGGAAAAACGCGCCTGATTGGCCGCGAAAAAGGCTACCACGGCGTCAATTTCGGTGGCATTTCGGTGGGCGGAATTGCCGGCAACCGCAAGCTGTTCGGTCAGGGCGTGGAGGCCGACCACCTGGCCCATACACAGCTGGCCAGCAATGCCTTCACGCGTGGCCTGCCCAGCCAGGGTGCAGACCTGGCAGACGACCTGCTGCGCATCATTGCCTTGCACGATGCCAGCACCATTGCCGCCGTCATCGTCGAACCGGTATCTGGCTCGGCTGGCGTGGTAGTGCCGCCGCAGGGCTATTTGCAGCGTCTGCGCGAGATTTGCAGCGCCCACCAGATACTGCTGATTTTTGACGAAGTGATCACCGGCTTTGGGCGCCTGGGGGCCACCACCGGCGCTGAAGCATTTGGCGTCACACCCGATATCCTGAACCTCGCCAAGCAGGTCACCAATGGCGCCCAGCCCCTGGGTGCGGTGGTAACCAGCAACGACATCTACGACACCTTCATGGCCGCTGGCGGCCCCGAATACCTGGTCGAGTTTCCCCACGGCTACACCTATTCGGCCCACCCGGTGGCCTGCGCCGCCGGCATCGCCACACTCGATCTGCTGGCACGTGAAAACATGGCGCAGCGCGTGGCTGAACTGGCGCCCCATTTCGAAAATGCAGTGCACAGCCTCAAGGGCAGCAACCACGTGAGCGACATCCGCAACTTCGGCCTGGCGGCCGGGCTGAGCATTGCCAGCTTCCCAGGCGAACCGGCACGGCGTCCCTATGAAATCGCCATGCGCTGTCTGGAGCGGGGCTTTTACGTGCGCTACGGCGGCGACACCATCCAGCTGGCGCCACCCTTCATTTCCACCCCAACCGAAATTGACCGCCTGATCGATGCACTCGGTGGCGCCCTCCAGGCGACTGCCTAAGCACTTAACTTAACTACTTAACCACTTAACCACGGCACGCGCCGTGGTTTTCCTTTATCGTCGTGTTCTGCACGGTGCCTCCTTTTCCTTTACCCGGCCCTTTCATCTGTATGTCCACACCTCCCCTCCTGGGTCACCTGATTGGCGGCCAGATCGTCACCCCTGGAACACGCCGCCAGGACGTCTTCAACCCAGCCACCGGCCGCGCCGAAAAACAGGTTCTGCTAGCGGAACGCAGCACGGTAGAAGAAGCCATTGCCAACGCCCAGGCCGCGTTTCCAGCATGGCGCAACACGCCACCGCTCAAGCGCGCACGCGTCATGGGCCAATTCAAGGTTTTGCTGGAACAACACGCCGACGAACTGTGCGCACTGATCACGGCTGAACACGGCAAGGTACTGAGCGATGCACTCGGAGAATTGCAGCGCGGCATCGAAAACGTGGAATACGCCAGCTACGCGCCCGAGTTGCTCAAGGGCGAGCACAGCAAAAACGTCGGCCCGGCGATTGACTCCTGGAGCGAATTCCAGCCGCTGGGCGTGTGCGTCGGCATCACGCCGTTCAACTTCCCGGCCATGGTACCCCTGTGGATGTGGCCCATGGCCGTGGCCTGCGGCAACACGTTTGTGCTCAAGCCCTCGGAGCGCGACCCCAGCAGCACATTACGCATTGCCGAACTGGCATTGCAAGCCGGCCTGCCGCCCGGTGTCCTGAATGTGGTTAACGGCGACAAGGTGGCGGTGGACGCACTGCTCACCGACCCACGCGTCAAAGCCATCAGCTTTGTCGGCTCCACGCCCATTGCCCAATACATCTATGCCGAAGGCTGCAAGCACGGCAAGCGCGTCCAGGCACTTGGCGGCGCCAAAAACCACGCCGTAGTCATGCCCGACGCCGACATTGGCAACGCCGTCAACGCCCTGATGGGCGCGGCCTTCGGCTCCTGTGGCGAACGCTGCATGGCGATTCCACTGGTAGTTGCCATTGGCGACACCACGGCCGAGGCCGTGATTGCCGGACTGACAGCCGAAATGGCCAAAATGACGGTCGGCTCCGGCTTTGACGCCACCAGCGACATGGGACCACTGGTCACACGGGCACACTTCGACAAAGTGCGCGGCTACGTCAACCAGGGCGTGGCCGAAGGCGCCACACTGCTGGTGGACGGCCGCAACGTGCAAGTGAGCGGCCACCCCGACGGCTACTTCCTGGGTCCCTGTCTGTTTGACAACGTACAACCCGGCATGGCGATCTACCAGGAAGAAATTTTTGGCCCGGTGCTGGGCGTGGTGCGGGTGCAGACACTGCAGCAAGCCATGGACCTGATTGACGCCCACGAATACGGCAACGGAACCTGCATCTTCACACGCGACGGCGAAGCCGCGCGCTATTTCACCGACAACATCCAAGTCGGCATGGTCGGCATCAACGTGCCACTGCCGGTGCCCGTGGCCTACCACTCATTTGGGGGCTGGAAACGCAGCCTGTTTGGCGACCTGCACGCCTACGGCCCAGACGCCGTGCGCTTCTACACCAAGCGCAAAACCATCACGCAACGCTGGCCATCAACGGGCGTGCGCGAAGGCGCCGTGTTCGCGTTCCCCAGCAGCCGGTAACCCTCCGGCAGCACGGCACGGCGTGGCGTCGGCCTGCGCGAATCACTTCTGCGATTTGCCGCTATTTGTCGCTATTTGCCTGCTACAGTAAGCGCTACACACTATGGATACGCACTTTTCCGATTGGCGCAGAACCGCAGCACGCTGGCGCAACGAGCACGAATTGGTCGCCGACGACGCCACCGCAAGCAACCTGCGGCGCGTGCGTCAGTGGTGTCCCCTGGTGGGCGGCATTAATCTGTTGAACCTGCTGGTATTGCTGGTGCAAGCCCTGCGCCAACCGCAGAGCGATGCGACCAGTAGCTGGTATTCAGCGCTGATCCTGACCCACCTGGGCTGTGCTCTCCTGATGGCCGCCTTTGCCGTCGCCGCGCATCACCTGCGCCATTCCCACCGCAGCTTGCTGGCGCGCATGCTGACGCACAGCGTGGTGCTGGCCGGGCTGTTGTGTGCCATTCTGGTGGTATCGATCGACCAGTTACTCACACCCAACATCACGCTGTTTCTAGTGGCCTGCGTGCTCAGCAGCCTGGTGATTTATATGCGGCCTATCGCTGCCGCAGGCATCTATTCAGCGGCTTCTCTGGTATTTTTGTTCAGCGTCGGCTGGGTCCAGCCCGACGCCAACCTGCTGATGCTCAACCAGCTCAACGGCTTTGGCATCTGCTTCGTCGGCTGGGCCTTGGCACTGCTGCACTGGCGCCAATTCACGGTCCGCACGTTGCAACAGGAACACATCGACAAGCTCCAGCGGGAGCTGCAACAAAAACAAAAAGAACTGGAGCGCCTGACCCGGCTCGACGGTCTCACCGGACTCTACAACCGCAACACCTTTGTGGAACTGACCCGCAAAGAATTACAGCGCGCCAAGCGCCAGGGCAGCAACACATCCATCATGCTGCTCGACCTGGATCACTTCAAGCGCGTCAACGACACCTGGGGCCACCCCGCTGGCGACGCCGTGTTGCGCCACGTGGCCGCCCTTATCAACAGCGCCATCCGCACCACCGATCTGGCCGGGCGCCTGGGTGGCGAAGAGTTCATTATTTTGCTGCCCGGCACCACCAGCGAAGGCGCGCGCAAAATTGCCGAAAAAATACGCACACGGCTGGAAGCCACCCCCGCACACTGGGAACAAGGACACATCGCCATGACCGCCAGCATTGGCCTGGCCAGCAACGCCGCCGGTGAAAACCGCGACTTCAACAGCCTGTACACCGACGGCGACAAAGCGCTCTATCTGGCCAAGCACCGGGGCCGCAACTGCGTTATTTAAAACGTAAAACGCGTGCGCACGACGCCACGCGCCGCGCCGCCGCGCGCTATTACTCCGTAACTTCCTTCACATCCGTCACGTAATACCCGGTTTCGCCGAAACAACTCGACGGCAGGCCAATATGCTGCTCATACGTCAACGCCACGCGCTTGCCCATGATGGTATTGAGGTGCTGGGCCACAGCGTCGTTGGGCACCGTGAACAAAAATTTCTCCGGCATCGAGCCCGGCATGGCTACCAATTGAAGTTCACCTTCCCAGGTCTTGCAGGCAAAGCCCTTGCGCGAGAGCTTTTGCAAAAAACCGGCCCGCTCGCCGCTGGAATAACTCCATTGCAACACCAGCGCGGTGTACAACGCAAACAGCACAAACGCGCCGCAAATACCGTAAACCACATACAACGACCACCGACGAGCTGCCATGAATGACTCCCAATTCCTGCGAGATGCAGGATGCTAGCCACAAATTATGACGGCAAGCGCGTCCGTTCAAAACCAGCGTCACACGGATCGCGTGGCAACACGGGATAATCGAAGGCTATGGCACGCATTACCCTCCTTGACGCGCAACTGGCTTTTGGCCACGTTCCCCTGCTCGACCACGCTGATTTTTCGCTGGAAAACGCGGAGCGCGTCGGTCTGATCGGACGCAATGGCGCCGGCAAATCATCCATGCTCAAAATTCTGGGCGGCATGGAAAAACCCGACGACGGCACCCTGCAAGTGCAAAGCAACACCCGCATCGCCTACGTAGCGCAGGAACCGGTACTGGACGCCGAAGCCAGCATCTTCACCGCCGTCAGCGCCGGTCTGGCGCGCACCATTGCACTCATTGAAGAATACTGCCTGGGCCACGGCGACCTGGACGCCATGCAAAGCGAAATTGAAGCGCTCGACGGCTGGAACTGGGAACAGCGCGTCACGGAAACACTGCAGCGCCTGCACCTCGACCCGCAGGCCACCGTCAGCACCCTGTCCGGCGGCACCAAGAAGCGCGTCGCACTGGCACAGGCCCTGGTCGCCCAACCCGACGTGCTGCTGCTCGACGAGCCGACCAACCACCTGGACATGGACTCCATTGAATGGCTGGAAACGCTGCTGGTCGAATTCAAGGGCAGCATCATCACCATCACCCACGACCGTTCTTTTCTCGACAACGTTGCCACCCGCATCGTCGAACTCGACCGCGGCAAATTGCTGTCCTACCCCGGCAATTTCGCCGCCTACCTGACGCAGAAAGAAGAACAACTGGCGCAGGAAAGCATCATCAACGCCCGTGCCGACAAACTGCTGGCGCAGGAAGAAATCTGGATCCGCAAAGGCGTGGAAGCGCGCCGCACGCGCGCCCAGGGCCGCATCACGCGCCTGGAAAACATGCGCCGCCAGCGCGAAGCGCGCCGCGAGACGGTGGGCAGTGTGAACATGGACATCTCCAGCGGCGGCGCCAGCGGCAAGCTGGTGGCCGAACTGACGCACGTCTCCAAGAGTTTCAATGGCCGCCCCATCGTGCACGACTTCAGCGCCACCATCCTGCGTGGCGACAAAATCGGTCTGCTCGGCCCCAACGGCGCTGGCAAGACCACGCTGCTCAAACTGATCCTGGGCGAACACCAGGCCGACCCGGCACCCGCCAACTCGCCAACACCGGAACCCGGCCACAGCCCCTGGGGCACGGTGCGCCAGGGCGCCAACATCCAGGTCGCCTACTTTGACCAGATGCGCAACGCGCTCGACATGGACGCCACGCTGGAAGACTTCATCAGCCCGGGCAGCGAGTGGATAGAAATCGGCAACCGGCGCCAGCACGTCAAAAGCTATCTGGGTGACTTCCTGTTCTCGCCCGCCCGCGCCAATTCACCGGTGCGCTCGCTCAGCGGCGGTGAACGCAACCGCCTGCTGCTGGCACGCCTGTTCGCGCGCCCGGCCAACGTGCTGGTGCTGGACGAGCCCACCAACGACCTCGACATCGACACCCTGGAACTGCTCGAAGACCTGCTGCAAAACTATGACGGCACCGTATTCCTGGTCAGCCACGACCGTACCTTCCTCGACAACGTGGTCACCAGCACCATCGCCTATGAGGGCGACGCCCATTGGCGTGAATACGAAGGCGGCGTCACCGACTGGCTGACGCAAAGCAAGCGCGCCAACGACATCGCACAAAGCAAAGGCCAAAAGGGTGCCAATCCGTTCAACTACGGCCGCAGCGCCAGCGTTGCGCCGACCGCTCCCGCAGCGAGCACGGCAAGCACCGCCGCCACGGCCGCCGGTTCATCGGCGGCACCCGTCGTTGCCAACAAAGCGCGCAAACTCAGTTACAAAGAGCAGCGCGAACTGGAAACGCTGCCAGCACAGATTGCCGCGCTGGAAGCGGAACAGAAAGACATCGCCCAGACCCTGGCCGACGGCAGTCTGTACGTCACCGACAACGCCCGCGCGCTGGGACTGGCGATGCGCAACACGCAAATCGACGAAGCGCTGCTGACGGCGCTGGAACGCTGGGAAACGCTGGGTGGGTGATGCGCGGTGGGAGCAGCGGCTCCTGTGCGTCGGATGAACGCCGACTTTCGTGGTAGCGCACTTGATTAAAGAATGCTTTAATTTGATCACTTCAGATTAAAGATTGCTTTCATGGCACGCTAGGAGAATCGGTGCGGGCATTCGTGCCGCATGCCCTGCGCGCTCCAAGCTAACGCCCGGCATCCGCCGCAAGTGCCTCCCGCGCCAGCATCCAGGCCCGCCAGCGCGGCCACAGCACATTGATCGCCAGACCACCCATCACCAGCAGCGCCGCCACCAGCTTCCAGGCCGGCAACGGCTCTGCCAGCAACAGTGCCGACGCGCCCATACCAAACACCGGCACCAGCAGCGCCATCGGCGTGATGGTGGCGGCGGGATGACGCGCCAGCAGCCAGCCCCAGGCCGCGTAACCGAACAAGGTATTGCCCCAGGCCTGCCAAGCCACGGCGGCCCAGGTCCAGCCACTCGCGGCGCGTACCGCATCCCACATGGCTTGCGGCCCTTCAAACACCAGCGACAACACCAATAACGGCGGCACCGCCCAGGCGCTCGCCCACACCACATAGGCCAGCATATTGGCCGGCGCCCCCTGCTTGGCCGCCATATTGCCACCCGACCACGACAGCGCCGCGCCCAGCACCAGCAACAACCCCAACACGCTGGTGCTGCCGTCGGTATGCGCCGCAATGCTCAGCACCCCGGCGCTGGCCAGCAGCAGCGCCAGCACCTGGTAGGTCCGCACCCGTTCACCGCTCAGCCGCATCGACAACGCAATGGTGAAAAAAACCTGGGTCTGCACCACCAGCGACGCCAGCCCTGGTGCAATGTGCCCGTTCACCGCCACGTACAGCAACCCGAACTGGCCCACGCCGATCAGCACACCGTAGCTCGCCAAATTGCGCATGGAAACGCGCGGGCGCGGCAGAAAAAACACCGCCGGCACCAGCGCCATGGCAAACCGCAAAGCGGCAAACAGCAGCGGCGGCAAATGCCCCAGCGCCAGCTTGATAACCACAAAGTTGGTGCCCCACACAGCCACCACCGCCACCGCCAACAGGAAATGGCGCCAGGAAAGAGAGGCCGCCATGTCGGCCTACGCGCGCAAAGTACGCTGCAGGAACGCCAGCGTGCGTTCCCAGGCCAGCTGCGCCGCCGCTGCATCAAAACGCGGCGTGGTGTCGTTGTTGAAACCGTGCTGCGTACCGGGGTAGCGGTACACCGTCAACGCCACTCCGGCGACCCGCAGGGCTGCTTCGTACGGTGGCCAGTCGCCATTGATGCGCGGATCCTGCTCCGCAAAATGGGCCAGCATGGGCGCCTTGACCTTGGCTGCTTCCGCGACCGGCGGCACCGGTCCATAGAACGGCACCGCCGCCTGCAGTTCAGGCAGACGCGTAGCCAGCCAATGCACCACGCCGCCGCCGTAGCAAAAACCGATCGCGCCAAGACGGCCATTGCTGTCGCTGCGGGCGCGCAACCAACGCGCCGCCGCCACAAAATCTTCACTGGTTTTTTTCTGATCGAGCTGCGCAAACAGGGCCCGAGCCCGGTCTTCGTCACCTGGATAACCGCCCAGCGGAAACAGCGCATCGGGCGCAAACGCCATATAGCCTTCGAGCGCCAACCGGCGTGCAATGTCCTGGATATGCGGATTCAGGCCCCGGTTCTCGTGCGCCACCACAATGGCTGGCAGACGCCCGGCTGCTCCGGCCGCTGTCGCCGCCGGTCGGGCCAGATAGCCGCTGCCCCGGCCATAGCCGTCCGGCGAATCAAAGGTCACCGTCTCCACATGCACACGCGGGTCCTGCGGCGCCACCACCTGGCCCGCCGCAAAATCCGGGCTCAACGCCGCCAGTAAACCCACTGCCGTCGCGCCGCCCACGGCGAACTTCTGCGCCCGCTCCAGAAAACCGCGCCGATCCATGCGGCCGTGCACGTAGTCGTCAAACAAATACAGCAACTCCTGGTCAAAATCGACGGCGGTTTTGCGGGGCATAGACAAGTCTCTCAGCGTGCGTGGGGCTGATCAGAATAACAAAAAAGCGCGCGTTGCGCTGAGCGCCACTGCCACTGCCACTGCCACTGCCACTGCCACTGCCACCGCCATCGCCACCGCCACTGGGCCGGACACGGCGTCACCCCGGCACCTGCTTGCGTGCGCTACACCACACCCTGGGCGCGCAATGCGGCTATCGCCGTGGCGTCGAATCCCAGCTCGCCCAGCACGGCATCGGTATGCTCGCCCAGCGCCGGTGCCGGACGCACGGTCTGCACCGGCGTTGCCATCAGCCGCATCGGACTGGCGACACTGGCAACCTGGGTTACACCGGTCGCCTGCGCCACCGCGCTGCTGGTGGCCTGCACTACATTCAGGCCCCGGCTCTGCACCTGGGCATCGGCAAACGCCTGCCCGATGTCGTTGATCGGCCCGCACGGAACCGCCTGGCTTTCCAGGGCCGCAATCCAGTCTGCCGTGCTGCGCGTGCGCGTCAGGGCCTGCAACAACGGCACCAGCGTGTCGCGCTGCATCACGCGTGCGCTGTTGGTGGCAAAGCGCGCATCCTGCGCCCACTGCGGCTGCCCGGCCACGGCACAAAAGCGCGCAAACTGGCCGTCATTGCCAATCGCCAGCAGCATGGAGCCATCCGCCGTTTCAAAGTCCTGGTACGGCACCAGACTCGGGTGCGTATTGCCCTGGCGCTGTGGCACACCGCCCGTGTTCAAAAAACCCGCCGCCTGGTTGGCCAGCATGGCCATGCTGACATCCAGCAACGCCATGTCAATCAGCTGCCCTTCGCCGCTGTGGTGACGCGCCTCCAGCGCCGCCAGAATGGCGCTGCAGGCATAAACCCCGGTAAACAGGTCAATCACGGCCACACCGATGCGCGTCGGTCCGCCACTGGCTGGGCCAGTAATACTCATCAGGCCACCCATGGCCTGCACCATCAGGTCGTAACCGGCCCGCGCCGCGTACGGACCATCCTGCCCAAAACCGGTAATCGAGCAGTAAATCAGGCGCGGATTGAGCGCCTTCAGGCTGGCGTAATCCAGCCCGTACTGGCGCAGCCCCCCCACCTTGAAGTTCTCCACCACCACATCGGCATCTTTGGCCATCTGGCGCAGCAAGGCCTGACCCTGCGGATGCGCCATATCGATCGTGACCGAGCGCTTGTTCCGATTGCACGCCGTGAAATAGGTGGCGTGTTCTGTCGCCGCACCGTCCTGGTCCGGCAGAAACGGCGGCCCCCAATGGCGCGTGTCGTCGCCCACCTGCGGGCGCTCCACCTTCACCACATCGGCACCCAGGTCCGCCAGCATTTGCGTGCACCACGGGCCAGCCAACACGCGCGACAAGTCGAGCACCTTCAAATGCCCGAGGGCGGTTGGTGATTGCTGGTCAGCCATGGGCTTGGCTGTCTGTGCTGCATTCATAAAAACGCCTGGCCTTTGCTTCGTTTTCTGTTCTCGGTGACCTGTTTGAAGGTTTTAGTTGGCGAACGCCGCAATACCCGTTTGCGCCCGGCCCAGAATCAATGCATGGATGTCGTGCGTGCCCTCGTAGGTATTCACCACTTCCAGATTCACCAGATGGCGCGCCACACCAAATTCATCGCTGATGCCGTTGCCACCCATCATGTCGCGTGCCATGCGCGCAATGTCCAGTGCCTTGCCACAACTGTTGCGCTTCAAAATCGACGTGATTTCCACCGACGCCGTGCCCTCGTCTTTCATACGCCCCAGGCGCAAGCAGCCTTGCAAGCCCAGCGCAATTTCGGTCTGCATGTCGGCCAGTTTCTTCTGTATCAGCTGATTGGCCGCCAGCGGACGTCCGAACTGAATCCGGTCCAGCGTGTACTGGCGTGCGCGCAACCAGCAGTCTTCCGCCGCCCCCAACGCGCCCCAGGCAATGCCATAACGCGCGCTGTTGAGACAGGTAAACGGCCCTTTCAAGCCCTGCACTTCGGGGAATGCGTTTTCTTCGGGGCAAAACACACCGTCCATCACAATTTCGCCCGTGATGCTGGCGCGCAGTCCGACCTTGCCGTGAATAGTCGGCGCGCTCAATCCTGATTGGCCCTTCTCCAGCACAAAGCCACGAATCGGACCCACCGCGCCGGTTTCGCTCACCTCTTTGGCCCACACCACAAACACGTCGGCAATCGGGGAATTGGAAATCCACATCTTGGAGCCCGACAGGCGATAGCCACCCGGCACCTTGTGCGCGCGACTGGCCATGGACGCCGGGTCTGAGCCATGGTCCGGCTCGGTCAGACCAAAGCAGCCAATCAAATGACCCGACGCCAACCCTGGCAGGTACTTCTGGCGCGTGGCCTCGTTACCAAACTCCATGATCGGCACCATCACCAGCGAACTCTGCACACTCATCATGGAACGGTAACCGCTGTCCACACGCTCCACTTCGCGCGCAATCAGTCCATAGGCCACGTAATTCAGACCGGGGCCTCCATACGCGGGCGCAATGGTGGGGCCGAGCAATCCCAGCTCACCCATTTCACGAAAAATCGCGACGTCGGTCTGTGCTTCGCGAAACGCCTGCGTCACACGCGGCGCCAGACGTTCCTGGCAATACGCGGCGCTGGCGTCGCGCACCATACGCTCGTCTTCGCTCAACTGGGCGTCCAGCAGAAATGGGTCCTGCCAATGAAAAGATGCTGCGCGCTGCGACGATGTAGCCATTGAAAATCTCCCATGCGTTAAACCAATCCGTTGCGGCCCTTGCCACTCTGGTGTCAGGCACGCATCGTAAGGGCTGCGCCGCGCGCGCCGCAAGCAATGCTTTTGCACACAGCTATGCGTTTGCTGAATACCTGAGTCACAATGCACCCAGCCTGCACCGGCTGAACTTCGAGCAAACCCGCCACCTGTCCTGTACGCCACCACCATGCGCCGCAAAATTCCGTCCTCCCACACCCTGCTGTGCTTCGAAGCCGCCGCCCGCCACCGCAGTTTCAGCCGCGCCGCGCAGGAACTCGCCCTCACGCAAAGCGCCATCTCGCGCCAAATCGCCGCACTCGAAGCCTACCTGGGCAGCCCCCTGTTCGAGCGCGAACGCCATGGCGTGGTACTCACGGCCACTGGACAGCGCTACGCCAGCAACGTGGCACGCCATCTGGACGCCATCGAGCTCGACACGCAAGAAGTCATGAGCGGCCACACCGCAAACCAGGACGTGCGCCTGGCCTGCGTCGCCACCTTCGCCACCCAGTGGCTGATCCCGCGCTTGCCCGATCTGCACAAAAAACACCCGCAACTCACGCTGCACATCGAAACCCGAACCCGCCCGTTCCTGTTCGCCGACGCCGCCTTTGACGCCGCCATCTTCGCCGGCACCGCCGACCAGGTGCAACGCTGGGCCGGCACCCACGCCATCGTGCTGCGCGACGAAGCGGTGGTGGCGGTCTGCAAACCGACGCTGCTGGGGCGGCGCAAAACACTCAGTCCGGCAGCCATTGCGCGCCTGCCACTGATTCAGCAATCGACCCGTCCCGATGCCTGGCCACGCTGGTTTGAAGCCATGGGCGTGGCCCATCCGCGCGCCCATCTAGGGCCACGCTACGAGCTGTTTTCCATGTCCTGCGCAGCGGCAGCCGCTGGCCTGGGCATCGCCCTGGTGCCCCACATCCTGATCGAAGCCGAACTGGCACGCGGCGAGCTGGTGGTGGCGCACCCGGCGCCGCTGGCCAGTCAACGCCATTACTTCCTGCTCTATCCTGACCGTGTCGAAGTCCCCGCCGCCGTGCTGCAGTTCAGCCAATGGTTGCAACAGGTGTCGCCGATGCCCAAGCTGGCGCCGCTTCCGACATAATGGTTTTACTCGGCGAATGTGCCCACCGCACAACCGCCCATCCCACCCTGATCACCTGCCGCACACCACCATGCTGGACCTGCTGATTACCAATGCCACCCTCGCCGATGGGCGCACCCACATGTCGGTCGCAATACGCGCCGGCACCATTGTGGAAGTCGCCGCAGGTTTGTGTGCGCCCGCAGTGCAAACCATCGACGCGCAGGGCTATCTACTGACGCCACCCTTCGTCGATGCCCATTTCCACATGGACGCCACGCTCAGCTACGGCCAGCCCCGCGTCAACCAGAGCGGCACCCTGCTCGAAGGCATTGCGCTGTGGGGCGAACTCAAGCCCGCGCTGACGCAGGAGGCCATCCTGGCACGCGCCCTGCGGTATTGCGACTGGGCCGTGGCCAAGGGCCTGCTGGCCATTCGCAGCCATGTGGACGTCTGCGACCCACGCCTGCTGGCGGTAGAGGCATTGCTCGAAGTCAAGCGCCGCGTCGCGCCGTATCTGGACCTGCAGCTGGTTGCCTTCCCGCAAGACGGTGTGCTACGGGGCGCCCAGGGCCCGCAACAGCACCTGGACACGCTGCGGCGCGCACTCGACCTGGGCGTGGATGTTGTGGGTGGCATTCCCCACTTTGAGCGCAGCATGGCCGACGGCGCACTGAGCGTGAAACTACTGTGCGAGCTAGCGGCGGAACGCGGATTGCGCGTGGACATGCACTGTGACGAATCGGATGACCCGTTGTCGCGCCACGTGGAAACGCTGGCGTTTGAGACGCAACGCCTGGGCCTGCAGGGCCGTGTGACCGGCTCGCACCTGACGTCCATGCACAGCATGGACAACTACTATGTCAGCAAACTGATTCCGTTGATGGCCGAAGCCCAACTACACGTGGTGGCCAACCCACTGATCAACATCACGCTGCAGGGCCGCCACGACAGCTACCCGAAGCGGCGCGGTATGACGCGCGTTCCCGAACTGCTGTCGGCCGGCATCAACGTGGCTTTCGGGCACGACTGCGCGCTCGACCCCTGGTACAGCTTGGGAAGTGCCGACATGCTGGAAGTGGCTCACATGGGTTTGCACGTGGGGCAGATGTGCAGCCCAGCTGGCATGCACGACTGTTTTGACGCAGTAACCCACCGCGCGGCCGCCGTTCTTGGCCTCGAAGGCTATGGCCTACGCCCAGGCTGTCACGCGGACTTTGTGTTGCTGCAAGCACGCGACCCCATTGAAGCCATCCGCTTGCGAGCCAACCGCCTTCAGGTCTTTCGACGCGGCCACTGCATAGCGCACACAGCACCCGCTCAAACCGCCCTTCATTTGTCCGGGCGCCCGGACCGCACCGACTTCTGTCTGTAGTCGCGCCTTCAGCGTGAACGAATGGCGAAATCCAGCTTGCCCAGGGCAAACACGGAATTCGGAACATTGATTGGAATAACACGGCGCTCCACTTTTTCCAACACGCCCTTTTTGGCCGCCACGGGCAATACGACGGTGACGCCCTTAGCACGCTGTACGTCCGCAAGGCTGCGCAGCGTGATGGTTTTCATGTGATTAAACGCGGCTGTGTGCAGCGAGTCCCACAGTCCTTGCGGATTGAGGACACATTCGCGCCGCGGCTCTTCGCTGCGCGAGTCGGAAACGGACTCAATGGCGATGATGATATCGGCGACCGTTACCTGCGCATCACTGGTTGCCAGCGTGTAGCCACCGCCGGGCCCGCGTGTGCTTTGCACCAAACCATTCTTGCGCAGCTTGCTGAACACCATTTCAAGATACGAGAGGGAAATACGGTGTCTCTGGGCTAGTTCAGACAATGGAACAGGACATTCACTGTCACGCAACGCCAAATCAATCATGGTTGTAATTGCAAACCGACTGCGGGTACTTAAACGCATGCTTCACTCCTAATGTGAACCGGCTATGCCGATGAAGTCCCGAATGTAAAGAAACGCTATCGAAGGCATGCGCTGAATTGTCAACAATGGATATTGTTGTGAGCGCGCACTAACTACAAGTTCTCGAAGGAATGGCCTGACAACTCAACTTTGGTCCGCAGATAACCCTCGTTATGCTCCGTCATGAAGGTTCCGGTCGAGAGGCGCTCCACCACCTCAATACCGGCTTGTTCCAATTGATTGGCTTTGTCCGGGTTGTTACTCAACAGCCGGATGCGTGTACAGCCCAGCGCCTTGAGCATGGCGGCGGCCGGCGCGTATTCGCGCGCATCTTCGGGCAATTGCAAAGCACGATTGGCGGCATAGGTATCGAGCCCCTGGTCTTGCAAGCGATAGGCTTCGAGCTTTGAGAACAAACCAATACCCCGGCCTTCTTGGCGCAAATACAGCAGCCAGCCCCCCTCTTCCTTCAGCAACTCCTGGGCCTGGCGCAACTGCGCACCGCAATCACAGCGCTGCGACCCGAACAAGTCGCCCGTGATGCACTCCGAATGCAGGCGCACCAATGGCACCGCTTGCGGCTTGCGCCCCTCGAAGCGAATCGCAAAGTGTTCCGTGTGCCGTTCAAACCCGTCAAAAGCAATAAAAGTTGCCGGTGTACCGTCCTGCAACGGGATACAAACACCTTCGCGCGCACGCACCGGCACCAATGGAATAGTCGTCATAACCAGGGATCAATCCTCTCTGTAACACCACCACGCTGCATGATTTCTGAACAGCGCGGTCAGCAGAGGCTGATTGTGCCCCGGATAACGCCACAATCGCTAACGGGGCAACACGTTGGCTCAACACCTCACATCACGGACTGCAATGCCAATTCAGCCGGATCAAAGAACAAGCACGCACGTTCGTACTTCTGAACCTCATCCAGCGGATAGCGCAACACACCATCGATCTTGACGTATTTGGGTCCCACGCCCAGGGCGCTGGCCAGCCCGATCGCGGCCACCGTGCGACCCCAACGGCACGCCAGGTCTTGCTGCGTTATCGAAGTGTGCGCTGTACTGTCCATGACGGCCTCCGGTACTTTGGTTTGTGACTTGTTTTGTATATCGGCACACCCACTTACAAATGAAGCTGCGCACATCGAGCGACGCAAATAACAAGTGCCCCGACAGCCCGGATTATTCTGGCAAGTACAAAAGCCAATCGACCAAATTAGCCGGTGATACCGGCCGTCATGGCGGCATCACCGGCTGTAACTGCACCGTTCGTTTAGCGCCAGCGGCCTCCCCAACCACCACCGAAGCGGAAATCGAGTCCAATCCCGACTCCGACCGGCGCATACGGCGCATAGTACGGGCTGTAGTAATAGACCGGCGGAGCCACCACCACCACGGGATCTGCCGGAACCACATAGACCGTAGATGGCGTCACCGGCATCGGTGCTGATGCGGACGCTGGTGCAACGGACGAACCAGCAGCAGGGGCCGGTGACTGGAAGTTGATCGTTGGCCCCGGCGCGTAGGGCAGCTGCACTGAATACTGCTTGCCACCCAATTCATATACAACGTCATAGGCAACGGTTTGCAGTTCATCAATGGCTCGGATTACGCACTGTTGCGCGCCGCTGGCCGGTGCCTGTGACGCCGCTGATACTGGCGCTGGCGCGGGTGCTGGTGCTGAGGCAGAATCAGAGGCTGGCACTGCTGCCTCGGACTGCGCTGGCGCTGGCTGCGCTGTGGTGCACACCTGACGCGGCACCATCACATGTTGCGTTACGGGTGTGCTGGAAATAACCCGCCCGATATCCTGTGCGTAGACACAGCATGAAGCGGCCGACATTACGAAAAAGAGCAGTTTGGTGTTCATGATATGTTTCCCCTATTCCGATAGAACGCGCAAATGATCCGGCTGGCGCACACATCCCACGTGCACATTCGGTTAACGTCAGGTAAAGATACGCACATATTGTCGTCACGCAAGAACCCGGTACCCGCAAGTTAGCAACAATTGGGTATCTCTTGATCATCAAGGCTCTTTTTTCATGCACGATACGCACGCAGATACGTCCCAACAACCGTCCCGTACACGCAGCCGCAGCCGCTTGCACGCCAGCGGAAAGTTGTTGCGCCCAACTCTTGGACTGTTGGTCGCCGCAGCTGCATTGGCTGGTGGCTGGTGGCAATACCAGGCCCATCAACGTGCCACCAACCCGGGCGACGTCGGCGCAAGCGCCACGGGAACACACCGCACAGGCATGGGCATGGGCGGGGGACGCCAACCGGTCTCGGTAGAACAGGTCAGGCGCCAGGATCTGCACATCACGGCCAATGCCGTGGGCACCATTGCTGCTGCCAATACCGCCATTGTTCATGTGCAGGTCGCGGGCACCCTGCAGTCTATTTACTTTCGTGAAGGCCAGCAGGTCAGAGCCGGCCAGGTACTGGCACAACTTGACCCACGCAGCTTTGATGCCCAGGTCGCCCAGGCCGAAGGGACGCTGGCACGTGATCAGGCCCAACTCGACAACGCGCGGCTGGACCTGACGCGTTACCAGGACCTGATTCGCAAGGATGCCGTTCCCAAACAACAGCTCGACACCCAGGACGCCCTGGTGCGCCAGCTGGAAGGCACTGTGAAACTTGACCGCGGTGTGCTGGACAGCGCACGTTTGCAACGTTCCTATACCCGCGTGGAAGCCCCCATCAGCGGCCGCGCCGGCCTCAAGCAAACCGATCTGGGCAACGTGGCGCAACCCACGGATGCCAACGGCATTGTCATCATCACGCAGACCCGCCCGGCCGCGCTGACGTTCTCGGTGCCTGCAGCACTGCTGCCACAAATCGTCGCCAAATTAAACGCGCACCAGCCCCTGCCCGTCGTAGCGTTTGACAAAGACGGCGTCACCAAACTGGCCACCGGCCATGTCGACAGCATCGACAACGCCATCGACCTCACCACCGACACCATCAAAATCAAGGCCCTGTTTGCGAACAAGGACGACTCCCTGTTTCCGAACCAGTCTGTCAGCGTGCGGCTGGAGCTCGACACCGCCAAAAATGCCTTGTCGGTGCCAGTGGCCGCCATTTTGCGGGGCTCCCAAGGGTCCTACGTCTATCTGGTCAACGACGACAACACCGTGACCACCCGTGTGATTCAGCCCGGTGCAACGGACGGCGATTGGGTGACTATCAACAGCGGCGCACTGGAACCCGGACAGACCATCGTGGTGGATGGTGTGGACCGCCTGCGCAACGGTGCCAAGGTTGAAGTCATCCGCGCCGGTCAGAGCAACCACAGCGGAGCCGACGGCCACAGCCACGCGCAGGGCGCAGCCGCCTCCACAGCAGCCTCCGCAGCGAACAGCACAGCCAGCGGCCCTGGTGGCGATGCCGATGCCCAGCGCCACGCCTTCTTCCAGCAACTAACGCCCGAAGAGCGTGAACAATTCAAAGCGCTGAGCCCGGAACAAAAGAAAGCCTGGCGTGAATCCGGACACCCGCCAGCAGCCCAGTGATGCACGCATGAATCCGTCACGCCTATTTATTGAACGTCCGGTTGCGACCTCGCTGTTCATGCTGGCCATTTTGTTGGCCGGCATGCTGGCGTACCAGCTATTGCCACTGTCCGCTTTGCCTGAAGTGGACTACCCGACGATCGAGGTCACTACGCTGTATCCCGGTGCCAGTCCGGAAGTCATCTCCACCGGTGTCACCGCGCCGCTAGAGCGCCAGTTCGGCCAGATGGCCGGTCTGAACCAGATGACCTCCACCAGTTCGGGAGGCGCTTCGGTCATCACGCTGCGGTTTTCGCTTGGCCTGTCACTCGACGTGGCAGAGCAGGAAGTGCAGGCCGCCATCAATGCCGGCAGCAATTTGCTGCCCAGCGACTTGCCCATGCCGCCGCTGTACAGCAAGGTCAACCCGGCCGATGCGCCGGTGCTGACCATCGCTGTGACGTCTCCCTCACTGCCCATCATCAAGCTGCACGACCTGACCGAAAACCGCCTAGCACCCAAACTGTCCCAAGTGGACGGTGTAGGACTGGTCAGCATTGCCGGTAGCCGCCGCCCGTCGGTGCGCATTCAGGCCGACCCCCAACGGCTGGCCCATCTCGGCCTGGCGCTGGACGATGTCCGCACCGCCGTTGGCAACGCCAATGTCAACGAAGCCAAAGGCAGTTTCGATGGCCCGTTGCGCGCATCCACCATCGATGCCAATGACCAATTGCTGTCAGCCGCGGATTATCAAGACCTGATTATTGCCTGGAAGAACGGCGCGCCGTTGCGGCTCAAAGACGTCGCAAAAATTGTGGACGATGCCGAAAACATGCACTTGGCGGCATGGTCCGACCGGACCCCGGCCATCATTCTTAACGTGCAACGCCAACCGGGCGCCAACGTCATTCAGACCGTCGACCGGGTGAAGGCCATCCTGCCCAAGCTGCAAGCCGCGCTACCCGCCTCGATGGATGTGCAGATCATTGCTGACCGCACCGTGACCATCCGCGCGTCGGTGCGGGACACCGAGTTTGAGCTGGTGCTGGCGGTGATTCTGGTGGTTCTGGTGATTTACCTGTTCCTGGGTGATGTCAGCGCCACGCTGATCCCGGCGGTGGCGGTCCCGGTGTCCCTGATTGGCAGTTGCAGCGTTATTTATCTGGCCGGCTTCTCCATCAACAACCTCACGCTCATGGCGCTCACCATCTCCACCGGCTTTGTGGTGGATGACGCCATCGTGATGATTGAGAACATCGCGCGGTTCATCGAAATGGGTGACTCGCCGATGCAGGCCGCGTTCAAAGGTTCAAAGCAAATTGGCTTTACCATCATTTCGCTCACCGTGTCACTGATCGCGGTGTTGATTCCGCTGTTGTTCATGGGTGACGTGGTGGGGCGCCTGTTTCACGAATTTGCCATCACGCTGGCGGTGTCCATTCTCATTTCCGCCGTGGTGTCGCTGACACTGACGCCCATGATGAGCGGGCGTCTGCTCAGCTCCCACGATGCACGCCGACACACCCGGGTGGGCGACTGGAGCGCCCGCAAATTTGGCGCGCTGGTCAACTCCTATGGCTCCGCGCTGCACTGGGTACTGGCGCGTCCGGTGCTCACACTGCTGGTGTTTGCGGGCACTATGGTGCTGACCACCCTGCTCTATATCGGCGTTCCCAAAGGCTTTTTTCCACTGCAGGATACCGGCCTGATCCAGGTCATTACGGAAGGCGCGCAGACCACCTCGTTCACCGCCATGGGTGAGCGCCAGCAGGCACTCGCCGACGCTTTCTTGAAAGATCCGGATGTCGACCACCTGACCTCGTTCATCGGTGTCGACGGCGCCAATCCAACGATCAATACCGGTCGTATGCAAGTCAGCCTGAAGCCGTTTGAACAACGCAATGCATCCGCTGCGCAAATCATTACCCGGCTGAACCAGCTGGGTTCGCATGTGCCAGGCATACGGGCCTACATGCAGCCGGTGCAAGACCTGAGTATTGAGGACCAGGTTTCCAAAACCCAGTACCAGTTCCTGCTCAGCGCCCCCAACCCCAAGCAACTCAGTGACGCGGCCACACGCCTGCTGGAACGCCTGAAATCGGTTCCGCTGCTGTCGGATGTGGCCAGCGATCTGCAAAACGATGGACTGCAGGCCTATGTACAAATCGACCGCGAAGCCGCCGGTCGACTCGGCGTCACGGTGGCCGCCATCGACAGTGCGCTCTACAACGCCTACGGTCAGCGTCTGATTTCCACCATTTACACCCAGACCACCCAATACCGCGTGGTGCTCGAAGTGGGCAACGCGTTCCGCCAGGATCCGCGTTCTTTTGAACAGTTGTACGTACCCGGTGCCAGCACCGTAGGCGCCAACGGGCAAACCACTGCGGTGCAGGTGCCGCTGGCATCCGTCGCCCGGTTTGTGGAGCGCCCGGCGGCGCTGGCCATTAATCACGTGGCCCAGTTCCCATCGGTCACCATTTCGTTCAACCTGGCACCCGGCGCGTCACTGGGCGCGGCCGTCGAGGCCATCAAGGCGGCAGAAGCCGAGCTGCAACTGTCCGCCAGCGTGGAAACCAGCTTCCAGGGTGCCGCCGAGGCGTTCCGGGCCTCGCTGAGCAGCACCTTGCTGCTGATTCTGGCAGCCGTGGTGACGATGTATATCGTGCTCGGCGTCCTGTATGAAAGTTACATCCACCCGATCACCATTCTTTCCACCCTGCCATCGGCCGGTCTGGGCGCGCTACTGGCGCTCTTGCTGGCACGACAGGAACTGGGTGTGGTGGGCATTATTGGCATCGTTTTGCTGATTGGCATCGTTAAGAAAAACGCCATCATGATGATTGACTTTGCGCTGGATGCCCAGCGCGAACAGGGCTTGCCGCCCCGCGAAGCCATCCATCAGGCCTGCCTGCTGCGGTTTCGTCCGATTCTCATGACCACCATGGCTGCGTTGCTGGGTGCACTGCCACTGATGGTGGGAACCGGTGCCGGCCATGAGTTGCGCCATCCACTGGGTGTCACCATGGTGGGCGGGCTGATTGTCAGCCAGGTCCTCACGCTGTTCACCACACCCGTGATTTACCTGGGCTTTGCCAAACTGGCACTGCGCCTGCAACGCTGGCGCACGGGTGCGCAGCCACAGTCGACATGAACATTTCCGCTCCGTTCATTGCGCGGCCGATTGCCACCACGCTGATCACGCTCGGCGTTGCGCTGGCGGGCGTGCTGAGTTTCTGGTTGCTGCCGATCGCACCGCTGCCGCAAGTTGACATTCCCACCATTTCGGTGAGCGCGTCCTTGCCTGGGGCCAGCCCGGACACCATGGCGGCCACCGTTGCGACGCCACTCGAACGCGTGTTGGGAAACATCGCGGGCGTCAACGAAATCACCTCGCGCTCGTCCCTGGGCAGCACCAGCGTGACACTGCAGTTCGACCTGAACCGCGACATCAACGGTGCCGCGCGTGACGTGCAGGCCGCCATCAATGCCGCGCGCACGCTGCTACCCACCGGCATGCCCAGCAATCCGACTTACCGCAAGGTCAACCCGGCCGACGCACCCGTCATGATTCTGGCGCTAACGTCCGACACACTGACGCGCGGCCAGATGTACGACGCTGCGTCCACCGTGCTGGCACAGCGCATTTCGCAAGTGGAGGGGGTTGGTCAGGTCAACGTCGGCGGCGGTGCCCTGCCAGCCGTGCGGGTGGAACTCAACCCCGACCAGCTGGCAGCACAGGGCATTGCCATCGACAACGTCCGACTGGCCATCACGGCCTACAACGCCAACCGCCCCACTGGCACGCTCGACAACGGCGTACAAAACTGGCAGGTGGGCGCCAACGACCAGGCCATGTCAGCCGCCGAATACGCGCCCATGATTCTGCGCTACCACTCCGGTGCGGCGGTGCGCCTGCGCGATGTGGCCACGGTGCGCGACTCGGTGCAGGACATCCGCAACTATGGTGTCGCCAACAGCAAACCGGCGATTGTCATGTTCGTCATGAAAGAGCCCGGCGCCAACATCATCGAGACCGTGCAACGGGTGCGCGACTTGCTGCCCATGCTGCAGGCCTCCATCCCAGCCGCCATCAACCTGGGCGTGCTGAGCGACCGCACGCCCACCATCCGGGCTTCCTTGAAGGAAGTAGAACGCTCCCTGTCCATCGCCATCGGGCTGGTCATTCTGGTGGTGCTGCTGTTCCTGCGCAACTGGCGAGCCACCCTGCTGCCTGCCATCGCCGTGCCTGTCTCCTTGTGCGGTACGCTGGGTGTGATGTATCTGGGCGGCTACAGCCTGGACAATCTTTCTGCCATGGCGCTGACGGTAGCCACCGGTTTCGTGGTCGACGACGCCATTGTGGTGCTGGAGAACATCACCCGCTATCTGGAGCAAGGACTGACGCCGCGCGAGGCGGCATTGCGCGGGGCGCGCGAAATCGGCTTCACCGTGGTGTCCATCAGTATTTCACTGGTGGCCGTATTCCTGCCTATTTTGCTGATGGGCGGCATCGTTGGGCGCTTGTTCCGTGAGTTTGCCGTGGTGCTGACCACTTCTATTCTGATATCCATGCTGGTCTCGCTCACCACCACTCCGATGATGGCGGCGCAGCTGCTGCGCAAAACTGACCAGCAAAAACACCCGGCGCGCTGGCAGCAGATCTTTGAAGGCGTGCTATCGCATGTTGGTCTGATCGCCCGACGCGCATACCGCCGCAGCCTGCGCTGGACCCTGCGCCACCAGGCCGTGACCTTGCTGTCGCTGTTTTGCGTGATTGGCCTGAATATTTATTTGTACGTCACGATTCCAAAAGCCTTCTTCCCGCAACAGGACACCGGCGTCATCATGGGCAGCGTGCAGGCTGACCAGGACAGCTCCTTCATGATCATGCAGCAGCGGGTGGACAAATTTGTGGCCATTGTGCTGGCCGACCCGGCCGTGGACAACATCAGCGGCTCCACCGGTGGCGCCCAACGCAACACCGCCAATTTCTACATCACACTCAAGCCGCTGGCACAACGCCAGTTGTCAGCGGATGGCGTGGTGGCGCGCCTGCGTGGAAAACTGGCGCACGAACCCGGTGCCAACCTCTACCTGGTTCCCGTGCAGGACATCCGCACCGGTGGGCGCCAGTCCAATTCGCAGTACCAATACACCCTGCAGTCCGACAGCGTGGAAGATTTGCGCACCTGGGAGCCGCGCATTCGTGCGGCGCTCCAGGCGCTGCCCGAACTCACCGATGTCAACACCGACCAGCAAAATGCCGGGCTGCAGACCTCGCTGCACATTAACCGCGACGCCGCTGCCCGCCTGGGCGTCAGCATCAACGACCTGGACAGCACCCTCAACGATGCCTTTGGTCAGCGCCAGGTGGGGGTTATCTACAACCCGCTCAACCAATATCGTGTGGTGATGGAAGTGGCACCCAACTACCTGCTCAGCCCGCAAACCCTGAACAAACTTTACGTCACCAGCGCAACTGGAGCGCAGGTTCCCCTCACCGCACTGACCACCACGGACACCACCAATACACCGCTGGCCGTCAACCACCAGAGCGGAACACCAGCGGCCACCATCAGTTTCAACTTGCCGCTGGGCGTGGCGCTGTCACAAGCCAGTGCCGCCATCAATGGCGCACTGGCCAAACTGACGCTGCCCATCACCATGCGTGGCAGTTTCCAAGGCACCGCCAATGCATTTGCCCAGTCCCTCGCCACGCAGCCGCTGCTCATTGCCGCGGCGCTGGTGACTATTTACCTGGTGCTTGGCATCCTGTATGAAAGCCTGATCCACCCGTTGACCATCATCTCCACGTTGCCCTCTGCGGGCGTGGGCGCGTTGCTGGCGCTCATGCTGTTTCACAACGACTTCTCCATCATTGCGCTGATTGGTGTGATTTTGCTGATCGGCATTGTGAAGAAAAACGCCATCATGATGATTGACTTTGCGATTGCCCGCCAACGTGCGAGCCATGTCAGCTCCGGCGCGGCCATTTACCGTGCCGCCAGTCTGCGGCTGCGCCCCATCCTGATGACCACCATGGCCGCCATTTTCGGTGCCGTTCCGCTGGCCCTGGGCACCGGCGACGGCGCTGAAATGCGCCAGCCACTGGGCATCTCCATCATGGGCGGCCTGATTTTGAGCCAGTTGCTCACGCTCTACACCACGCCGGTGGTTTATGTGCTGATGGACCGCCTCGGTGGCCGTCGACGCACACCCAAGGCTCCTTCTGCTTCCACCCTGCCGGGTACCCCCACCGCCTGATTTCCTATGCTGCACCACCGTTCCTCCGCAATCGCAATCGCAACTGTCATTGCCAGCCTGCTGCTTGTGGCCTGCGCCCAAACGGCACCACCCATGCCCGCCCCACCGACGCCGCCCGAGCACTTTAAAGAGTTGCCGCCAGGAGCGCCAACCAACACCAATACGAAGGCGGTGCCGGATGACTGGTGGAAACTGTTTCAAGACCCGGTTCTTGATGACCTGGAACAGCGCCTGGTCATTGGCAACGAAAACCTCAAGCTGGCACTGGCCCAGTTGGCCAATGCACGCGCTATTTTGCTGGGTGCCCAACAGGCCAGCCAGCCCACGCTGTCAGCCAACCTCGGTGGCAATCGCAGCGCCACGCCTTCCACGGCGCTCAACGGCGGTCCCGTCAATGGTGTCAGCCTGAGCGCCAATGCCAGTTGGGAGCCGGACCTCTGGGGCCGCCTGTCCCTGGCCACGCAGAACGCCGAAGCCATTGCCAAGGCCTCCGAAGCTGATCTCGCAACCGCACGTCTGTCGGCCCAGACAACGCTGGCTCAAACCTATTTTTCGCTGCGCAGCGCCGAAGCCCAGCAATCCCTGCTGATTCGCAATGTGCAGGCCTATCAGCGTGCGCTGGAGTTAACCCAGGACCGCTACCAAAGCGGGGTCGCTGAACAAACCGACATTTTGCAGGCGCGCACACAGCTGGAGACAGCTCTGGCACTCAGCGCCGACGTGCAGGCGCAGCGAGCGCAATACGAACATGCCATTGCCGTATTGCTGGGTTTGGCGCCCTCCAATTTCGGCATTCGGATCACCGCCGTTTTACCGGCCCCGATTGCGGTTCCAACCGACCTGCCCGCTGCACTGTTGCAGCGCAGGCCCGACGTTGCTGCGGCCCAACTGCGCGTGAAAGCCGCCTATGCGCAGATCGGCATCACCGATGCCGCTTACTTTCCCAGTTTGACCCTATCAGCCAGTGCCGGCTACAGTCAGAACATGCTGGCAAATCTGATCAGTGCGCCCAACCTGATCTGGTCACTCGGAACCGCCATCAGCCAGCCCATTTTTGACGCCGGCGTGATCCAGCAAGCCAGTGCCCAAGCGCGTGCCAACGCCGATCAGATGACCGCAACCTACCGCCAACTGGTCCTGACCGGGTTGCAGGAAGTGGAAGACAACCTGATCCTGGCCAGCCGTCTGGCCGACGAGGTGCGCGCACAAACCAACGCCTGGCAGAGCAGCGAACGCACATTGGAAATCACCATGGACCAGTACCGCGCCGGCACCGTCAGCTACCTCAATGTCATAGCCGCCCAAAGCGCGGCTTTTAACAGTGAACTCAACTTGCTTACAGCGCGCACGCGCGAACTCGCGGCCGTCAGTGTGCTGCTGAAAAATATCGGCGGGCGCTGGGATGTGAACAAGCCTGCATCCTGAACGATGCTCCGAAACGTGCCCATTGATGCCGTCATCGCCACTCACGGCTATGTATAAATGAAAATCTTGAAATGCACTCGCATAGCGCCGACCTATCTTCCTGCCATGCGCTAATTGTGGACGGCAGCGCCACAATGCGGTCCATTCTACGGACGCAGTTAGGCGACATCGGGGTTGGAACCGTTACACAGGTAACCAGTGCAACCGATGCACGCAAGGCGCTCGAATATCGTTATTTCGACGTCGTTTTGTGTGAGTTGCACTTTCCTGACGAGATGTATTCCGGTCAGGATCTGCTGGATGATTTGCGTCGCAATCAGCTGTTGCCATTTTCCACCGTATTCATCATCGTGACTGCGGAATCTACCTATCGGCGGGTGGCCGAGGCCGCAGAGTCGGCGCTCGACAGCTTCTTGCTCAAGCCCTATACGCCGGCACAACTGGCCAAGCGCCTGTACCAGTCGCGCAATCGCAAATTCACGCTGAAAGACATATTCCTTGCGATGGAAGAAGAACGGTTCGACGATGCCGCCAATCTTTGTATACGACGCTTCCAGGAACGTGACAAATACTGGCTCTACAGTGCCCGACTGGGTGCCGAACTCCTGCTGCGTCTGAAACGACCCGTCGAAGCGCTGGAAATGTTCAATGCCATTGTTGAGGCCAAAACCCTACCGTGGGCCAAACTGGGCGTAGCACGAACCCAGTTGGAACTCGGCCAAACAACGCTGGCGGTGGGCACTTTGCAAAATCTGATCAGCGACGAGCCTCATTTTGTCGACTCATACGATGTCATGGGCCGCGCGTACTTCGAGCAAGGAAAAATCAATCAGGCGTTGGAAACCTACGCCATGGCAGCCGCGCTCACGCCGCACTCTATCGGACGCCAGCAAAGCCTGGCCATGATCACTTTTTACGCGGGCAACTATCAGGATTCGGAAAAATTGCTGGAGCGCGCAGCGCGCAGCGGTCTGCATTCCAAAATGTTTGATGCCCAGGTACTGGTCCTGCTGGCTTTTTCAAGACTGGAAAAAGACGATATTCCCGGCTTGCTGCGATGCGAGGACGACCTGCAACGCTTGATTGACAAAGGTCCGGACCTCGTCCGATTACAACGCTTGGCACGCCTGCAGTCGTACGTAACCGCGATGGTTCAGATCGGCAGACGCCAATTTTCCGACTGCGTTGACACCGTGCGCCACGCGAAGGCGATCCTCACGGAACCAGAATTTGACTTTGAGTCCGCCTGTAATTTGATCGGTGTGCTTTGCCAGATGAGCAATAAGGCCATCCTGCTGGAGGAAGTCGATGCCATGGTAGAAGCCATCGGATTGCGCTTTTGTAGCAGCCGGGCACTGACCGAACTGCTGTTTGCCTACGCCCGTAAGATGCACACCTGCCAGGCCCTGGTACTGCAGTATTCGGAAGATGCGCTTTCGATAAGCATGTCGGGTAATCCGACACTCGCCGTGCAGGAGTTGCTGCGTCGTGGTCGCGAGACGTTCAACGCGCGCTTACTCGACAACGCCATTCAGGTGCTGCAGAAACATGCTGCAAAAATCACCGACTCAGAAGCCTTGTCAACAGAAATTCAGTCTTTACGGGCTCGGTATGCTATGAACAGTGCACGTGCAATACTGGGTGACGGTAAAGCACGTGGTGGCGGTCTGTCTCTCGACCACTTCGCAACACGTCGTTCGTCCGACACGGTGGTGAACCGTTAATACCGATAGGCTCCGTGCATGGTACAAAGACGCGAAGAGCGGACCGTACTGCCATGCAGAAGGCCGCTTAGTACCCAGAGCGTCCTGCAGCAGCGTTAGGCTCACCACTCAGGAACTTTCCATTCGCACTCAATCATGCTAGGGAGTGAATGCGAGGTAGAGATTTTGGCCCTACGTGTCCACGATTTTTAAGTGGACACGTATCTGCTAAGCGGCCCAGAAAATCGAAAATCAAGACGTGATGCCCGTACGCTTACTTTGAACGTGAAATCTCTCAAGTCCATTCCAGAAGCGCGAAATCTGATCTGCATAGACATTTCCACCTGCACACCGCGCTATAAATTAAAATTGGCGACAAATCATAATTTTTTCTAAAATAAAAGCGACAAGATACCGATCGCGCACAAATGTAACCAAAGAAAAGCGACACAACCGCGCCCACTGGCAGACATTGATGCCGAATTGAAGGGTGTGACGGACAACATCCTGCGCATGATTGGTGGGCTGACGGCATGAGACGGAGTAAAATCGCCCGATGCAAATCACGCAGCAACTCCAAAAACGCCTCGACCAGGCCGTGCGTGTTTCCATGCGCATTGAGGGTTATCGCCCCAGTGCATCGCTCCAGGTTCAGGCCCGCGCCAAAGCACTGATGGAGCAACAGCGTGTCCAAGTATCAATTCCAGCAAAGTGACATCTACCAGCCGGGGACGGACCTCCCGATCAATCGGCTGAACATTGACGACGCCGAAATTCTCCAGGAAGTGGAGGCCCAGCTTCTGCAACAGGCCTACCAAATCTTTGTATCCGAGCTGACGGCAGACACCCGGTTTGACGAGGCCTACTTCCAATCCCTGCACCGGCGCACGTTTGAATCGCTGTATGCCTGGGCGGGCCAGTACCGTACGCAGGACATGGTCAAAGGCGGCTCCATGTTTTGCCGTGCCACCTTTTTGTTGAACGAATCCCGCCGCATCTTCGGTGAACTGGAAAAGGAAGGCTTCCTGAGCGGTTCAGTGGCAAAACCGCTTGAGCACTTTGCTGACCGCTTGGCCTACTTTCAAAGCGAGTTGATTGCTCTGCACCCTTTTTATGAACTGAACGGGCGCATTACCCGCTTGTTTTTTGACCTGATCGCTATCCAAAACGGTTACGGTCCTATTGATTACGGCCTCGCACTGCGCGACGACCCCGAAGTGAACAACAACTATATCCGCGCCTCAATTAACTGCGTACAACGCGCCGACCATGCATTGCTGCGCGAACTCATCTATGCCGGGCTGACCTCTAATGAGGCTTAACCATGAGCGCCTGCGCACGCTGAGGGCCGCCATCCAGTCCTTGGATGTTCCCGAAACCGATTTCGGGAACATCAGCCGCACGCCCCAACTGAGCGTCTTCGACTTCAGGGCTTTCCTAAATCTGACGATGTTGGTGTCAGAGAGCGACCGGGCGAAGTCGCTGCGACAAGTAGTCCTACCTGCGCAACAT
>Ga0316222_1000850_pt1 | contig 42995 bp, 27 predicted proteins | sample TBH18011metaG_FD_206008 | JGI IMG/M metagenome (GOLD analysis project Ga0316222, IMG submission 206008) | Freshwater microbial communities from Trout Bog Lake, Wisconsin, USA - TBH18011 | ecosystem: Environmental > Aquatic > Freshwater > Lake > Hypolimnion/Profundal zone | place: USA: Wisconsin... | reverse complement strand
GGAGGCTGGAGCCTCCAAGACAGGGGCGTTCCCAGGCTGGAGCCTGGGAACGAGACCGCGAATTCCTTAACTTAATGGCAGTGGGGCGTTGCCCTAGGCTCCTATGGGGTCGCGCCGTTGGCGCTGAACGCCTGTCCCCAACCGGCAGGTTCATTGGCAGCTTGCGAAGGATCTCACAACACGCCAGCCAGCGTCATGCCACCATTCACCGTTCTCGAAGCTGACAGCGCCGCACCATGAGCCGTCAGTTCCGATTTCGTGCCGACTAAACAGAACGTCGGGATCGCCTCGTGAGATCCTTCGCAAGCTCAGGATGACAGCATTCGGGGCTCCGTCCTCGCTCGTGCGTCCGGTTTGTAAACTTGCGGGTAATGCTCAGGCTACGATGCCGCGTCGATATTCTTCTTGTGCGCTTCGAGCATTTCGTCGTGCAGAGCTTCGTCCATGCCCTCCTGAACCAGTCGCTCGCCGATGACCGCGTCATCCTCGGGATGCACCGTCGGCGAATGGTGCCCGGTCGAACCCGGCGCTTCCGCCAGCAGTCCCGATCCAGCAACGATTTCGTCCTCATCCGGCTCGTTGCCCAGTTGCCCTGATAGCTCCCGGCGCGCCTGGTCGCGGTCCGCTTCGGAGACGTGGCTTGCCGAACGCCCCGAAATGATCGCGATTTGCAAGGCCCGCGCTTCAACTTCCTCCGGCGTTGGGACGCCGAATCCCGCCGCGTTTTCCTCGATCCGGCCCGGCCCAGAACCGCTATGTGCGTCTTTCATAAGCAAGTATAATCCCTCCCGGCAAAGCGGCAAGCGGCCCGAATGATTTTTCGAGTTGCGGAAATCCGAATGCCAGCTACAGAAGACCGGTCACAAACACGCCCTGCGAAGTCTCATGGTCTTCGAAAGCCAATCCAGTTTGAATTACAGACCCAACGTCGCCGCCATTCTGCAAGACGCAGAGGGGCGGGTTTTGGTCTGTGAACGGTTCAATTTGCCGGGCGCGTGGCAATTTCCGCAAGGCGGGGTCGACAAAGGAGAGAGCCGCGACGAGGCGCTCGTCCGGGAATTGGCCGAGGAACTCTCGTTAACGACGGACGATTACCGGTTGCTGGCCAGCAAGGGGCCTTACCGCTACCTCTTCGGCAACGGCCGCAAGAAAAAGGGCTTCGACGGCCAGGAACAGACCTATTTTCTGGCGCGCTTTACGGCGACTGCCGACCGGATCGACGTGCATACGAAGCATCAGGAGTTTCAGGCGTTTCGTTGGATCGATCCCGCCGAGTTCAATCTGGCGTGGCTGCCGGGTTTTAAACGCGATGTTTATCGGGCGGTCTTGCGCGATTTTTTTGAAATTTCGAAATAAAGGACGGCTGAACCTGCCGTTTGCATCGATTTCCACATTACCTTGCAATTGAAAACGTCTCTTGAAACCACGCCCCCCGGCAAAGAGCGCCCGTTGTTGGCGCCGATCGATCTGGCGAAATTCCTGCGTCAGCGTTATGTCGATCCCGGTTCGACCTATGAACCGGAGAGCGCTCCACAGGACAGCGGGCAACCTGCGAACTGCGTGCCAAGCGCAATGTCCAACATCAGATGACGTCCGACGTCAGTTGACCCGGAGTGGGCCGGAAATTTGCGCCCTTCTGCGAGATTCCGATCAACGCTTTCCGCCGAATGGCTCTATTTGGCGGTCTCTCTCCGTCCGCGAAAAGGCACAAGAATCGCAAAAAGAGAAACTTCCGAAGAAAAACAGGTATTCGAAGACTCACCCCCGGGGTGAATATCGCGAAATGCATATTTGGTTTCACCATCTGGATTCTTGCGTCATCTGTGCCTTTTTGCGGCCAATCCTATTTCCGCTTTTAGGTTCAGATCGCGCGCATGATCGGTCGCGACGCCGAAGCCAAGGTGTTGGAAAGCCTGGCCGCGCAATTTGAAGCCAACGTCTTAAGGCGCGCAAAGGATTCGCGTATTACATGACCGACGCGGACTGGGAAAACATGCTGCGACAATACCGACGTTACAGCGTACTAGTTTGCCGGCAGATTCACCGTCGTAGTCTGTTGCAGTCCCAACGTTGCTCCGTTGGTCGGACTGCCGAGCGCCAGGCTGAACGACAGCGCGCGATGGTGGCGCGAACCAACCAGTGGCACGTTCAAAGTTGCGCTCGATACGCCATTCGCAAAGTAGAGCACACCGCTCCTTCCGGTGAAGTTCACTCCCGAACGCGCCGAACCGTTGCGGAACGAGTAGGGCACGGCGACAACACCGTTGGCGCCGCCGAGCCGCGGGATTCTCACCAACACAGAGCGCGCATTCTTCGCAGCGGCGACCGTGGATGCCGCAAACTGCAGGACCCCGTTGGGATTGTCGTTGTCGAGCAACACCACCGTTGCGGTTCGCAGCGCGCCGCAGGTCGCTCCACCGCTCGCAGAAGCGCCCAGCGACACCATGAACTGCCGGTTACCCGCGAAGACATGATCGTCGATTGTCGGGATTGAAATCGTCGCCGACTTCTGGTTCGCCTTGAAAACGAGCATTCCCGAAGCAGTCCGATAGTTCACTCCTGCCACCGCTCCATTAGGCGAAACGCCGTCGGAAGTAAAATAAGGCACCTTCACCGTTCCCGTAGCGCCGCCATAGCGGGTCACAGTCAGCGTGGCCTTGGGTCCGATTTCGTTCGCCTTGAAACTGGGGGCGCTGAATTCCAAGGTTCCATGAGGGTCCTTCAGATCGCAAATGGTTTGGACCGCCGAGGTCGCGCCCGGCGTTAGGGCGCAACCGGCCGAACAAGCGGTCAACTTGAACGTAAAGGTAGCGTTCGGCTTGTATGGGGCCTTGGTCGAGATCGGCACGCTGACCACAGCGAAAGTCTGCGCGGCCCCAAAGTTGAGCGTGCCGGCAACAGCAGTGTAGTCTTTCTTTGCGCCGGCAATCGCAGTCCCATTCGCCGTCATATAGCTGACAGCGCCGCCGAGCGAACTCGAACCGGGCGCCCGGTTGACGATAAACGAGACCGAGGAAACCTTTCCTTTGTCGACGAACGGTGTGGCCGCGGATACTGAAAACAGCCCATTCGGCGCCTGGTCATCCACAATCGAAACGGTCACAACGCTTTGCAACCCAAGGGCAGCCATGGCCGGCGTGCCCAGCCCGACTTGAAAGAGGCGCGGGCCATTGGGAAGGTCGTTTTTCTTGATCGTGACTGCAATCTGCGCCGTTGCGGATCCCGCGGCAAACGTCGCCGTGCCGGATGCCGCCACGTAGTCGATGCCGGCTTTGGCGCTAAGGTCCTGGGTCGTCCATTGCACAGAATCGGCGCTGCTCAGATCCCCGTTGCGGACGATTGTCAGGATCAAAACGTTGTCCCCTCCCAGGCCATTGGACTCGGCAACCGACACCGTCCCGCCGCCCGCGCTGAACTGCATGATATTCGGTGCAACCACGGGAGAAGAAAAGTCGCTCGTATCCCCCTCTGAATCCGTCACTGTAACCGCCAGCGTCTGGCTGGCGAAATCGACTCCGACCGGAATGGAGAAAGCCAGATTTCCGCTCGCGTCGGCAACGACAGTGCCGCTGGTCACGTACTGCTGCAACGGCCCGGCAGAGGAAGCGTTCGGATTGGTCCAGTACACATCCACCAGGCATTGTTCGCTGATGCCGGCGGAAAAACTGCCGCTCACGATCAATTGTGTGCCGCTCACCACGACGGGCGAAAGGACGGGAACGTCTGGCGAGTGGTTCGCACCGGGAATCACGTCGATGGCCAAGCCCCCGGCGAGCATCAGCGTCGAATTGCCCCTGAGCGTGTTTTGCGTGGTGGTGGCGTCGCTCACATAGATAGCATCGACCCCGTCGGTGGCGATTATATTGCTGCCGCTGAGAATACCGCCAACAGTGTTGTTGCTGGCTCCCCCATCCACAGCTATACCGTAGCCGGCATTGACCGAGTTATTGTCGGCGTTGGAAATATCGCCAACCCAGTCCAAGGTCAGCCCGATGATGTTGCCGACCACAAAATTATCGACCGTTTGATCTCCAGTAAGATGGATTCCGCTTGCGCTGCTACTCACGATCAAATTGCCTTCGCTCAGCGAATACCCGCCGAGAACATTTTCCGACCCCGAGGCAATCACGATGCCGCCGTACGTGGCGGACACACCGCAGTTTCCGACCCCTGTGCAGTCGCCGCTCACGTCGGCGCCAATGTAGTTGCCCAGCACGACGTTGCTATCCCCAACAATCATAACGCCCGCTCCGCCGTTTCCGGAGATCACATTGCGCAAGGAGGCATCCGCGTCGCCAACCTGGACGCCGTAGCTGCCTTGAATATTCACCCCATTCCCCCCATTGGACGCCAGATTGGATCCTGTATCGAGGCCGATGATGTTTCCGACGATAGTCACCGACCCGCTGTTCGCCACGAGAATCCCATCCTCGGTATTTCCTGAAATCACATTGCCTGCGACGCCCAGGGAGCCCCCCACCGTCTCGCCGGTGCCGGTAATCTGAATTCCGGAGTAACTGTTTGCCGAGGGAAAGGAGTCCGCATGCACCCCAATGAAGTTTCCAAGAATCGTGTCGTTGCTGCCGCTCAAGACGTCGATCCCAAAACCTTGATTCGCCGTGATGATATTCCCCAGTCCCACGCCAATGCCGCCGCTGCCGGAGGTCGCCCCTCCGATCTGATTGTTCCATACCGGATTGTTGGATGTGCCGTCCCCCAAGACAATCCCGTCGCCCTGGTTGGCGCAATCGGTCGAGCCGGTCGAGTCGACTCCGATATTATTCGAGGTCACCGTCGTATCGTGCGCTCCGTCGACGATCTGAATGCCGGCTTCCGAGTTTCCAGAAACCACGCAATGGGTAATGCGGTTGAAGGCGGAATCATCGATCCACACACCCCCGGATGCGTTGGCCACCGCCGTTCCCGCCGCATTCAAGCCGATTAAATTGTCGTCGATCTTATTGTTTGAACCGCCGTCGATTGCAATTCCAAAACCGGTGTTTCCCGAAATGGTGTTGAGATTGATATTGGCGTTGAGACTCCCGCTCATTTGCAGGCCGATCTGATTGCCTGAACCGTCCGTAATACGAATCCCATCGACGTTGCCCATCGGCGTAACGCCGGAGCCGGTCGGGTCGGTTCCGATCAGGTTTCCGAATATCCTGTTTCCGGTCGCGCCACTGCCGCTCAGCCAGATGCCAGCTTCGAGGTTCCCTGAGATGAGATTGTGAAGCAGCCCGCTCGTGCCGGTGCCGATCGTGCAGTTGGATCCCGTAATTGTAATACCCGTGCCGTTTCCGAACGCATACCCATCCGCGGTTACGCCGATGAAACACCCCTTCATGACGCATCCGCTATTGAACGTCACACCGGAACCGCCAAACCCGGTTACCGCCAGCGAATCGACCTCCGAAGGCTTGGTGAACACCAATCCGTCCGCCGCCGCAGTGCCGGTCAGTGCGCTGCCGTCGATGCGCACCGCGGGCGAAACCCCGTCCGAGCCCAAAATCGCGCCACCAGTCATCACAACGGGAACCTCAATGGCCGGCAACGGTGCCGTCACGCTGATCGTGCAGTTGTTGGGGTCCATGTTCTTGAAAGCGATGGACCCGCTTCCAGTCGTCCCGCTCAGGACAGCGTTCAGTTGCGTGATGGCATACCGCAAGGTCGTGGGGTCGTTAACATCGTCGCCCGTGCCGGAAACGACGAACGGGGGCACTGCAAAAGCCGGCGTTTTCAGGGCCAAAAACGCAAGCAGAACCAGGAGGACTCGGAGATTCTTTTTCATGGGTGTGGAACAAAGAGGAACGAGCGAATCTCGCTTTGATGCACGTTGTGGGCAAGCGGATTTTCGTGCCCGGGCCGGACTTCACCTGCAAGCTTGTCCCCTGCCTCAAGCTCACGTAAGGTGCGGAACTTTACGAACGCCGGCATGCACAAACCGACCGACTGGCAACTCAGGGATCTTGTCGACCTCGAAGTCTTCCTCGCCGAAGACGCCGAGCGCGACGAGAAGGATCGTGCTGCCCAGGACCGCGAAATTTTCCTGGCTCAGGTGCAGCCTCAGCTGACGCCAAAGCAGGCCGGGCGCCGCGAGAAAATCCGCCTCTGGCTGGAAGCACGCCGTCGGCGCCGGCGCGAGGCAGCTTCGCCCTCTCCCGGCGAGCCATACGCCACGCCAGGCGATTATTTTCGCCAGGCGTTCCACTCCCTGCTGACTTTCCTCGCGATTTTTGGGTTCATCCTCGGGTCCGGAGTGGCCGTCTCCCATCTTTATTATTACGGTGACCGTCCCATCAATGCGATGGTCTTCTTCGCTTCCACGGCGTTGATCCAGCTCGCGATCCTGCTGGCGCTGGTCTTCGCGGTGCTCTTTCATCATTCTCTTGAAGCCTTTGAAGGGTTTGCACTGATCCGCTGGCTGGTCAGCGCGCTCTTTCTCCAAATCGCCAGGCGCAAGGAACTCTTGCTGAGCGGAGACGCGCGGCTGCGATTCCAGTCGGCCATCGGCATTATCCGGGCCCGGCTGAACGCCTACCGTTCGCTGGCAATCTGGCCGCTCTTCGTGGGCACCCAACTCTTCGCCGTGTTCTTCAATGCCGGCGTGCTGCTCACCCTCTTTCTGCTGATCGCCTTCTCCAACCGCGCCTTCGGCTGGGAGACTACGAACTTCTTTACGCCGGAGGGAATCCTTCGCTTCGTGCGCTTTTTCGCCCTGCCGTGGTCGCATTGGGTCCCCCACCCTTACCCGACCCTCCAGCAGATCCGGGAAAGCCAGGTGGCTCTGGACGGTCACGCCGCGTTCACGTCGGTGGCGCTTGCCTCCTGGTGGCCGTTTCTCGCCTACGCGGTTCTGTTTTACGGAATGATCCCGCGGTTGTGCCTGCTCGCTTTCTCATGCTGGATGCAGTCGCGCAGCCTGGGTGCGATCGCATTTGACCGGCCCGACTGCAATCAACTGCTGCGCCGCATGGAACCGGTCATTCTCGACGGCCAGGCTCCTCCGGACTTGCGAATCGGCCCCGCGCCCGTGACCCCCTCCCCGATCGCCCATCCGGGCGGCGGGCGCTGCATCGCCATCGTCTCCCGCGAGGTCGAGCTGCCGCAGGCCGCGCTCGAAGCCGCTCTCCGTCCATTCGGATGGCAGGCCGCCAGCCGGTTCGACGCCGAGATCGACAATGCGGGCAGCGCGTCGCCTCTCTTCGAAAGCCTCTCCGGATTCGACTGGCACGGCGCAACGCCGAAAGTCGTCGTCGTAGCCGGCGAAATCCATGACCCGATCAAAGCCGTGCTGCAATTCCTATCCGGGCTGCGGATTGCCGCCGGACGAGACACCGAGATCGTCATCCTGCTCGCGCCGGGCGGGCACAGCCCAGGCGACCGGCTTACGATCTGGAAGCGCGTGCTGAACACGATGGGCGACCCGTATCTGAGCGTCGAACGCACGGGCGAGCTCCAACCAAAGACTGAAATGCCGACGGCGCCATGACCAACATCCCCACCTTCGCCTTCGTTGGCCCTGTCAACCCCGGCAAGACCTCGGTCATCGCCACGCTGGTGGAAAACGACGACCTGAACATCAGCAGCATTCCCGGCGAAACCACCCGGTGCCAGCGGTTCGAGGTTTCCATCGACGGGCGCCACGTCCTCGCCTTCTACGACACGCCGGGATTCCAGAACGCCAAGGTAGTGCTCGCCAAGCTCAAGGAACTCGGCGTCGGAACCACCGACCCGCTAGAGGCTTTCCGCCGCTTCCAGGCCCGGTTCGGTCACGACCCGTATTACGCGGAGGAAAGCAAGCTGTTCGAGCCGATCCTCAACGGCGCGGGCATCGTTTACGTCGTCGATGCGTCCCGTCCGGTGCAATCGATCAACGAGGCCGAAATGGACATCCTGCGCATGACCGGCCTGCCGCGCCTCGGCCTCATCAACTGGACGGCGGACCCGGTTCACAAGCAGCTCTGGAAGAACAAGCTCAGCGTGCATTTCGGGTTGATTCGGGAGTTCAACGCCCACACCGCCACCTACCGCGACCGCATCGAGCTTCTCAACAGCCTGGCGCTGATCGATCCCGCCTGGCAGCCCGGCTTGCGCAAAGCCGTCGACACCATCGAAGCCGACTGGAAGGAGCGCACGCACGATGCCGCCAAGACCATCGCCGACCTTCTGGCCGACTGCCTCAGCCACCAGGAGTCGCGCAATCTCACCGAACGCGCCGACCAGAAGGCCGAGCAGAAAGCGCTCGTGGAGCAATACCGCGCCAAACTGCGCAAGCTCGAACGCTCGGCCCACAAGGAAATCGTCGCCATTTTCAAGCACAACCGCGTCAGCGTCGGCGAGTCCGAAACCGCGATGCTGGACCAGGACCTGTTCAGTGAACGCACGTGGCAGGTCCTCGGTCTCAACCGGCAGCAACTGGCCATCGCCGGCGCCACCGCCGGCGCCGCCGGCGGCCTGCTCGTCGAAGGCGTGCTGCTCGGGCATGGCCTCGGCATTCCAACCATCGTCGGCACAGTGCTCGGCGCGGGCGGGGCGGCCGCCGGGGCGTTCTTCGGCGGTGAACATCTCACGAAAGTGAAGATTCCGGTCTCCCACAAAGTCCGCCTCTTGCTCGGCTGGAAGGGCGACCTGGGCGGAGTCCAGCTTCGGGTCGGCCCCAACGAAGCGCTGAACTTCCCATGGATTCTCATGGACCGGGCGCTGACGATCTATTACTCGGTCATTCACCGCGCCCACGCCCGCCAGGACAACACGACCATCCACCCTGCCGAACTGATCCCCGAACTGCGCGCCCACAAGGCACTGAGCGCCGCTTGGGACGACGCCACCCGCAAGACCTGCGACCGCTGTTTCGCGCTCGTCCGCCGAAACAAAGCCCGCCGGGAGGACATGGAAACGCTGGTGAGCGAAATCGAGCGACGCTTGGAGGAGATTGGCAATGCGGAGGAGTGCGGGGCGACGGGAAGTTGAGCCAGCAAAGCGCCGCTCGTCATCGAAACCGCTGCTTCAGCGAACAGAATTGCGCGGCGCGGCGCGGTCAGAAGCCCTGTTGCATCGCCCACATTTCCGCGAAGCGACCGCCGCGGTCGCGCAGTTCGGCAGGCGTTCCCGATTCCACAATCCGGCCGTCCTCCAGAACGATCACGCGGTTGGCGTTGCGAATGGTCGAGAGTCGGTGCGCCACGATGAAAGTGGTGCGCCCCGCCATCAAACGGTCCAGGGCGGTTTGCACCACTTTTTCGGACGCTACGTCGAGCGCCGAAGTCGCCTCGTCCAGAATCAGCACGCGCGGATTGCGAATCAAAGCCCGGGCGATGGCAATGCGCTGCCGCTGTCCGCCGGAGAGACGGGCGCCGCGTTCGCCGAGCATGGTGTCCAGGCCCTCCGGAAACGTGCTGACGAAGTCGGACGCATTGGCATCCCGGATAACTTGAAGTATCCGCTCCTCTTTCACGTTGCGACTGCCATAGACGATGTTCTCCCGCAGCGTCCCGTGAAAGAGCAGCGACTCCTGAGCCACCACCCCCACGAACCGGCGATAGCTTCGAAGATCGATTTCGTTCATGTCGCGTCCGTCGAGCCGGAGGAACCCCGTCGTGGGGCGGTCGAACCCGAGAATCAGGCTCATCAAAGTGGATTTTCCCGCGCCGCTTGCACCGACCACCGCCACGGTTTCCCCCTCCTGCACCCGCAAAGACAGGTCGCGGATGGAACCGCGCTCGGCGCCGGGATGAACGAAGGTCACCGAGTCAAAGTCAAACGCGCCGCGAACGCTTGAAATCACAGCCTTGCCGAGATTCTTTTCGAAGTCGGGGCTTTCCAATACTTCCCCGATGGAGCGGACCGATTCAAAGCCTTTGGTGATAGTAGGCATCATATTGACGATCATTAGCACCGCGTTGCTAATGGTGCCGAAGAACGCCGAGAGCATCACGACGTCGCCGGCCGTCAATGGAATGATTTTCGTATAAGCGAGCCACGCGCCGAGAATCAGGCTGCCCATGTTGAATGAGCAGAAGGTTGCCCAGGCGATCGACCCGAACAGCGCGTTCTGAGAATCCAGACGCAACCCGGCGTGCCGGACATTGTCCAGCTTGCGCGAAACCCTTTGAATCTCCGTATCTTCAACCGCATGCGCGCGGGTGATGGGGATCATCTCGATCATGCCGGAAATATCCGAGGACATCTCTTCGATCTCGCTGCGGAACTCGCGATTCCGCTCCCTGAGCGCTCCGGCCAGAAGCATGCGCAACCCCACGGCAATCGGGACGGTCACCAGAAAAATAAGCAGAAACTGCGGCGCGCGAAAAAGCGTGACCAGGGCCGCGGCGATAACGGCGGTCGCCGCCGTCAAGCCGCCGTCGAGGATGAGTCGCGCCGTTTGATCCACCGCTTCCACATCCCTCAACACCTTGCTCTGAAGCGCGCCGACGCTGGTTCGTTTGTAAAAAGAGATCGAGAGTTCCTGCAACCGGCGCACCAGGGCCGCCCTCAACTCCGTTTCCACGTTGCGAGCGGCAAGGCTGAGCCTGGCGATGTAGAGGCAGTGAAACGGAATGTTTTCGACCAGCAAAACAAGGAGCACCAGGGCGTTGACGGCGAGATCGCGCAGGGCGTGCGGGTGCGGGGTGGAGATGAGGTTGATGACATTTGCCGTCACGAGCGGCATGACCCAGGTCGCAGCCGATTTGATTACGTAAAAAACAGCCGCCAGCACGAGCGATCCCCAGTGGCGGCCGTAGAGACACCAAAGCGTGCGCCACGGCTTCTCGCCACAGTAAAATCGCTCGGTCAGATCGGAATGAGGATGCGAGGCGGTCATGAAAAAACAATGCGGGTCAAGTCTTTCACGCCGCGGAGTATAAAGTCAACGTTTACACTGTGCGCCTGGAGGGTGAAAGGGCATCGAAGCCACCGGTTCCGGAGAGAGCTCGGGGCGTCTCGCCTGCTGGTTCCGGCGTCTCGCCGAAACAAACTTCCGGTTCTGTCGCGAATTCGAGCCTCCTGCGAAAGGCGCGTAAAGGCCGCGCCTTCGGCTCTTTCGCGATCGCTTTCTTCGCTAAAGATTGGGGAAAATAGTCATATGAAAAAATGGTTGACCGCCCCGAGCAGGTGTCGTTAAAAGTAGGGCTGGTTTGAGGTAAATGTTGGGAGGGTGGTGGGGGGCTTTCCGGAGGGGTTGGCCCTCCACCTACTCCCTGGGAGTTCAGAGTATGGCGACAGATATCAACAAGCGGCTGGTCGTTCCGGCCTATTGCCCGGTTTGCCGGAACGAGAAATTCTTTTTCCGGGAGGGTGCCCCCGACCCGTGGTTCAATATTGCGCTCATCGTGGTGACCGGCGGTCTCTGGCTGCCAATTTTCCTGCTGCAACTCTTTTTCCGTGAGACGCGCCCCTGGAAATGTGAGGAGTGCGGCTGGCGGGCGCCGATTTTCTCCGGCAGGCGTGAGTCATCTCACTGCGGCACACCCGCCAACAAGTTCGACGACCCGTCCAAAGAAGACGACCATTGATTATTGGGCACGACCCCGCGGACTGCCGCCTGGCCTGCCCGCCACTGCCGTTAAGTTAAGGACAAAACGCGCGCTCGTTCCCCATCTCCAGATTGAGAACGAGTCCCCATGGGCTTTCGCCCTCCACGCATTATGAAAAGTTGGATTATGGGCGGTGCGTCGATCCGAAAGGGAGCGCGGGCATCTTGCCCGCATCAGCCGGCAACTTGCCGGCATCCTGGTGCCGGCGTGCTGGTGCCGGCGTCGGATCGCACTCGTCGCGCGCCCAAGCCTCCGGCAGGATGCCGAAGGCAGCAGGCTGAAAGCCCGCGCTCCCCTTCGGATACACGCGCATGGGTATTTTCGGAGTAGTCCACTCGGCAGGTCAATAATAGAAGAAATCTGTCCTGCGCCCGGTCCAAAGAACGCGTTTTTCCCCGTCTTGACCCCGCGGCGTGCGTCCTCTAGCTTCAACATTCTTCCATGAAGATTCAACGCGCACTGATTTCCGTTTCCGACAAGACCGGGCTGGCTGCCTTCGCCCGGGAACTGTCCACAACGGGAGTCGAAATCATTTCAACCGGCGGCACCGCAAAACTTTTGCAGAAAGAGGGCATACCCTGCATCGAAGTCTCCGAATTCACCGGATTTCCGGAGATTCTCGAAGGCAGGGTCAAGACGCTGCACCCGAAGGTGCATGGGGGTTTGCTGTACCTGCGCGGCAACGAAGCGCACGAGGCCCAGGCCAAGGCGCACGGAATCGAGCCGATCGACCTGGTGGTCGTGAACCTGTATCCGTTCGAGGCCACCATCGCCAATCATGAAGCCACCCTCGACGAAGCGATCGAGCAGATCGACATCGGCGGCCCCTCCATGCTACGCAGCGCGGCGAAGAACTACCGTTCCGTGACCGTCGCGGTGGATCCCGCCGATTACGAGGACATCCTCGCCAGCATGCGGGACAACGACGGCGCGACGACCCTGAAACTGCGCGAACGGCTCGCCATCAAGGTCTTTCTGACCACCTCGAAGTACGACTCGGCCATCGCCAATTACCTTAACAAGGAGCAGGAAACCTCCTGCGCGTTTTCCATTTGCCTCCCCATCGCCGCGCGGCTTCGCTACGGGGAAAACCCGCACCAGCAGGCCTCCCTTTATGGCAATTTCGACGAGTATTTCCAGAAACTGCACGGCAAGGAGCTTTCGTTTAACAACATCCTGGACATCTCGGCGGCGGCGGAATTGATCGAGGAATTTTCAGAGCCGACGGTGGCCATCCTCAAACACACCAATCCGTGCGGCGTCGGCAGCGATCCCGATTTGCGCGCAGCCTGGGACAAGGCGTTTGCCACGGACAAACAGGCGCCCTTTGGCGGCATCATCGTCTGCAACCGCCCGCTGACCGAACCGCTGGCCCGCGCCATTGCGGAGATTTTCTCCGAGGTGATCATCGCGCCCGATTTCGAGCCCGATGCCCGCGCGCTGCTCCAGAAGAAGAAGAATCTGCGTTTGATGAAGAAGCTGGTCAGTTCCGTGCGCTCGGAGGCTGATATGGACATCCGCTCCGCGATCGGCGGGTTGCTCGTGCAGGAGAAGGACCGCGAAGAGGTCAAGGATATCGAGAACAAAGTCGTTACGCAGCGTCCGCCCACCGTGGACGAAATGCGCGCGATGATGTTCGGCTGGAAGGTGGTCAAACACGTGAAATCGAACGCCATCGTTTACGCCGGCAAAGACCGTACGCTGGGGATCGGCGCGGGGCAGATGTCGCGGGTGGATTCCTCGCGCATCGCCATCTGGAAAGCGCACGACGCAGGGCTTTCGCTGGCGGGCAGCGTGGTGGCCAGCGACGCCTTTTTCCCGTTCCCGGACGGCCTCATCGCCGCAGCCGAAGCCGGCGCAACCGCGGCGATCCAGCCGGGTGGATCGGTGAGAGACTCCGAAGCGATCACCGCCGCCGACGAACACAAGATGGCAATGGTCTTCACCGGCATCCGCCATTTCAAACACTGATTGCATGAGTGATTTGCGCCTCGGTCTGAACATCGACCACGTTGCCACGTTGCGCCAGGCGCGCTACAGCGGCGCGCTCGATTCGCCCAACTGCGAACCGGACATCGTCGCCGCGGCTTCGGCTTGTGAGCGAGCCGGCGCCCAGGGCATCACCGTTCACTTGCGCGCCGACCGCCGGCACATCCAGGACCGCGATGTCGTCCGGCTGCGCGAGAGCATTAACAGCAAGCTCAACCTGGAAATGGGCAACACCCCCGAGATTCTCGACGTCGCCCTGCGCATCGTGCCCGAGGATGTTTGCCTGGTGCCGGAGAACCGGCGCGAAGTGACAACGGAGGGGGGGCTCGATGCCGTCGGCCAGGTCAAGGCGCTCCAGCCGACCGTTAAGCGTCTTCAAACGTCCGGTATCCGGGTAAGCCTGTTTATTGAACCGGAGTTCATGCAAATCGACGCCGCGGTTCATCTGGAAGCGGAAGCCGTCGAACTGCACACCGGCGCTTTTGCCAATGCCGTCGGCGATGCCCAAACCCGCGAACTGGAACGGGTTCGCGAGGCCGCCGAATACGCGCACCGGCGCGGCTTGCAGGTGAACGCGGGCCACGGCATCAATTATGTCAACATCGCGCTCATCCGCAGGGTGGCTCACTTGGAGGAGCTCAACATCGGGCACTCCATCGTCTCCCGCGCGGTGTTCGTGGGATTGGAAATCGCGGTTGCGGAAATGCTGGCCGCAATGCGGGCGCGATAGAATTCAGTCCCGGTGAGTATGGGAAAAGAGAGCAACGAATGCGGCGACCGAACCGGAGGCGGTGCCGAGCGGATTATCGGCATCGGCGTCGATCTTGTCGAGAACGCGCGGATCGCATCCTCGGTCGAGCAATACGGCGATCGCTTTCTTGAGCGCGTGTTTTGCGAGTCCGAACTCATCTACTGCCGGAGCATGCGAAACCCCGCTCCGCATTACGCCGCGCGGTTCGCGGCCAAGGAAGCCGTGGCAAAGGCGTTCGGCTGCGGGATCGGCAAGGACCTCGGTTTTCTGGACATGGAAGTGACCCGCGACGAATCGGGCGCTCCCGGCATGCTGCTGCAGGGAGCAGGCCGTTCGCTGGCCACCCGCCGCGGCTTGACGCGCATCCTGCTAAGCCTCAGTCACACCGAGCATTACGCGGTGGCGAATGCGGTGCTGATTGCGGCAGGTTGAGATTCGCAGGCTGCCAGGCTACAAAAAAGCCGGACCGCCTTTCGGCAGTCCGGCTCCAACTTGAAATCAGTTTGCCTGGCGCCCGTTACGAAATGCGCGACGCGAGCAGTTCGCGCTCAAAGACGAGTTCCTTCGGCAGGGTGCGGTTGAGGGTGAGGAAGAACTCCGTCTGCAACAGGAGTTCCTTCTTCCACTCTTCCTTGTCGATCTTCTGCACGGCTTCGAAGCTTTCCTTCGTGAAGCCGTCCAGGCCCTCGACGTCGAACTCACAGGGCAGCGGCATGCGGCCCACCGGGGTCTCGTAGGCGCCGGCGGTGCCTTCGCAACGCTCGACGACCCACTTGAGCACCCGCATGTTTTCGCCGAAACCGGGCCACATGAAGTTGCCGTCCTTGTCCTTGCGGAACCAGTTGACGTGATAGATCTGCGGCGCAAACTTGAGCGCCTTGCCCATCTGCAGCCAGTGGCCGAAATATTCGCCCATGTCGTAGCCGGCGAAGGGCAGCATCGCCATCGGATCGCGACGCACCTGGCCCGCACCGCCCACGGCGGCTGCGGTCATTTCGGAGCCCATGCTGGCGCCGAGGTAAACCCCGTGACTCCAGCTAAACGCTTCCATGACCAGCGGCATGGTGGACGCGCGGCGTCCGCCGAAGATGATGGCGCTGATCGGCACGCCGGCGGCGGCTTCCACCTCCGACGCGAGCACCGGGTTGTTGGCCATGGGCGCGGTAAACCGGCTGTTCGGGTGCGCCGCTTTCTCGGTGCTTGCCGGGGTCCACGGATTGCCCTTCCAGTCGGTCAGCTTGGCGGGCACTGGGCCGTCCTTGCCTTCCCACCACACGTCGAGGTCTTCGGTCAGCGCAACGTTGGTGTAGATGGTGTCCTTTGCGATGGTCTTCATCGCGTTCGGGTTGGACTTGTAGTTGGTGCCGGGCGCGACGCCGAAATAACCCGCTTCCGGGTTGATGGCGTAAAGGCGGCCATCCGGGCCGGGGCGCATCCAGGCGATGTCGTCGCCGATGGTGGTGATCTTCCAGCCATTGAAGTGGGCGGGCGGGATCATCATCGCGAAGTTGGTCTTGCCGCAGGCGCTCGGGAACGCCGCCGCGACGTAGGCCTTCTTGCCCTGCGGATTTTCAACGCAGAGCAGGAGCATGTGCTCGGCCATCCAGCCTTCATTTCGTCCAAGATAGGAGCCGATGCGCAGCGCCAGGCACTTTTTGCCAAGCAGCACGTTGCCGCCGTAGTTGGAGCCGACGGAAACGATCGTGTTCTCCTGCGGAAAATGGACGATGAAGCGGCGCTCCGGATTGATGTCGAGCATCGAGTGGATGCCGCGGTTGAAATCGTCGCCGCCGCCGAGGTGCTTGTAGGCAAGCGCGCCGATGCGGGCCATGATGCGCATGTTCAGCACGACCATGATGGAATCGGTAATCTCGATGCCGACCTTTGTCAGCGGAGAACCCGCCGGGCCCATGAGGTAAGGGATGACATACATCGTGCGGCCCTTCATGCAGCCGGCGAGCAAGCCGTTGAGCTTGGTGTGCATCTCCGCCGGGGCGGCCCAGTTATTGGTGGGGCCGGCCTCTTCGCGGGTCGGCGTGCAGATGAAAGTGAGCTGTTCGACGCGGGCAACGTCGTTCGGGTTGGAGCGCCCGTAGTAGCAGCCGGGAAGCTTTTCCTGGTTCAGCTTCATGAGAATCCCGTCCGCGACGGCTTGGTCGTAGAGGGACTGCTTCTCGGCCTCGGAACCGTCAATCCAGAAGACTTGATCGGGCGTCGTCAGCTTGGCGACCTTGGCGACAAAGTCGAGAACGGCTTGATTACTGGGTTTGTTGCAACCTTGGTGATCCATGATATTTTGTGTTGTTTTGTGTGTTATAAGTGGGTGTTTCTTGCTAAAATGGCCGTCAAAGACAAAAACGACACAGCGTCTTTTGGCCTTTGCTACCCTCCTCTTGCTAAAACGCCGCTCATTTGGCAATGTCTTTTCGTTACGCGCAATGATTCTTTTCCAAAAAAACGGCGACTACGAGCCGGTGGCCTGGGTAAACGGCCGTCCGCTCCACGTCGCCACGCTGCTTGCCGCCATCCACGTCACAGCGCTCGTCGGCGCGGCGTTTCTGTACGCCCTCAGACTAGGCGATTGGTTGGAGCTTTTCAAGTTTTCAAGCAACTCCGTCCTGCACGGCGCGATCTGGCGGTGCGTCACCTACGCTTTCGTTCACAATCCCACCGATCTCCAGAGCCTCATCTTTTTCGTGCTGGAACTCGGGATTCTGGTCTTTTTCGGGCTGGAAGTGGAGCGCTTCATCGGACGGCGCGCGTTTTCCATGTTCTACCTGCTGCTGATCCTCGTGACGCCTGCGACGCTCACGTTGCACGGACTCATCGATCGCGGGCACGACTGGGAATGGGTGGGCTCCATGACGGCGCACATCGGGGTGTTCCTGGCGTTTGCCTGCATTTATCCGAGCGCAGAGGTCTTCTTTCTGCTGTTTTTCCGGATGGAGGCGAAGTGGATCGCATGGGTCTTGATGGGAGGACTCACCGTCAGTTGCCTTGCGCAGCGGGACTGGGCGTTCTTCGCCGTCCTGTGGGCCGTGGGCTTGAGCACGTGGCTCTACATGGGGTGGGTGCGCGGCATCATCACCATTCCCAGCCTGCCACGCGTGGCGTTTCCGGGCATTCGGCGGGTGCCGCCCGGTTCCGGTCGGTCGATGCCGCTTCGAAAAAAGCCGAAACCGGCGGTGCGCAAGAGCGACCCGATGGCTGCGATCGATCCGCTGCTGGACAAGATCGCGAAGGGTGGATTGGGAAGCCTCACACCGGAGGAACGCCAGCAACTGGAACGCGCGAGGGAAGAGTTGATGAGGGAGCGGCGGTAAACGCTCCCTCATTATCAATTATATAGAGCCTGTCCGCGAGTGTAGTGTCCCAACGGAAAATCGTAATGGACTAACATCGCCTCCCATGGCGGCGTACTTCCACTCGGCTTCGGTCGGTAACCGGAATCCGCTCATGGGATAATATTCGGTTCGAAAACCACCTTCTTCCAGACTCCATCCATAGCGGCGGGCGGCGTAGCGATAAACGGGATGCGAGGCGAGCATCGCCGCAACATCCCCGTGTCCATGCATGAGACCGGCGATGATCCAGCACGTTTTGTAATCCGTAAAAATCGCGCCGTCATCGGCGGTGCCCGTTGGCGCGAGAATGCCCGTCACATGCATGTTGACCGGATAGGAGCCGGCGAGATCGAACACGTTCTCAGGATCGCTCATAAGTTTGTCGCCGGGCTTCAAACCGAGTTTTGCCGCAACGGTCGCGCCGAGCAGACAATCGGCGACCCGCGCCAATCCGTCACCCTGTGCGACATGCAGTCCGCGAAAATTGAAATATTCCAGCGACGTGCCAACGATTGAAAAACCTTGGGCTGTGTATTTCTCAAGGATTGGAATCCCCAGCGCCAGCTGGCTGTTGTTGATGGAGGTGGCATCGCCCATCGTCACGTTGTGTTCCGGTTTGCCACGGAAATAGAGGGCGTGCAGCGCGAGTTCGAGTTTGCTGCCGGGAGCGCCCGCAATCAACGGCGTCGCGCTCGCCCGAGCGAGCAGGTTCCGCTGATAATCGCGCACGAGAAGGTTCACGGCGAGCGGAAGAAAGAGAGCCACGGCAACGCTGAAAACGAGGATGCTCGTTTTGGCCTGATTGAACCGGAGATACCGGAGGGCGAGGAAGAGGATGTTTCTCATCGCGCGAACTCCCGGCAGTTGATGACCCGTGCAAACTTTCAAAGAAGGCTGACAGTTTACGAACAACTCTCTAAGCGCACCGATGGCACCTGTCAACGGGGAACCAATATGCGGCATTTCGGATGCACTGAATGGCGTGCGTTTTGCGCACGACTGCTTCTGATTCCGTGGAACTCTTTCCGTGGTTCGGGGTTATAATGGGCCTTCAGATGAAAACAATCCTTCGGTCCTCATATGACGACTTCTTCCGTGCTTCGATCGTGGCGATGGTCACCGCATGGGCAATGGCCTCGATCTGCACTGCTATCCGTAATACCCTCGTTGTCCTGCGGGGATTTTTTGTCCGAATGCCTGCGTCAATCTGCGTATATCTGCGGAGCTATTCTCTGCTTCTGTGGATTCCCATCATTGGCTGGAATGGGGTTGCGGCGGCGCCACCCCGTGAAGCGTCTGCGGCCACACCCGCTTACACGCTGGATGCGGGCGGGATGCGGGATGTTGACGAGCTGTACCTGCTCGGAACGCTCCAAGGAATTGTCAACAGGGATGCGCCCCGGCTCTTTCTGACCAACGTCGATCCGAGCATTTGCGTGGGTGCGGACAACGTTTTCGCCAGTTATCTCCAAACGGAAAAGGGATTCACGTTCACTCCGCTGAAGTCTTTGAATGAGGCAATTGCCACCTTTTCCGCGATGAAGCGGAGGGATGGAACCCCACTCATCAAGGGACTTGTAAAGTACCAGCCCAGCTACTGGGACTTCGCTAAAAACAAGCGGATCGATTTTTATTACCATTCATGGATCGCGGCGAACTTGGCCGCTCAGGAGGATCTCCTTCCGGTCACGCCGGACATCCTCAACAACAAGACAGGAATGCTCAGCGGGGCGGATCACTGGTATGAGGACAAGAGCGAGGCAGGGTGGTCGCCCATGTTTGTCAACATTTGCAAATCGCCCGAGGGCTTGAAAATCGCCACTGCAAAATCGGCTCGCGCTGAAAGAGCCTATGCTTTCAAGAGCGTTTATCTTGACCTGGCGGTGACGCCTAAAATCGAAGTGGCGGTAAGCGACCTGACGCTTGGAGGATGCTGGAGCCTCTCCATTAACATGGGCTCCACCGTGAAGACTTTTGAAAATCGAGGCGCCATGACGGCGCCCAGGCTAACGAAGGTGAGCGGGACCGGGATCTTCGTTGTCGATCTCGCCGAGTCCGGTTTGTTCAATCCAGCTGCCGGAAGAGCCCAGTTGCGAATTTCTCCAGTGCATCCCGGGCATTTTGTGACGGTGAAATCGATCCGGTTTTTGGACGCCCACGGCAACGTGCCGAAGACCCCGACGGATTCACAGCCCAAGGACGAGTTCCGATCATTGGCGGTCAAACACGACCTGATCGCAAATCCACCCTACGCGGAAGATGAGGAGAGCGCCTGCGCGTGGTCTCTCGAAAAACAGCGCCCAGTTTGCGATCCGGGCTCGTTTGGAACATTCCCGGGCGGTTCATGGATCTTGCAGGGCCTCGACTACGCCATCGCGCGAAAGGTTTACCTGTTTCATCAAGCAAAGGAGCCGTTTACCAGGGACCGCTACCCAAACCTGGACAAACTTTTGGCTTCCCTGCAACCCCCGCGACTGGTCTTCGGCTGGATCGGCAGTGAGGACTACTCGTGCGCCAAACTGGGCCAGTATGGGGCGCGTTATGCCGGCGGCGGCGGCCCTGAAAATATGTCGTTCTGGCAATGGGTGCCGTTGAAGAAGCAGGGTCAGCCCCGGAGGTTCCCTCAAGTGCGTCGCGTTTCCCGGCTTGAAAACAAAGTCTACGTGAATTTCAGTTGGGCCTCGGCGGATGCCTTCCAGATCAGCTATTCGCTAATGGCGGGATATTGGGAGGATCCCAACCGGGGCAAGGTTCCGATGACCTGGGGGTTCAATCCGCTGTACGCCAGGTTCGCGCCGGCGATTCCCGAGTTCTTTGCCGCGAAAGCCACCCCGATGGACTCCTGCTGGGCATTCACCGCCGGATACACGCATCCTTCGGCAATGTCCCCCGCGCACCTTGGTTACTACGCCGAGGACACCCGAAATCTGATCTCCAAGCTTGGACTCTCGCCGGCTGTGGACTACTGGGATTGCGGCAACCATTTCGCCAGGGTTCACGAGGCGCTCGGGGCAAAAACCTCCCCGCATCCGGTTCGGTTGATCAGCGTGTTGCCGGACGGCTCCACGGCTTCCGATACCTCGTGGCTTGACAATGGATGTCCCATCGTGCGGCTCGATCGCGGGCTTTTCTCAGTGTGGGGAGATGACGGGGTCACCACGCCGGAAAAACTGGTGGAATTGCTCCAGACTGCGGCTGCAAAGCACCCGGAGACGGGGCCTCAGTTCCTCACCATCAACTGCCGGTTTTCACCCACTTTCGTACAATCCGTTTCTGCCTTGTTGCCCAAGGCCTTCGTCATTGTCGGCATGCCCGATTTCATCGGACTGGCCGAGGAAGCGGGCGGACTCACGGCAACCCCATACTGCGACGCGGTCGGTTCAGGCGATCAAATCAAGATTAGCGTCCGGCTGCACAATGCGTCTGGCGCGACGGGGGGCCGCGGTGTTGTTTCATGGAACCTGCCGCCGGGATGGCATTCGTCCCCGGAGGACTGGGTCCATGGCAAGGTACCGGAAGGGGCCTTTCTCGAAAACGTGGTGACGCTGATTCCACCGGCAGGAATGCCGAAAGGGAAAACACAATTTACGTTCAAGGATTCGCGATTCGCTTGGGAACGCCAGATTACGCTGAACACATATCCGGAGGGAAAAACGATCACGGATTGCGAATCACCTAACGGCTGGACCGCGGCAGACGGAGCGACGTGCTCGATGCAACGCGGAATGCTCAAAATAGCGCCGAAGACCATGCTCAGGCGGTATGACTCTTTCAACGGTGTCCGGCCCGGAAACAACGGCTCTGTTTCGTATGCAGTCGGGGAGGCCGATTTAGACCGCGAGCCCCTGCTGGAAATTTCCATTCCTGACCAGGACAGCAGTTCCACCCAGATATCTTTGAGCGACGAAGCTGGGGAGACGAAGGTGTGTGGCGCTGCGGGATCGCCGGGTTTTGTGACGATCGACCTCAAATCAAAGACACGGTGGAGCGGCGTGAAGAAACTCACCCTTCACCTCCACCCGGCGACCAACTACGGAGAAATCGTTCGAGTCCGAAGCGTTAAACTTTGCTACGGGCAAGGCGTAATAAAGCAAATCGGAAACAACATTTCGAAACCCTAGAATCTAAAATGAAGTTATCGACCGCTTTTCTTAAACTACCCGTTTCGCTTGAGGCACGAAGACTCGGGGAACTTCGCGGGTGGTGTGCTGTTCTCCTTATTATCGGCATAGGGATTCCCCTTTCCGTGAGGTGGACCCCGAAATTCGGGCTACTCGCAGACGATCAGCAAGCAACATCAGCGTGGCTCAAACTGTTGAAAGCTTTACAATGCAGGCCGCCGCAACGATCCACCACATCCTCCGAAAGATCGAATAAGAGAAAGTTCGCACCTTTTTTTTTTTAAATTGCTTGCCCGAGAATTCAATTCAGCTATAACGCTTCATGAACTTCATGAAACTCGTCTTTCTTTTACTTCTCCCGTTGTTGTGAAACCTAAATCCGTTTTCCTCCACCTCGCTACGGTGCTGACCGCGCTTTGCCTCGCCCCCTCGTTAGCTGGTGCGAAAGAATACCCTGTGACCCGTCCAGCCCGTGCAACGCCTGCATCGTTGGAGGGGAGTTATACTGTTTATCCCGGCCGGCCAAAGCAGATCATCAAAGGCATCGGGTACGAAATTCAGTCAGACTCCATCGCTTCCGGAAACCGGGGACTTCCAGCCGCGACCACCAGCGTGCCGCACGACCTCGTGCCTGCGGAGCGTGAGCGGTTCTACAATGAAATGCTCAAAGGGTTCCGCTATTGCCGCATTGCGGGCGGCCTTTATTGGCGGGGGGAGGATGACCCGGACCAGAAATACCTGAAACCGCGCTGGCCCGAGCAGCTTGTCGAAATTCGCGACATGATCAAGGCGGCGGGCATCGAAGGAGTCTCCTTTGAATACTGGTCTCCGTCGCCCTACTGGAAAGCCAACCGTAAATACACTGGGAAAGACAAGACCGAGGACATCTTGCGCTGTTACGGACGAAACTTTGCCAACGACCATGAATACAAAGGCGACGCGAGCCGGTTTTTGAAAGACTTCGCCCAAGCTTGCCGCCATGATTTGCAGACATTGCGCGATAGCGGCATCCCGGTCTCGTTATGGGGGCTGCAAAACGAACCCAGCGCGGACAACAAGTATTCTTCCTGTGTTTACACTTCCAAAAACTACGCGCCTGCCTTTCTGGCCGTGGCACCGGTAATCCGGGCGTTCGATCCCAAAATCACCATCATCGCCGACACCGCCTTCAACTGGAACTTTGTGTTCATCAAGCCGGCGCTGGAGAATTCTGATGAGTCGAAGCTGGTGGATGCGTTGGTGATTCACCACATCGGCTCGGACTCCAATGCACCGTTGGAGATACCGCCGAACACATACGAGAAACCGCGTTTTCAAAACGAATACGAATACCTTGGCGGCCCGGCATCACCCGCCCGCTGCCTGAACACCGTCCAGCATATCATGAACTGGTTCCAGGTGGGCGAAGCGCCAACGTGGTTTTGGATTCACGCGCTAAAGCCGATGTGCAATGCCGAAGCCAGCGGATACTCGCTCGGTTTTTGGCGTCCCGCCAATGACACAAACACGGAGGATAACCCGGAATTTCCCGGCCTCAAGCCCGGCCACTGGACCTGGAACAAATACAACTGGAATGCCGTGGGGAGTTTCGTAAAGCACATGCCTTGGGATTGCCGGGCGGTTGAGGTGGCAGAAGCCAACCGCGACAGGGACCTGCGCATCCTCGCTTTCAAACGCCCCAAAGGCAAACTCACCATCGTGGTCTCCAATCGCAGTTTTGCGACGCATAAATTCAACGTCACCACGGGTCTCCAAAACGCAACCTTCAAGGGCTACCGCTACACGCCGGAGGAAGCCGGACAAGATTGCAAAGGCGTGGAGGTAGGCGCACTCACTGGCGGCATCGTCTCCCCCAGCGTCCCCGATCTGACTTGGGAGTTTTGGGAACAGCAATAGATCATCAGAGCTACAGCGGTTGCTTCTACATTATGGCCGCGTTGCGCCTATCTCCAGTTCGCCCGCGAAATTCCCGTCAAAGCCGAAGTCCGGCGATGCTTCATTCGCGGGTCGAAACGAGACCGAAACAGGAGTCGATATCGCTGTGCAAAAGCATCGGAGAAAAGACAGAAATACTCGCCCTCAAGTCCGGTGAAATCTACACCTTGGAAAAATAGCCATGAAACCAAAAATTCCACTCTTTGCCGCCCTGCTGCTCGCGCCCCTTGCCGTTCTTCACGCTGCCGAAAGCGTCGTGACAACTCCCCTCGCATCCCCACCGCCTACTGCCGCGGCTGCAACCACCATTCCTACGGGAATACTAAAGCTTCACGAGACCGACAAACGGATGCCGGCTAACAACCCCGGAGGCTGGAAACTGGAAAGGGCCGTCATCAAGGATCCGTCGCTGCCTCGGGTGTTACTTATCGGCGACTCGATCTTGGTCGGCTACCGTTCGATGGTAATCGCTGCGTTGGCAGGTAAGGCGAACGTAGATGTCTGGATCAATCCGCTCCATCAAGGATACCCGAAAACTGTGTCAATCTATAAGGAGGTGATCGCGCAAGGACCCTACCAAGTCATCCATTTCAACATCGGGTTGCACGGCATCCAGCCGGGACGCATCCCCATCGATAAATACATCCCCCTTACGCGCACGCTGGTGAAGGCAATCCTGGAAAGTGCCCCCCAAGCGAAATTGATCTGGGCCAATATCACCCCGGTGATTCGCATTTCGGAGGCCGCAACCGATGAGCTTGACCCCGATCTGAACCCCGTGGTCGTGGCCCATAATGCCATGGCCGCGCCCATCATGGCTGAATACAAAATCCCGACCGACGACCTCTACACATTGATGCTCCCGCACCTGAATCTGCGCGCGGGCAAGAAGGATAACTATCACTGGAAGCCCGCGGCCTACGAGCTGATGGCAAAACCCATTGTGGAGTCTATCGAGAAAGCTCTGTCGGCTCCGCCCTCCGCCGCAAAGCAAAAATAAGGCTTCGCCCCATCACTCTTCAAACAGCTTGTGTTCAACTTTCGATTCCCGGTGAAACTTAATAGAATTCTGCTCGCTTTTTTGGTGGCGTTCAACGTCGCTCCGGCCGCGTTTGGCGCTTATTCCCAGGCGGTCTTCGTTCCGCTGCCCGCTTCCGCGCCCGTGGCTCCGGATCGTTTGTGGCAGAATAATTCCGCAGTGCTGCCGCTGGGCGGACGCTGGGCATTTCAGCTCACCCATGGGTCCGTGGTCAACGGCGCATTTGTTCTCCCGACGCAGACCGCTTCCATGGTAACCACCTCCAGCCAGGAACAGCCGTGCGGGCTTTGGTTTTACGCTGGAAAACGCGGCTGGCGGGCCGCCCGGTTCAGCAAATTCCCCCAGTGGTGGCAGATCGACCTCGGCGCGGAGCAAGAAGTGAGAGGGATCGATCTGCGTTTTGAAGATCCAACTTATGTTTACCGCATTCGTGTCGAAGGGAGTTGCGATGGTAAGAAATGGAATCCATTGGCCGACAACCGACAGTCTAATGTCCACGACGGTCCCGTGGCGCTGACGGCCGGGCGCAGTCGCTACCTGCGAGTCACATTTCATGACGCCAAAGACGCGAAGGGAGTCACCCAATGTGCGGCTCTTCAGGCAGCTACGGTAATGGTGTTATGCGATGGGGCGGTGGCGCCCTGGAAGCCGGTGATGTCCGTGGGCGACGACACTTTCGCCACTCCAGCCTTTGACGATGCGAAGTGGGCGTCGATGCCTGTGCCTGGAAATTGGGAGGTCGAGGGCTTTTCCAAACCGACCTATAACAATCCGGATAATGCGGCAGGTCTCTACCGCCGATGGATTGAAGTCCCAGCGTCATTCGCCGGCAAGCGCGTGCTCTGGCATTTCGACGGAGTTTCATTTGGCGCGGAACTGTGGGTGAACGGCCAGAAAGCAGGCTACCACGCTGGAAGTTTCAACGCATGGTTTGTTGATGTCACCCATCTGGTTAAGCCCGGACAGCGTAACTTGCTGGCCCTGCGTGTGAGCAAGCAAACCGACGAAAACAAGTTCGACAACGGTGACTTCTGGGCATTGGGAGGGATACAGCGCCCCACACATCTCATTGCCCTGCCTTTGCAACATGTCGAAGATGTGAGGTTGGTCACCCGTCTCGACGCCGCATATACCAACGCCACTCTTGATGCCGCGGTCACCGTGCACGGCACCCCGGGACAGAAGGTTACGGTGACGGGGCGAATCCATGGCGGAGACGGCGCGGAACTTCCTCTGCCGGTGTTGTCGGCCTCGGGGGTTGTGGATGCGGAGGGAACGGCCCGGCTGAATTTGAAGCAGGAAGTGGCCGCACCGCGTTTATGGTCGGCGGAAAAACCCAACTTATACTACCTCGTTGTGGCTTGCGGCGAAGAGCGGGTGCAGCAACGCTTCGGCTTTCGCCAGGTGGAGCTCCGGGATGGTGTGTTGTTGCTAAACGGAGTGCCGATCAAGCTCTTTGGCACCTGCCGTCACGAGGAGTGGGGAGACGTGGGCCATGCCCTTGATGAAAAGCGCTGGCGCACCGATGTCGATATGATGAAGGCGGCCAACATTAATGCGGTGCGCACGAGCCATTATCCACCAGCAAGGCGTTTCCTAGAGCTTTGCGACGAGCGCGGCCTGTATGTGCTGGACGAGGTTCCAGCCTGTTGGACCCCCAATTCTGATCCCGCTCTGAAGGGGTATTGGGTGGCCCGTGCCGAGGCGACCTGGAATCGTGACAAAAACTTTCCCTGTGTGATCGGATGGAACGTTGGCAACGAAAGCGGATTCGGCCCCGACAATCTCGCCGCTTACAAGCGCATCAAGGAGCTTGATCCCACACGGCCGGCGTTAATCTCATGTGCCCCGGCATGGCGGGACCCAAGCCTGGAGATCACGGACTTTCACTATCCCGATCTTCCTCTCTTGGAGCACTCAACCATTTCAGCAGGAAAACCGCAAGCCGTAGCCATCACCGAGGGACCTCACACTTTCTGCAACCGGTCGGCGTTGCTTTACGACTGGGGAATCAAGGATTTCTGGGGCGAGGCCCTTGCCAACCAGACTGAGGCTCTTTGGAGGCTCCCCACCGTCTTTGGCGGCTTTATTTGGGAATGGCAGGATCAGGGGTTGGCCGACCGCTCTCCGGAGAAGGATGCAGTGGATCCGGTAACCGCTGCCCTGGCCGGTTCTGAAGCGGACCTTGGTGGGAGCAAAGATGCGGCGAAGGTTGAACTCTCTTCCGCGGACACCCGTTTGCGAGGTAATAACCATAAAGGAGTGGTCGATCCCTTCCGCACTCCCAATCCCGAATATTTCAATGTCCATCGAGCCTACTGTCCGGTGATGATCAAAGCGCGAGAGGTCACTCTTGCCGACGGCGCATGGACGGTGCCCGTGGAGAACCGTTACGCTTTTACCGACCTCAGCGAACTGAAATCCACGTGGGAGGCTCTTGCCAAAGGCGCGGCAATCGCCCAGGGACCGTTGGTTGTATCTTCCGCTCCCCGATCCACTGGCATCATCCGCCTTGCCGCAGTGCCCGAGGCGGATGAACTGCGCTTGCGTTTTGTTCATGCAGACGGGCGCACCGTTCTTTCGACCCGGCTCGGGATACCCGGGAAAGCAGTCTTGCCTCCGCCAGGAGGACTATCCGCAAGCGGTCCGGTCGTGCTCGACCAAAGCGCTGAAGGGAGCATTAAGGTGCGTGCCGCCGGTTGCGAATTGGAGATCGACCGGAAAACTGGCTGCATCGTCGCATGGCGGCACGAAGCTGAAACCTTGCTCAATGCCGGTCCCGATCTGACCATTGGCGAACGGCGCGTTTACAAAGGAGAGCAAATGCCGGTCTTCGAGAGAAAATCCGTGCCCGTGGTGCAAAGCGCCAGTGCAGCGTCGGTTTCTGTCAGCTCCGTATCGGCAGACCATGTCGGGGAAAACGCCCGCATTAATGTCGTCGGGACGGTGTGCCTGGCGGAATCTCCGACCCCTATCGCCGATATTGACTACACCATCGACGTGCGCCCAAATGGCAGCCTCGGTGTAACATGGAAAATGACTTGGAAGGCCGCTCTCGCCGACGCATGGGAACTGGGACTCCGCTTTGCCGCCCCGGCTGCGACCGATACCTTGAGCTGGTCCCGCCAAGCACAGTGGAGCGAGTATCCCAAAAACCACCTTGGAGCCGCCACAGGCTCTGTAAAAGCGACCGATCTGCGATTCCGTTGCAGCAAACGAGACACCCTCTGGGCTTTATTCAGCGGCAGTGGAGCCACCGGCATCACGGTTCTACCCGCCGGAAGCGCGCTGCACGTGCGCGGCTTGACTGAGGGCGGGAGGACCGTCCTCTGTCTGTGCTCCGAAATTGCGCCGCCACGGGACTACAGCGGTAATCTCCAGGATTCGCGCATCATTCGCCTTAAGCCAGGAAGCGTCGTTGGTGGTTCGTTCATACTCCAGCCGGCTGACGGGTTTCCTTTTACCAAATCCAAGTAAACATTGTTAACTAGCAATAGTTTTTGGCCATGCCCTCCCTGCTGAACCTGCTAACCGCCGCAACTCTAACCTCTATGCAACTCAAAAAGCTAATTAGTAGCGGGATTGCGATCCTTGCCGCCCTCCTTCTCGCCTTACAGCCCGAGAGGTCAGTTGCGGAAGACACCCTGAATTTCAACACCAACTGGGCGTATCATCTCGGCGAAGCTGCCGGGGCGGAAAAACTGGATTTTTCTGACGCAAACTGGGTGCCCGTCACGATCCCCCATACGCTGGCAATGGAGACGAAATACCTGGGCCGATCCAATTACAAGGGCACGGGCTGGTATCGGCGTTATTTTACGCTCGACTCCAGTTACCAGGGAAAACGCATCTATCTCGACTTTGACGGGGTGATGATCGACTGCACGGTTTTCCTGAATGGCGAGAAAGTCGCCACCCATGCAGGCGGGTACATGAAGTTTTCGGTGGATCTCACCGACCGGATGAAATTGGGCCAGAGCAATTTGCTCGCGGTTCAAGTATCCAATCTGGACGACGCCGATGTGCCTCCAGGGAAACCGGAATTGAAGATGGATTTCCATTATTTCGGCGGGATTTACCGGAATGTCACCCTTCGCATTCAAGACCCGCTCCGGATTACCGATCCGATTGAGGCGGATGAAGTGGCGGGCGGCGGGGTCTTTGTCACGTATCCCGAAGTGTCGGCGGCTTCCGCCCAGGTCAAAGTCAAAACCCAGGTGGCGAATGATCGTCCGGCAACAGCCACCTTCCATCTCAAGACAACGGTCTTGGATGCCGATGGGCGCACGGTGGGCGAGACCCAAACCCCCGCGGCGACGCTTGCCAGCAAATCCGCCCAGGATCTAGAGCAGACCATCTCCTTGAAAAACCCGAAGCTCTGGCAACCCGATCATCCCTATCGTTACACCCTGTTTTCGGAAGTCATGGCCGATGGCAAAGCCGTGGATACGCGCAAAACGAAAATCGGCATTCGGCGGATTGCCTTTAAGCCGGACGGTTTTTATATCAACGGCGAAAAGCTGTACATCCGGGGGGGAAACCGCCATCAGCAATTCCAAAACATTGGATGTGCGGGACCGGATTCGCTTCAGCGGAAAGACGCCCTTGCGCTAAAAGAATGTGGCTTTAACGGAGTCCGCGCCGCCCATTACCCGCAATCGCCAGCCTTTTTGGATGCCTGCGACGAATTGGGCATCCTGGTGATCGAGTGTCAACCGAGCTGGCAGCAGTTTACCAGAAGCAAGGCGTTTTGGGACAACACCATCCGGGACGCCAGGCAAATGATCCGCCGTGACCGGAACCGTCCCTCGGTGGTTCTCTGGGAGACCAGCCTGAATGAAACCAATAGCCCAAATGATTGGAAGGCGGCCGTGACCCACGCCGCTCACGAGGAATACCCGGGAGATCAGCTCTTTCTCGCGGACGATGGGATTTCGCCCTGCTACAATGTGGGCTACAAGGTGGTTTTCCGTAATGCCGCATGGGTGGATCGGGATCCGACCAAACCGTTTGTGACTCGTGAATGGGGCGATTGGGAAGCCGCCACCCGATGCCTGCGAACAGGTGGAGAACAAGGGCTGATCAGCCAGGTCGTGAGTCGGCAGGTTTACCTGAATGGAGACGGCTACAACGACTGGGGCGGGCTGGAGTCTTGTGAGCGGATCGCCGGGATCTTTTTGTGGTCCTGGATGGATCACACCCGTGGATGCGTGGAGATTCCGGCATCCTGCGGTGCGGTGGATATCAATCGCTACCCAAAGTTTTGCAATGATTGGCTGCGCTCGCAGATGGATGCGCGAAATCCGGCGTTTGGCCCGACGGTTTCGATCGCAAACTACAACCTGCGCAAAACCAATGTGCATAACTGGAATTTTTCGAGCAATTATCATGGGCGTCCCGGAAAATGGAACATTCCATGGTCGGATCTGAATGTAATGGTGTTCTGCAATTGTGACAGCGTCCGTCTTTATCAAAACGGGAAGCTTCTGGAAGAAATCACCCGCCAAAAAAATGCGGAGACCGCGCCTTTCATTGCCAAAAAAGGCGGAAGTCCCTATTACGTATTTAAGCTCCCGGAATGGAAAGCCGGCACATTGAAAGCCGAAGGGATTCTGGATGGCAAGGTCGTCGCCACTCAGGAAGTGCGAACTCCGGAGGAGTCGGCGCAGGTGGCGATCGAGCCAGCGCCGAAGGGAATGCCATTCGTGGCGGATGGTTCGGATTTGATGCCGGTATATTTCAAGATCGTGGATCGGAATGGAACCCTCGTTCCGACAGCAAGCAATAAGATTCGCATCACTGTCGAAGGGGAGGGCGCCTTGGTTGGAAAAGGGTTGTCCCGCCTGGAAGTCGAACAGCAACAGGTTGAGGCCGGGATCGGGTTCGCCTTTGTCCGTTCCACGGGCAAGCCTGGTAAGATAGTGATCCAGGCCGAGTCCGATGGCCTTCAGACCGGCCAACAGGAACTGGTTTCAGTTCCATCCACCGCATCGTTTGTGCCAGATGGCAAACATGCCGCGTGGACCCACGACGAACGCGATTTCGAAGCTGATATTGCCGCTGCCAAGGCGGCTGCTCGCGAATCGGCGCTCAGGGGACCCATGCTGGCAGCGAATGAAATCAAAGCGATTACGGCGTCCTGTCCATCCGTCAACAATCGAGGCGTTGATCGGCTCACCGATGGCGTGACCGAGTGGGGAACAGGCTGGCTGGCTGACACTCAACAACTCCCGCAGAGCGTAACCTTTGAATTCAAGACTCCACAAAATCTGCAAGCGATGCGAATTTTCTGGGAGAAGGATAGCACCTGGTACACGTATCACGTCGAGGCCTCGACCGATGGGAATAAGTGGACAAAAGTGGTCGAAACGAAAATCGTGACGGGTCAGGATACCACCCCGGTGAAGTTCATCACCCCCCAGTCGAGAGTCCGGTTTGCGCGAATTCTGATCCAGGACGCCAAGGCCAGCGGTGATTTGGTGGTGGTTGGAATCGCCGAAGTGAATTTCTTTAAACCAAACTAAAATTGAAAACCCATGAAACATCCTCATTCCTGGTTTAACGAAGCCCGCTACGGAATGTTCATTCACTGGGGCGCGTATTCCGTGGCCGCCCGCGGTGAGTGGGTGATCAACCGCGAGCGCCTCGGGCGCAATGAATACTCCCGCCTTTATGCCGAGAATTTCCGCGCCGAAAATTACGACCCCGCTCTATGGGCGGCGTTGGCAAAAGAGGCGGGGATGGGCTACGTGGTGCTTACCGCGCGCCACCACGATGGCTTTGCACTCTGGCCGACGCGGACGGACGACTTTCACGCAGGGCGCATCGGTCCGAAGCGCGACCTGGTTGGCCCTTTCGTTGAAGCGATGCGCTCAGCCGGACTAAAGGTGGGTCTTTATTATTCGCCTGCCTCGTGGCATCACCCCGATTATCCGGGACCCTATTTTCGGGATTGGCCGGCCGGGACGGATTGGCCGAGCGACGCTGCGCGCGAGCGGTTTATCGCTTACTACCGCGCACAACTTCTGGAGTTGTTCTCCAACTACGGCAAGATCGACTACCTTTGGTATGATGGCTGCATTCCCTCGAATCTCCAAAGCCGGGACGTCAACGAGGAATTGCTGCGCCTCCAGCCGGATTTGTTAATCAACGAACGCAACGGCCCGCCCTTCCACGTTAAAAATAGCGAACAGGCCATCGTGCCGCCGAAGGAGAACGTACCGTGGGAAGCCTGCATGACGCTCAACGAAAACTGGGGGTGGCACGCAGGCGACGACCACTGGAAGAGCGCTTTCGAGGTCATCAAGATGCTGACCGAAACAGCGGCAAATGCTGGCAATCTCCTGCTCAATGTCGGCCCCCGGCCCGATGGGACTATTCCAGACGAATCCGCCCGCGTCCTGCGCGAAGCCGGTTCTTGGTTGCGGCGCAACGGGGATGCGATCCGTCATTCTGAACGCTCGCCGTTTACCTGGAACAACTGGGGGCGTGTGACCGTCAGGGGAAGCAACGTCTATCTTCACCTTCGCAACAGCACGGGGACCGAACTTTGTTGGGCGGAACTCAAGAACAAAGTGCGAAGCGTTCGCTGGCTCGATGGGGGCGCTCCCGTGGAATTTCAGCAAGTGGGGCACCGGTTGATCCTGAAGGGACTCCCTGTGCCACTGCCGGATCCCATCGCAGCTACGATCGTGCTGGAGGTCGATGGGAAGCCGGAACCGATCACCCGTCAAACCTCATTCTGGATTCCCGGGCGGGAGGTAGGTGCTCCTTTATAAGCTGGGAATATGAAACTGTGGACGCGCTTGCTCACGGTGATGCAACAACGCCGATGACTATTCTATCCCAAACGAAACCTAAAATAAGCGGGCAGGATGTTCGGCTGCCAGCGCAACAGAGCCCACGCCACGCCTGCTTCGAACTGCGGCTTGGGTTCGCCGATGATCGTGGCATCCCCTGTGACAAGTCCGCCTCGCCTTGATAGGAGGTCACCAAAGTGTTGTTTGCATCCCGCGCTTCGGCATGAATTGTTCCGGGTTGGATTTGCATTGCCGTCGCTGCGGTCATGTTCGTTGCAGTGAAGCTCGGGATAATCTGGTTTGCAGCCGCAGTTCCTCCGTTTGCCGGGATGGGCATCTACGCCACCAATATCGCCGGTTTTGCCGCTGTCGTGGTTTTGCTGGTTGGAGAAATGGCGGCGATCAAGAAAGTTCAACGTCACTTGCTCAGAAAGCAGGAGGGAATCGGGACGATTCGGAATCTCGGTTGGCGTGATTTTGAAATTCTGGTAGCTGAAGCATACCGCCAGCAGGGTCATCAGGTCACCGAAACCGGCGGTGGCGGTGCAGATGGTGGGATTGACCTGCTGCGGCCTTATCACCGGAAGGCGGCTTGACCGGAATTGGCTCAGGGGTAGCAAACCTTGATGCTGCGGATCCGGCAGTAGCTGCCGAATTTGGTGACTGGATCGAGCGTCAAGGTCGTATCTTTGAGCCCGTTCCATTTCGTGACCGTTGCCAGATCAATTGAAAAGATATCGTCACCGCCCGTTTCGAGGCACCTTTTCCATGCCTGTTTCTCATCGAGAAGCCCAATGATCGTCCCGACGCCGTTCTGGTCCGCGATGTTGATCTTGAGGATCGGCTTGCGGCTGAAATCAATCTGCTTCAAAGCGAGGGTGACACGGCCGGTCGGTTTGTCGACCCGATCCATGAAGTATTCGTAGCGATCCCTCCCCTTCGACGGCGTAATCTTGATCAGGCCCCGATCCATCCCCACCGAAGCGCCGCCCGAGGCGGTCCACCCCTCGGCAAACTGACAGTCGCTGACCGTGATGCCCTTGGGATAGGTGGTCAGCAATAATTCCTTTTCCCACTGAAACCGGGAATCTTTATAGCCAATGGAGACCGTGCCACTGGTCATTCCCTCAGGTGGCGTGAAAGTCACCACCTGCTTCAAGTTCGATCCAGTCAGAACCGGGCCGTGCGACCACTCTGCGGGGGACGCCTTCCATCCCGCCGGCAGGGTCCAGGTGACTTTGCCCGGCCTTCCGGTGGCCCCCAACGCATTATGAAGGTCGAAACTTACCTTGAGGCTGTCACCCGATCCGACTCCGTCGGAGAAAGGCACCGCCGCCACAGCGCCCGACTCGGTGGCAAGTCCGATAAAGTCCGGCATTCCCACAATCTGCACATTCGCCGGAAGAAGACCCTGGATCGTCTTGACCATGGTCGGCGAAAGTCGGGTGTTGATCGTCAGGAATTTGGGATCTTTCCCGGGATATTTCGCCACGATCTCCTGGATGGAGGTGAGAACCGATTCGGGCGTTGTTTTCCCGTTTTTCTGCGATTTCCCATGGAAGCGCTCGTCCATGCGAACCATCGCCGTTCCATTGTCGAGCCAGGAGGTCTCCGGACCATGCGCGCCAGGAAGAAGGCTCATTAGTTTGATGCCGGGAGAGGTCGGGGGACTTTGGCTGAGCTCTTCATAAACCGGAGCGGTGTACCGAAAGCTGTCCCAAACATCCACCGCCGGTGATATTCCCAGCCAGTAAAGCCCGCGACGGGTTTCCTCCGCGTACAGCTTGAGATTTGCAGGCGAAAAACACGAAGGGTGGGTGTACCCCGCGGTGAATCCCCAGAAGGAATCCTTCGGAGTGGCCGACTTCGCGTAAAACTCAACGACGGCCGGGGCGAATTGGGCAATCAGCGGGTTAAAACCCCAGGTCACAGGCACCTTGCCACGGTTGGGGTCCTCCCAGTATCCCTCCATCAGATCATAGCTAAAACGAATGTCGTCGCACGAAGCCCAGCTGAAATTCACATAGATCTTGTTTTCCAGGCCCTTGACCTCCCTGACCTGCGGGAGAGGAATGGGCTTCCCCGGCTTTTGCAGCGGAACCCATTGCCAGAACGAAAAATTCTGAGGCGGGCTTCCCGCATACCGGGCCCCGTAGTGTCCCATGTTCATGCAGGAAGAGGATTCCCCTGCCAGCCATCCATAGACCAAGCCCGGCGGTTTCAGATCAGCCAGGAGCTTGCTCAGGTTTGGGTAGCCACCCTTGTCCAAAGGGTCCCTGGCCTGGTAGAAAAGATAGACTTTCTTCGCAATCGCGAAGTCCAGCCCCTTGAGAATCCAGGCGCCCCCGGCAAAGGATCCGAACGCACGGGGGTCGCACTGCTTCCGCTGGTTTGCCATGGACCATGCGCATGCCTTCTCCTCGTCTGGCTCGTAAGGAGGAGCTGTCACGAGGTCCCGCTTGACTTGCAACCCGTCGAAGACATTTTTTTTCGGGACATATGGCGGGGTTTTCGGCTCCCGGCCGCTTGCATCCAGAAGCCGGATCGACTTAACCGTGACCGACACTCCGTTACCGGCCGAGGCGATCTGCAGGGTCGCCCTGCCGGAACGGGGATTGAAGAGGCCGGTGGCTGCGAGATCCACCACAAAGGTCCCGGTGTGGTCGATCTGGGTAAGACCGGGCACCTTGACCGCGGCACAGTTCTCCGGTGTATTCACGGTCGTCGGCATTCGGATTCCCAGAGACCAGGTGCCACCCGGTGTCAATTCGCTCACTACCACCTCAATTTTAGGAGTCACCTCCAGATCCAAATAGACCGTTCGAGCCGCGTACCCGCTTTTAAGCCCGCGGGGTTCAACCGAAATCCCGCCGGTTTTGGGCCAGTGCAACTGGGCAAACATCCCACCCCAACCTCTCATCGCCTCATCCTTGTGCCAGAACTCGGCGCCAGCCAGCATCGGAGTCTGGCACTTGAGAAGCTTATCGGTGACCGGCAGCAGGTCTTGCTGCGCCGCAAAATTGGCTGCAATCCAATAGTTGTAATACGCGTTCATCTTCGCCGGGTATTTAATCAGGCCCGTGATCAACGGGGTCTTACCGTCTGCCCGCTTCATGGCGGCGAAGGTGGTGATCGCTTCCCCCAGGGTCTTCAACCGGGTAAAAGTGAAACCCTTTTCTCCCTCCAAATAATTGATATACACATTGTCAGCGCCCGCACACATGCTCCCATCGATGCTGCTCAGGAAAAGGCGGGGCGCATCCCGGTTGACAATCCCCTGCAGAGTCTTCACGAGGTACAGTTCCTCGACATCCTGCAGCCCGCCGGTGTCCAACACATAAGCATGGGTGGCCCGGGCAACCTGGGGCGACAGAAACAACAAGCCGCAGAGCATCTTTGCAAACAGAGGGAACAGAGTCGTTTTCATATTTTCGCCGTTTATAGATTCTTGATGCGGATGTTCTTGAACTGGATTTTCATCGGCAGGCCTGGGTGCATCTGGAGGGCGATGATGCCGCGGGCGGCCGCTTGGGTGGCGTGGTGATCGGTGATCTGACACATCAAATGATCGTTCACGGAGAGTGTAATCTCGGGGCCGCGGCAGATGATGTGGTATGTATTCCACTCGCCCTGCTTGAAGTGCTTCAAGAGTTCCGCCGGGACACCAAGCGATTCGACGGACTTCTTGCCGTCCGCGGCGAAGGCGGCCTTTTCACCGCGACCGGCGATCAAGCCGCGTTTGTGATGATAGACAAAGCCGACCAGGCTGCCGTCGCCGGTCATGTCGGCCTGATAACCCGAGGTGTCCCAATTGGGGCGTTCCTCGGAACGGAGCTGGATGCCGGAGTTGGCGCTGCGGCTGAGTTTAAACTCGGCCAGCAATTCGAAGTCGGCAGGCTGGCCGCCGCGCCAGATGAGATAATTGCATTCCTTGCACGGCTTTGCCGGAGTGCTTTCGACGGTCAACGCGCCGTCCTCGACCGACCACCAACCGGGCTTGCCATCCCAGCCAGACAGGTCTTTGCCGTTGAAGATGGAGGTGAAGCCCACATCGTAACAAGAGTGCAGCGCCTTGAGACTGGCAGCCGCCACTTCCGCATCCGCATCACTAGTTAACTTTGACAACACCGGCACAGCCGCGGCGATCCGACGCTGACCGATCGCATTGATGACCGCGACGCGAAGTTTCGACTGCGTCTTATCTAACAACGCCAGCAGCGCCGTGCCGGCCGGAGCACCTGGAAATCCGACCAGGCCGGCCAGCGCCACACGCGAGACGTCCGCCTCGGGATCGGTGACGAGCGCGGCGATCATCGACAGTGACGGTGGGTCAGCGAGTTGGATGAGACTGTGGAGCGCTGCGATGCGCCGGTTGACGGGACCGCTCTGCGCCAGGGGCAGCAACACACTCGCTGTGTTACCGTCGCCCCGGCAGCCGAGTGTTTGCAGGAGCAGAATCTGGTTTTCTTCGCTGGCCGAAGCGACCTCCCCGACTAACAAACGGGTCACGTCAGCACCCGGCAGTTCCATTGAAATGTGAATGGCATCGGAGGCCGGCACGTACGAGCCGGTTCGGATCGCCTCGGCGAGCAGCGGCAGGCCGGCGGTGCCGCGGCTGACGATGGCCCCTCGCAAAGCGGCGACACGCAGTTGACGCGGCTGGCTCGGCAGCGCTCGCAGCTTGTCGTAGATCGCAGTGGCACCAGCGCCGGAGGTGGCCTCGGCGCAGCGGAGCAACCCGTCGCAAACGGTCGCTTGATTGGCCCCGGTGGTTTTTGTCAGAGCCCCTTCGAGCGCCGGCACGCCCGCTCCGCCGATGCAGCCCAGAGCGCGGGCAGCTGCCTGCAGCACGGTGGGATCCGGGTCCACCAGCAATCGCGCCAAGGGTTCAATGGCCGCAGGATCCTTGCGCCGGGCAAGGCTGCTGATAACGCCGACAAGTGACGCTCCCTTTGTTTTGCAGAGGGCGTCTCGCAACGCGATATTTACTGAAGAATCGGCAATCGGTTCGAGCGCGTAACGGGCCATGTGGGAGAGTTTCTCATCCACGAGCAGCGGCGCCAGAACAGGCACGGCCTGGCGGGTGCCAATGCGCGCCAATTCCCGGCAGGCGTCGGCTTTTTCCTTAAGCGGCGCATCCGACTTGAGGACGGCGATGAATCGGTCTTCCTGCGCGAATGCGGTAACGGCAAGCAGAAGAAAGGCTAAGCAAAGATGTTTCATGAAATGGCTTTCTTTAAGAGTGAGTTAAAACGTGTAGGGGCCGCGCATTGCGCGACTGCACAGACGGTTGGCTTCGGAATCCCCGACAAACTGAGCCTGGAGCAAATCGAACTTCAGGTTGCGCTGCAACTTTCCGCAGATATCAGCGGCCAGACAAATGCTCATGGAGCGAAACATGACTTCGGGATTCGCCACCGGAGCCCGGCGGGACCGGATGCAGTTGAAAAAGTCGCGGACGTGGTTCATCGGTCGTTGCGTGCGGCGGTCATATTCGGCGAGGACCTTCTTGTATTCCTTCAACAATGCAGGCGATGAAACCTCTGGCAATGAATAGCCGTCTGCCGCCCCGGCCCACCCATCGGCGCCCTCGAAACGCTCGCCACAGGCGCCGCTCCAGTATTTACAAGGGGCCCAGACGCTGCCGGGTTGTCGATATAGAACCAGCTTCACGCCATTGGACAGGCGCGTCATCATAGTCGCATCTGGCCCGGCATACTCGAATTCAATGGTGGAAACATGCGCCATGTCGAGTCCCGCAAGGGCCTGGGCGATTGTGTGCGCGCCCCACATCGCGATATCCGTGGCGAGATCGTCAAAGTTATACCATCCGCTGCCGACATAGCCGTGGTTGTAAGGACGCCATGGGCAGGGACCTAGCCAGATATCCCAATCCAGCTCTTCCTTGCTCGGCTCGGGCTCCGCCGCCAGCCAGTCGTGACGCGATCCTCCGCGCCAGCGGCAATCGGCATAGAGCGTATGAATCGCCCCAAGCCGGCCGGAGCGTGCCATTTCAATGGCGGCTACGTGAGGCGACTCGCTCAGGCGCTGGGCGCCCGTTTGATAGACCCGGCCATACCGCCGCGCGGTTTCGACGACCATCTGTCCCTCCGCCATCGTGAGGCAGGCCGGTTTCTCGCAATAGACATCCTTGCCCGCCCGCATGGCCAGCACCGATGCCAGTGCGTGCCAGCGGTCGCCGGTGGCGATCAACACCGCCTCGATATCCGTCCGATCGAGGAGTTGGCGCAGGTCGCCATACACGGCGCAATCGCTATTGCCGTTCCTGGCATCGACCGTTTTCTTGGCGGCGTCTCTCCGCTCTTTCCGGACATCGCAGACGGCCACGAACTGCACGTCGTGCTCCCCGAGCATGTAGCTCAGATCGCCGGTTCCCCGTCCGCCAATGCCAATGGCGCCCATCAGGATGCGGTTGCTGGGCGCAACCGCCCCATCGCGCCCCAGCGCGGAGGCCGGGATGAAATAAGGCAAGGCCAAGGCACTTGCCATCATCGCCCCCTGGGTTAAAAACTGCCGCCGTGTGGGCGAATCTGTGTTGTTAGTATTCATAAGGATTATCGAAAACTAGATTTCGATGCTGGGTGGATGGTGAATCGCGCCCACTTCTTTGGCCAGAAATCGGTGAAAATATATGATATGAAGCGGCAAGCGTCCGCTTCGGCTCGGTGCATCATGGGCTGCAATGGTCAAAGGTTCCGATGCTTAATAAACATTGATTTCCGCGGCCGAGGCAAATCCGTTTACCCCGGCGGTTGCCTCCAACTTGATAAAAGCCGCCTTGGTGGCAGGAAGATCGACATACTTGGTTGCCGAATTCGCCTCCCATTTTCCCGAGGCTAGCAATTTGAAGTCTTTGCCATCCAAGCTGGCGTACAACTTGTACTCGGTAATAATGCCATTGGCGCCTGACTTGCGGGGCACATAACTGATTCGATTGATTTCGCAGCTCTTGCCGAAATCAATCGTGATGGATTGAGGGAATGGCTTGGCACCCGCATAAGCGCTATGCCACATCGTATCGAGATCCCCGTCCAAGGCATTGTCTGCCTCGTATCCCCCTTTTAAACAAGTGGTAGCCGTCGCCTTCATTCCGGCCCGGTCGATGGGTGTTTCCAATGGTTTGATACGCACATTATCGAATAAATTGGGATCGTAAGTGCTCGCCAGGTAGCACTGGCCGCGGGGGCTCTTGCTTGTATCGGCCAGTTCGGCGACCTCCACCCCGTCAATCGCCAATATAGATTTGTAAACAAGCTGGCTCAGTTTCATATTAAAGCTCCTGTCATTTAACGAAGTTTGTCTTGAGGTGGACCTGCGGCGAGCCGACAATTTCCATAAAGCGTCATGGCAAAACTGAAGGAGCCGAACGTGGTTCGGCCTTCAGTCTGACCGAGGCGGATTGGAGTCCCCGGGCCGAGGCCGTGAGGGTGACATCCCCCGGTTCTCCGGTTGAACTCAGGATCACCTGGGCGTAGCCGTTGAAAAGCGAGCGGGTCCAGTGGACGGGACCGTCGTTGACCAGCGCCAGGGAAGCCTCGGGCTTCTTGGGAGCAGACTCGAAGGCGATCGTGATCCGGTTCACCCCCAGGTGTAGCAGGGAAGCCGGGACATGAACGGCCTCCCCTTGGCCAAGAGCCGGAATGTCGCCATTCAAGGTGAGCTTGATATCAAGCGGCTTGCCGTTGACATAGGCATGGAAGCCGCCGCCATTCACCTTCAGGAGCAATGCATGTGCCTTGAGATCCTCGGCAGTCACAGAGATGGTTGCGGCGCAGACGCCGGACTTTCCGGAAGGAATCGGGAACGAGCCGTCGACCGTGGCCGCGGTCCAGGCGGAGTCACTCAAAGTCGCCACGAATTTCTCGAGATCCGGCGAGGTGGGATCCCTTTGACTGGTTTTCTTGGGAGGCAATTTCATGGCCGCTCCGCGCCAATCGCTCACGGGGATGGATCGCACGGTCTGCACCGGCAGAAACTGGTCGGGTTCGTGGCAACTTGGATTGCCGTTGCCGACCCCGATAATATTGGCCGGTCCGGTGATGCTGAAGGAGACCTCATCCATGGCGGTCGGAATGACGCGGCCTTTGGCGTCAACCAGGGAGACATTGACCACAGCCGCACTCCCGGGCTGGGCGGCTAGGGAAGTCTTCCATGCCTCAAGATGCACGGCGGCAGGAGCGCCGGTCGTCTCCACCTTGGTCTCGGAGACTACTTTGCCGGCGGCGTTATATCCCTTGGCGGAAAGTATTCCTGGAGCGTATTTCACTTTCCAAGTCATTTTGGCATCGGGCTTCGCTTGCTGCCTGCCAAATGAAGTTCCATTGAGAAAAAGTTCCACCTCGTGACAGTTGGCGAGCGCGTCGACCCGGACTTCCTGTCCCTCTTTGCCCGCCCAGTTCCAGTGTGGATAGATATGAAGCACCGGCTCCTTGCCCCACCATGCGCGGTAATACCACCAGTTGTCCTTCGGGAAACCGCAGGTGTCGATCACGCCAAAGTGGGAACTGATGCAGGGCCACGAGTACGGAGTGGGCTCGCCGCGGTAGTCGAAGCCGGTCCAGATGAAGCCGCCGCTCAACCAGGGTCTCGGGAGAAAGATCTGACCCCACCATTTTTCCGGGTTGGCGATCGCCCTGCCTTCGTAGCAGTCAACGAATCCCTTCACCCTGTCGTAAACATATTCGCCGCGCGTGGTCATGTAGCTGGCAACCTCGGTTCCCACATGGGGTTGGTTCGGATGCTTCGTCCGGTAGGTATCAATCCAGGCGGCCTCCTGGTAGTTCCATCCGCGCACCTCGGTCGATGGCGGAATTCCGATATTGCCGGAGACATTCGCTGCGGCCGTGACCGGGCGGGTGGGATCCAGTTGTTTCACCAGGCGCTGCATCGAGGTGGCAACCCGACCCGCCACGGGCTCATTTTGAATGTATTCCTCGTTACAGAGGCTCCAGATGAAGACACTCGGGTGGTTGCGGTCGCGCAGGATCAGGGTGCGCAGGAGATCGAGGTTTTGCTCACTGCTGCCAAGCAGGCGGTTCTCGTCCATGACGATCATGCCGAGGCGGTCGCAGGCGTCGAGCAGTTCGGGGGTGGGCGGGTTGTGAGAGCAGCGGTAGGCGTTGCTGAATTCCTTGAGCTTCTGGATGCGGAAATCCTGCAGCGCGTCGGGGAGGGCCGAACCAATCCCGGCATGGTCCTGATGGTTGCAGGTTCCGTAGATCGGATAAGGCTTGCCGTTGAGCAGGAAGCCGAGATCCTTGTCAAAAGCTACCGTCCGGATGCCGAAGGTCGTCGTGAGTTGGTCGGTTACCCGCCCTCCGACAGAGACCGTGTTGCTCAGAAGATAGAGCGAGGGAGTCTCAGGAGACCAAAGCCGGGGTTTGGTAACGGATCCCTTAAGGATAAAGGTCTTTGCTTCACCGGCAGCGATTTCACCCTTTTCTAAAGCCAAGGCAATCCTCTCCCCTCCCTGTGCCGGCGTGACCGATCCTCCCACGGTTGTCGTGATGGAATTGGTCCCCGTATTGGTCACCGTCACCGAGGCTGTGATGGCGGCGGGGCCGTTCGGAACGGTGTGCCCGTTTCCTTCAAAAGCGGAGGTGACAAAGACTCCGTAGGGCGCGATCGCCACCGGATCGACCTTGTCGAGCCAGACATGCCGATAGATTCCGGCCCCCTCGTAGAACCAGCCCTCAAATTCGGAAGCATCCACCCTCACGGCCAGAGTGTTCATTCCGGGATGGACGACATCGGTGATGTCGGTCCGGAACGGGAAATACCCGCTTTCGTTGTGGATTGCCTCCCATCCGTTCACGAAGACACGGGCGTTCCGGTAGATTCCATCGAACTGAAGTTGGATCCTCTTTCCTGCATCGGCGGGAGAAATATCGAACTTCCTGCGGTACCATCCCGTGTTGTTCTGCGGAAAGCCTGGTTCCACTGGCTTGAACCCATGGCTTCTGTCGGACTTTTCTTCGAAGGGAAGCTCCACCACCCAGTCGTGGGGAAGGTTCACCGTGCGCCAGAGCACGTCATCGAAGTTCTCCCCCGCGGCGTCTTTATTCATGCCCGCCTTCATCAGGCGCAGTTCGAATGCCCCAGGCCAATCGTCCCCGAGATGAAATTTCCACCCTTGGTCGAGTGAGAGGTGCTCGCGCGGCGAAGCGATTGAATGTTCTGCCGGCGCATTCCCCTCCTTGGGAGGTGCAGCAGATACGATGGATGCAGGCAGGAGAATCACTGCGAATAGAGCAAAGAGAGGAAGCTTCATGAGTTCAGGTGTCGATGGGTGTGGTTGGTCAATAGGAAAGGATGGAGGCTCTGGTTGTTGGCGACGCGGGGTGAGTGGCCCAAGGGAGTTTCACCCTCAGGCTCTCGCAGAACTGTACATGAACCTCTCGATTCATACAGCTCCCATTGATGAAACAGGTTTCTTCACGGCAATCTGCCAATGTGCGAACAG
>Ga0316222_1000848_pt1 | contig 43000 bp, 35 predicted proteins | sample TBH18011metaG_FD_206008 | JGI IMG/M metagenome (GOLD analysis project Ga0316222, IMG submission 206008) | Freshwater microbial communities from Trout Bog Lake, Wisconsin, USA - TBH18011 | ecosystem: Environmental > Aquatic > Freshwater > Lake > Hypolimnion/Profundal zone | place: USA: Wisconsin... | reverse complement strand
ATTTAAATCATCGACCCAGAAAATGTCTCGGCTTCAAAACGCCTCACCAAGTATTTATGAAACAGCTACAATCGCATCAACATGTGGTTGCACTTCGAGATTGAATCCGCCAAATATATTTATTGTGGATTCCTATACAAAAAACATATAGCATGAGGTTGACGGTGCCATTTCAATAATTAGTGCAGCGTCAGTTTATAAATTGGAATCAGCGTAACTTTGTTCAGCGTGGCGATTTGCGCTTGTCCCGCAAAATCCGGCCGGTATTCTTCAGGCAGATAAATCGGCGCATCGGCGCGCAGTGGCAATACCGACACGGCCAGCTCAGTATGCACATGATTTTTCAATCCGATCTGCCAGGCACTGCCCCAGTAATACCAGTCGTCAACCAGCTTGACGCCGGAAAACAGGCGCCCGATATCACCAACAAAATCAATCTGGAGCAACACATCATCGATATCGGGTGAGCGCAATGCTTTTTGCAATTGCGCTTGCGGCAAACCGATAGACCAGGCAGGTGCGCTGCTGAAACTTTCCGGTTTGGGTTCCTGGGCTGCCTGAGCGACGCCACCAATTAAAATTGCCGGCACTGCTTTGGCCGCGCGTTTCAATACGCTGCTGGCTTCAAGCTGCACCGGTGCGACAGCGGCGCTGAAAACTTGAAACAGGCCGTCTTGCACTGACTGTATCGGGCGGGACGTTTTCAGTGCCTTCACTTGCGATGCAGACAGCGCCGGATAGACGCCCACTGTGAATTGACTCTGCCCTGCCGAATGCAGTTCAACTGCGCCATGATCAAAATAGCTCTGGGCACGCGACAGCAGCAGGCGGCGCTGTCCGGCAAAACTGCCGATACTGAGTTGACGGGTCTGTTCCGGATTTAATATCAGCAGCGTCACCGCGCGCTGGCCGGGTTGCGCAATGTGCAGCGCACAGGTCGCGTCACCATGCACCACCAGTTGGTCGTCAAGCGTGCCGAGCCGGGCCTGAGTGGCAGTAATGTACGGAGCCAGTTTGCGCTCAAAGCCCAGTTCCACGGCGATCCCTGCTGCGGAGGAAAAGACATAGGTCACACCGGCTGTACCCTGATCCAGCCGGGCGATCGGCTGCACTGTCGCATAGCGCAAGGTGCTGCCATCCATATCGAAATTGACCGGCCAGATAAAATAGCTGCCATCCTGAATGTGCACCGGATGCTGCGGAAATTCAACGCTCGAGTCCGGCAGTTTCACGGCAAAGCGCACCTGTTCATGATCGGCCATGGCATATTGCCGCACATGGTTGTTCACAAAAACAAACGCCTGGTTGCCCTGGCTGCGCACCGACCAGCGCACACTGTGCAGATCGGCTTCACCGCTGGCGACCTGTTCCGGTTTTCTGACCGTCATTGGCGCCAGACGCGCTCCGAAATCGTTTAAAAAATAGTGGTAGGGGCGCAGTAATTCCAGCACCTTGCGTTGCTGCCCATCCGGGCCCAAGGGCGCCTGAAAATCGTAACTGATCATCGGGGTGTCGTTATACCCGCCACTCATTGAACTTTCCTGCATGCCGCTACCGGCCAGACTCAATGGATTGCGTCCGCCATGAAACATGTAATAGCCCAGCAGGTTCACGCCGGAACCGAGCTGCACCGGCAGCATCGCTGCAATATCGTCGGGTGTAACCAGCGTGCGGCGCCGGTACATGGCCGGCAATCCGGCGCCGTATTCCGCACCCAGAAACGGCGTGAGATTCATGTCCGCATCCGCTGTGCCGGCAGCCGTGGCAGAAGTCTGCGCACCCAGATCACCGCTGACGCGACTGCCAAAGCGAAATGCATAGGTTTCTTTGGGCGGCAATTCCTGCTGCGACACACCCCAGGGTTCATCCGGATAACCGCCAAACACGGGTACCACTTCGCCCTGCGGATAGATGGTGGCATCCCATCCGGTGACCGTGTACAGCGGCACGGCCATGCCGGCTTTGAGTGCCAGGCCCTTCAGGGTGTGAATATGCTGCGCGCCCTGCAGCGGGCCGCTCAGGTTGAATTCATTTTCAATCTGAATGCCGATCACCGGTCCACCCTGCTTCCACAGCTGACCATCGAGCTGTCGGCCGATCTGCTGATAAAAGCGGTCGACATAATGCAGGTATTGCCCATCGTCGCTGCGGGTCGGCATTGCATTGACTACCCAGTCAGGCATGCCGCCAAAGCGCACTTCGGCATGCGACCACGGTCCGATCCGCACCATGGCCAACAGCCCATTTTTTTTGCACAGCCGCAGGAAGCGATTTACATCACGGTTGCCCTGCCAGTTAAAGCGGCCTTCGCGTTCTTCATGATGACTCCAGATGACATAGCTGGAAACGACGGTAATGCCGGCTGCTTTCATTTTCTGCAGTTCCGCGTCCCAGGTGCTGGCCGGGCTGCGCGAATAATGAAATTCACCCATCACCGGCAGCCAGGGCAAATCATTCCTGGTCAGATACTGGCTGTTGATCCCGATTTTTTCTCCGTCGGGCGCAATGCTGTCGCCTGGCGTGGCACTTAAATGCAGATGGCCGGTCAGCGGCGCCGTGGCCGGTGCACTGGCATCAACGTTGAGCAGCAGGGTCTGGTCGGCAGGCTGTGCCTGCGCCAGTGTCAGCACACCCGGACACAGCAAAAAAAACGCCAGAATTCTGGCACAGGTTGCAGCAAAATATGACATGGAATATCCGATCAGATTGAACCAGCCAGTGACATCCAGGCGGCGACAAATTCCTGGCCACGTTGCGCTGCCGTAGTGGCATGCATGCCCGGGGCGTATAAAGCGGAACCCAGTCCAAAGCCCTGCGCTCCGGCGCGCACATAGTCGGCCATGGAAGCGGGCCTGATTCCTCCGACCGGCAGCAACCGGACCGTGGCAGGCAATACAGCCCGCATGGCTTTCAATACCGATGGGGTAACCAGTTCAGCAGGAAACAGCTTCAACGCATCGGCACCGGCTGCCAGTGCCGCAAACGCTTCAGTGACCGTAGCCACACCCGGCACACAGACCATGTTGTGATCTTTGGCTGCCTTGATGACGCTCACATCGGCATGCGGCATGACAATGAGCTCACCGCCGGCCTGCTGAACCTGCTGCACAGTGACCGTATTGAGTACGGTACCGGCGCCGATTACGGCATCGGCCGGTAACTGTTTTTTTAATCTGGAAATCGAATCCAGAGCGTTGGGCGAATTCATTGGCACTTCGATGATCCGAAAGCCGGCCGCATACAGTTGGGCGCCGATGGCTTCGGCCTCGTGCGGGTGTATGCCGCGCAGAATGGCCACCAGCGGCAACGCTGAAAAAGCGGTATTGAAGCGGGAAGTTGAATCGGTGAGTGTCATTGCTGCTCGTTTCATTTTATATGCTGATTTTTTATAAAAGTCAGATCAGTAGTCAGTCCAGGCTGGCTGCGCGCGCAATCTGCCACAGACCCGTCGCGGCGGTATTGGCCAGTATCGTATCGACTTCGACTTCAAAACATTGCATGCCATCCCGATAGCGCTGACACAATACAGGCTCACCAACCAGAACAAGGGGCGCACTGTCCAGACCGGCGGCCTTGCGCCAGACCATGCCGGCCCTGATTTCATGTCCGATCAGCAGACCTGACAGATAATCTGCCAGCCCCTGAGCGGACAATTGTTCGGTCAGCCCCAGAGTCCGCACCGCGAATAACTGGTGCGGCAGACCCAGGTGTGAGTCATGCCGTGCCGCACGTACGCCGGCCAGAAAGGCGTCGGGCTCAAAGGTTTGCTCTGACTCGGGTAGCAGACGTCCCAATACCGAATGCGCACGCAACACTGCAAACAGTTCACCGGTCATGTGCGTGGCGAAGTCGATGATTTTTTCATCCGCGATCTGTACCCATTTGGAGTGCGTTCCAGGCAATACCATACAGGACGCCGGTCTGGCCTGTGCAGTCAGGACCAATGCCCCGACAATCTGGGTTTCTTCACCGCGCATGACGTCAGGCGGAAGATTGGCAGACGAAGTAATCAGTCCGGGAACCAGAACCACGTTGGCATTGTTGATCCGGCCGAGCTGCGCAGCCAGCGCTGTGCCATCTGCCGGGCAATGCAGGTACGGCACTTCCTGCCAGCCATGTTTGCTGCCCACCATGCCGCAGGCAATCACCGGTAAATCGGATTTCTGCAGCCAGTCGGCGGTGGTCTGATGCAGGGTTGCTGCAAAGGCGGCTGCATCACGCGTCTGTGAAGCGCCGGCTGCTGCAGAACGGCTGTCTATTACAACTCCGCTTTGATCGAGCAGAAATGCCCGCAAGCTGGTGCTGCCCCAGTCCACCGCGATCAGAGTTCCTTTAGCGCTGCTCACGGTTACCATTCCGCGACACTGCCATCCGGATGACGCCAGACGGGATTGCGCCAGTCCGGTGCATTTTTGCTGGCTTCAATCACGCGCTGCTCGTCAATTTCGACACCCAGTCCTGGTTTGGGCAACGGTTTGATATAGCCATCGGTGATGGCGAAATCGTCACGATTGACGACATAATCGAGCAACTCGGCGCCCTGGTTGTAATGGATGCCCATGCTTTGTTCCTGCAATACGGCATTGTGGGCAATGAAGTCCAACTGCAGGCAGGACGCCAGTGCAATCGGTCCCAGCGGACAGTGCGGCGCCAGTGCAACATCGTACGACTCCGCCATGGCGGCAATTTTGCAGCATTCGGTAATGCCGCCGGCATGCGACAGATCCGGCTGAACAATCGCAATGCCGCCCTCGGCAAATACACGCTTGAATTCAAACCGGGAAAACATGCGTTCTCCAGCGGCCAGCGGAATGGAGGTACCTGCTGCCAGACGCGGATAATATTCAGCCTGTTCGGCCAGTACCGGTTCTTCGACGAACAGCGGTTTGTACGGTTCCAGTTCTTTCAGCAGCACTTTGGCCATTGGTGCGGCCACCCGTCCATGGAAATCAATACCGAAATCGATGCTGTTGCCAAAGGCACTGCGGATTTCTGCGATACGCTGCACGACGCTGTCGACTTTGGCGTTGCTGTCCACGATACTCATTTCTTCGGTGCCATTCATTTTGAAGGTATCGAAGCCGGCTGCTTTCAGAGTGCTGATGTTGGCGATGATATCGGCCGGCCGGTCGCCACCCACCCAGCTGTAGGTTTTCATGCGGTCGCGCACCAGACCGCCGAGCAGTTCATAGACCGGCACGCCGAGCCGTTTGCCCTTGATATCCCACAGCGCCTGATCGATGCCGGCAATGGCACTCATGAGTATCGGTCCGCCCCGATAGAAACCGGCGCGATACATCACCTGCCATAAATCATTGATCCGCGCGGGGTCCTGACCAATCAGGTAGTCAAACAGTTCGTGCACTGCCGCTTCCACGGTACGGGCGCGCCCTTCAATGACCGGCTCGCCCCAGCCAACGATGCCTTCGTCGGTTTCAATTTTCAATAACATCCAGCGCGGTGGAATACGATATGTGGTCAGCCTGGTTATTTTCATGGGAATCTAAAAATTAAGTAAATTCAAAAAACAGTGGGTAAGCCCAACACGCCGGCCGCCCTGAAATCCGGCTGCTGCATTCGGTCGACCCGAAGGCAGCAGCACGTTGGCCCATTACATTTTGTAGCTGATACCGAGGTTATAGCGACGGCCATAATCGCGGACCTGTTGATCGTATTGATTGGCTGGATTGGTGTACACCAGCTTTTGATCAGTCAGATTATCCGCACCGAAATGAATTTGCAACTCTTTGGTAATTTGTTTCGAGATTGCCAGACTCACATTCTTTTCAGCATTGTTGATTTCAAAATTGCCGGTATTCCAGCCGGGATTACGCGTGAAGGCACTGTGATAATTGGCAGCCAGGCGTGCTTCAAATCCGCCATGTTCGTACCACAGGGTTACGCCGCCGTTGGACTTCATCAGGCCGTCAACCGGGAAGGTCGAACTGCCCTCATTTTCCTGGATATTGCTGGTGGTATAGGCATAGTTAGTGAAGACGCCAAGACCGTTAAAGGGTTCCGGCAACGTGGTAAAGGCTTTCTGGTACACCAGTTCCAGTCCTCTGACTTCACCGCCCTGCCCATTCACGGACTCGGAAACCAGTGCATTCTGTCCGTCAATCGTGGTATTGGCCTGTTCGATCTTGATATAGGATTCCAGCTTCTTGAAGAACACACCGGCAGAAACCAGCGCACCTTTCTCGAAGTACCACTGGTAGGACAGATCGACCTGGTCGGCCAGCATCGGTTTCAGATTGGGATTGCCCGCGCTGCCGGTAATCGGCTGGGCGGAATTGGTCAGTGCCAAGGTCAGGTTTTGTGACGAGCGCAATTCATCCAGCGGAGCACGCGACATGGCGCGCGCCACACTGAAACGGATCTGCTGTTCCTGCTTTGAATCCAGCATGAAAATCAGGTTCAGGCTGGGCAAGGCTTCTGAATCGGAACCGTCAACCGAGACCGGTGTCGGTACCGCACCATTGATCGACTGAACGCCGGAACTGGTATGCGTGGTATGCACCAGACGCACGCCGAAATTGCCGCGGTACGACGTATTGAACATGGTTCCGACCAGATCAGCCTGCGCATAGGCCGACTCACTGCGCTCCTTGACATCCCACCCGGCCAGCAGATCACCCTGGGTAGGCGACCGGCCTGCTGTGCTGAAGACATCCGGTCCGTAGGAGCTGGTCAGCGCGCCGTTAAAATCATTGAGCGCAATAAAGTCTGGCAGGCCGTCAACATGGACCGTGCCAAAAGCCGACAGCGGTATAGGTGATAACGCGTTGGAATCAGTCCATTCAATCTGGCTGTAACTCTTTTCACGTTCCGTGGCACGCACGCCGAATTTGACCCGGTCAATATCGCCGAGTCCACTGACCGAACGCGAGGCGTTCAAATGCAGGGCAGTCAATTCATCCTTGACGTGACCGCTGACACTGACCTGCGCGTATTTCGGTGCACCGTACAGGGAAGGATCACCGGTTACCGCATCAACCGTGTAATTCTGCACGCCGTTACCCGGGAAACTCCAGGTAAAGGTGGGATAGGTGCTTAAGGTTTGCTGCATGCTTTCCCAGGCACTGTCGCGCTTGGCCAGGGAATTGGACAGATCGGCTTCCAGTTTCCAGTCACCGGCCTTGAATTTGCCATTCAGGCCGGTGGCCAGCGTGCTTGAATTCTGTATCCACAGATTGTCATTGTTGTCGACTTCGGCATATTGATAGGTGGCACCGACTACGTTGCCATTGCGAATATCGACATTGCTGTAATTACCGCCGGTACCCTGCCAGTTGCCCATACCCTGGTAGTAATGCGCCAGTTCAGGTTCCAGAATTTTTTGACTTTCATAGTACACATCGCCGGTGATGAGCGCATCCTGCGCCGGCTTCCATTCCACCTTGCCCAGAACACTGGAACGGGTATCGGTGCCGCGTTTGACCTGATCCTGGAATCCCCACGGCGTTGCCACCTGCTGGCCATTACTGCCTGGCACCGTGCCGGCATTGCCTGACGCGACCGTATTGAAGCCCCAGTCTTCAACCAACCGTTCGACGGAAGGCTGCTTTTGATAACTGGCGGCCAGCGCCACACCCAAAGTATGATTGTTGAACTGGTCGACATACATGCCTCCCACGCGCGGGCCGGTGTCGGGTGCGCCGCCGATTTCTTTGCCCAGTGAAGAATACATGGCATCCGCTTTCAGGGTAAGTTGACGCTCCGAAAATTTAAGCGGTGACACGGTCAACAGATCAATCGTGGTGGCAATGCCGCCTTCGATCAGATCGGCCGATTGCGATTTGTAGACATTGGCACCAACGAGCGACTCGGCCGGAAACTGCTCAAAACGCACGGCCCGGTTCGGTTCCGGCGAAGCCAGTTCCCGACCGTCAATGGTGGCTGCTATAAAGCGTGGCCCCAGTCCGCGCGCCACGATCTGACTGGCATTGCCGCGATCGATACCCGACTGCAAACCCGGCAGACGTGCCAGTGATTCTGCAATGGTGGTGTCAGGCAGCTTGCCGATATCTTCTGACGAAATGACTTCCAGGATGTTATTTGAATCCTGCTTGACCGCGAGCGCATTGCTCATTGATTCACGCACACCAACCACAGTGATTTGTTGCGGCGCATCGGCAGGTGTAGCAGTCGCGGTGGCTTGCTGCGCCAGCGCACTCAGGGCCGGCATCGCGAATAGGGTACCCATGATCCAGCTTATTCTTTTTTGTTTCATTTTGTCTCCCGTTATTATTATCAGCAATTGGAATGTTCTATTAGCTTTTTATCGTGCAGGTCGAATGCTACTGATTCTGAAAATGGATAACCAATAGTTAATTTGGTGATTGCTATATCAAAAACGTATATGTTGAACAGTCTTGCTGCCGGAACTCAATGTTTGAATGAGAGATCTGCCACGCTGCTGGGCATGAAATGGTTGGGGCAGTCAGGGAATGACACCCATGCGTGCCTTGAATTTGATTTGGTTAAGCCAGCTTTCCTGATAGTGCTCCTTCATTTGGCTCAACGAACTGGACGGGACACCAATTTTTTTGGCCAACTCTTCCAATGAAATCAGGTTATCGAGCCAATTGAGTGATTTTGCAGATACGATGGCGCCTTTGTCTGCCGTGGTCGCCATGATGTTTGGTGGGCTCAGTATTTTGTCGGCATTCAGCCGTGCCCATAGGTGCTTTTCGCCATCGTCAAGAAATGCGCAGGATGGATAGGCGATAACCAACATATCGATTTCCCGCTTCGTGACTTGATGAATTTTTGAAAGAGTGCTTTGCAACGTGGCCAATTCGACTAAAACATAGGTGGATCTGGCTGGATTTCCACGTTGTGTTTCATTGACACATTCTTCAACAGTCTCCAGATCATAACGCTGGCTCAATGCTGTCCAACAGTTGGTTCTGAATGCTTCGACAATGACATTGGTGTCTACAAATACACGAACTTTAGTCATGGAATTCGGCCTACAAATCGAATGGTGCTGTCAATCCATATTGAACAAAAAGTTCACGCAAGTCATCCAAATCGGAGGCGATAATTTTTGCAGCTTTGCGCGCTGAAATCCAACCTTTATCCAATGCTTCATGCAACAAAGTAACGAGTTCGAGAGAAAATTGCTTCGGCAATTCAGTTGATACAAGTTGTGAACTCATTCCTTTCAATTGCTCGCAACTCGTCTTGCCTATTTTTTTCAAATTAAATAATCTCCATCCCAATGCTGCTGGTGAAACACGTAAAGCAGCCGCCAACTCCAGGAGATGGTCAAGATCGTTGACTCGTTCCACATCGAGCAGGCGATCAATTGACGCTGAGGGCATCAGTAATGCGGCCGCAAAATTATCCGCCAGCTGTTCGGTGCGTCGATTCGTCGATCTCACTTCGCAAGAATTGGATTCGCGATGTCCCGGCTCCATTGAATCCCAGGTAAGTGCATGGAACAACTCATGTGCCAGATCATAATTTCTGCGCACTTCCGTTTCATTTCGATTGATTAGTATTACAGTCAAATCATCCAGATGGCACGTTGCGCCAGACACTGACTTTCCTGCCTCGTTCACAATTGCACTGACGAACAAAACCGGGATATCGAGTTTTCTTTCAACCACATTGGCAAGTTCATCAGCCGGCACCAACCCCAAATCAAGTTCCACCCCAAGTTGTTCTGCTCGTGTTTGCGCCAGTTCAAATGAAGATTGCAGCGACAGGCGCAAACTTTTTTTCAACGAACTGGTTTGCCCCATCCTTTTAGACTTCATTTCACGCAACCAGCGCAAAAGACCGATCCATTGTCCGGCCCTGCTTTCAAATTCATTTAATTGGTTTTCATCAATCGCAGAATCTGCTCTCCAGGAAAATTTGGCCTCACCGGCCACCGAAAACGGATCGATAAAAAAATCAACGTCTTTGCTCAATAAATCAGAAATTTTGAACAGTTCTTCTGCCTTGACGGCACGTTTCCCTTTTTCAATATCTGAAATTGTTTGACGATCGTTGATGTTTAGCGCACTCGCCAACTGATCTTGGGAGTAGTTGCAGAACTCGCGGGCCGCCCGAATTCGCAATCCTATAAGCTTCTGAGAAATTTGATTAATCATAAATATTCTCCTTTAATGGCTTATTTTAATCTTGCAAATTCAATTTCGCAAGATTTTAATGCGAATTTCAACTCCAATATTGTTATTTGGTTTTAATGCCAATTTTCAGGACGCAAAATTACTTCTTATCCAGCGCGATATTCAGTGCCAATACGTTGACTCTGGCTTCACCGAACAGGCCCAATACCGGATGTTCACCCAACTGATCAACAAGGGCACGGACCTGATCAAACCCCATTTGCCGTTCACGTGCGATTCTGGGTATCTGATAATAGGCTGCCGCCAGACTGATCTCGGGATCCAGACCGCTGGCCGAGGCCGTCACCAGATCGACCGGAATTTTGGCCGTATTGCCTGGATCGGCCGCCCGCAGCGCATCGATGCGCCCCTTGACGGCATCGATTTGCGCAGGATTGGTTGGGCCCAGATTGGAGCCACCCGAATTGGCCGCGTTGTTGGGCATGGGGCCGGTCGCTGAAGGTCTGCCCCAAAAGTATTTGGGGGACGAGAAGGATTGTCCGATCAGGGACGAACCGACAGTTTTGCCGTTGATACTGACCAGACTGCCCTCGGCCTTATCTTCAAAACCGACCTTTGCAACACCGGTCATCAGCAAGGGGTAGGCCACACCAACCAGCAATGTTAAGCCTGCAAACAGGACTGCGGCTGGACGCAGGGTTGAACTTATTGAACTCATGATTTATTCCTTCAGGTTTTGCTACTTTCCAATTGGGTATTCTGTAGGCTGGGATGTAATCCCAGCATCGCCGGCTAATACTTCATGCCAGATGCAGCAGCGCCAGAATGACATCAATGAACTTGATCCCGATGAACGGCAAAATAATGCCGCCTACGCCATAGATCAACAGATTACGACGCAACAGCAGCGACGCACCGATCGCACGATATTTCACGCCTTTGAGCGCCAGCGGAATCAGGAACACGATAATCAGCGCATTAAAAATAACGGCCGACATGATCGCCGATGAAGGGCTGGTCAGGTGCATGATATCCAGTGCTTTCAATTGCGGATACGTGCCGACAAACGCAGCCGGAATGATGGCGAAATACTTGGCGATGTCATTCGCGATCGAGAACGTCGTGAGCGATCCACGTGTCATTAACAGCTGCTTGCCGATTTCAACGATTTCCAGCAATTTGGTCGGGTTCGAATCAAGATCAACCATGTTCCCGGCCTCTTTGGCTGCCTGGGTTCCGGAATTCATTGCCACGGCCACGTCAGCCTGAGCCAGGGCTGGCGCATCGTTGGTACCGTCACCGGTCATGGCCACCAGACGTCCGTCGGACTGATAGCTGCGGATCAGTTTCAGTTTGTCTTCGGGCGTTGCTTCGGCCAGAAAGTCATCGACGCCCGCTTCTGCGGCGATGGCGGCAGCGGTCAGCTTGTTGTCACCGGTAATCATGATGGTTTTGATACCCATGCGACGCAGTTCGGCAAACCGTTCCTTGATGCCGCCTTTGACGATGTCTTTCAACTCCACGGCACCCATCACTTTGCCGTCATCCACGACCACCAGCGGCGTACTGCCACGACGCGAAATGTCATCGACCGTTTTCAGTACTTCGGCAGGGAAGGTGCGTCCGATTGATTCAACGTATTTCCGGACTGCCTCGGCAGCACCCTTGCGGATGGAGCGCTGGCCAATGTCGACGCCGCTCATGCGGGTCTGTGCACTGAATTGCACAAACACGGGATTCATGCCTGCCATTTCGCGTTCACGCAGATTGAAACGCTGTTTGGCCAGGATCACAATACTGCGCCCTTCCGGTGTTTCATCGGCCAGCGACGCCAGCTGCGCAATGTCAGCCAGTTGCTGCTGGGTCACGCCGGGCGCCGGATAAAATTCCGACGCCTGGCGATTGCCCAGCGTGATTGTGCCGGTTTTATCCAGCAACAGCACATCCACGTCACCGGCAGCTTCGACTGCGCGCCCGGAAGTGGCAATCACATTGGCCTGCAGCATGCGGCTCATCCCCGCCACACCGATTGCTGACAGCAGTCCGCCGATCGTGGTTGGAATCAGACAGACCAGCAAGGCAATGAGCACCGTGATCGAAATCGGTGAAGAGACGATCCCTACCGCCTTGGCCGCCTCCACACTGAACAGTGAAAATGGCAGCAGGGTTACCGTGACCACCAGAAAAATAATGGTCAAGGCGACCAGCAAAATGGTCAGTGCAACTTCATTCGGTGTTTTTTGACGCTTTGCGCCTTCCACCATGGCGATCATCCGGTCGATAAAGGCTTCGCCAGGATTGGTCGTGACTTTTACGACCAGCCAGTCGGACAGCACCCGTGTACCGCCCGTGACGGCAGAAAAATCACCGCCGGACTCACGCACCACCGGTGCAGATTCCCCGGTGATGGCACTTTCATCCACGGTCGCAACCCCGTCGATGACTTCACCATCAATCGGAATGACATCATTGGCTTCCACCAGCACCACATCACCTTTGCGCAGATCACCGGCCGAAGCGGGCAGCCATGATGTGCCATGTTTGGGCACGGACAGCTTTTTCGCAATGACCGTCGTCTTGAGTGCGCGCAGCGAAGCGGCCTGGGCTTTGCTGCGGCCTTCAGCCAGCGCTTCAGCAAAATTGGCAAACAGCACGGTAAACCACAGCCAGACCGTGATCCCCAAAATAAAGCCGGAACTGGCCTCGCCCTGACCCAGCAAAGACTGCACGTACAACATGCTGGTGATGATACTGCCGACATACACGACGAACATCACCGGACTGCGCAACTGTGTCATCGGACTGAGTTTTTTGAACGATTCAACAATCGCCGGAACCAGCAATGCAGAGTCAAACATCGACAGGCGCGGTTTGTCGCCGGTTGGCGTTGAGTCTGAAGCCGCTGCCGTACTGTGTACAGATGCAGCCATTTTGGTATCGATCACTGTTTTTATATTGTTACCAGACATGAAAATCTCCTTAATTCTTAGCGTGGCGCAACAAGTTGCAGATGCTCGACTACCGGTCCCAATGCCAGCCCGGGCACGTAATTGAGAACACTGATCAGCACAACCGTGCCAATGAGCAGGGCGATGAACATGGGTCCGTGAGTCGGCATGGTTCCGGAGTTGGCTTCAAGACGTTTTTTTCCAGCCAGCGAACCGGCAATGGCAAGGATAGGAACGATCATGGCAAAGCGGCCGAACCACATCGCAATCGACAGCGTGATGTTGTAGAAAGGCGTGTTGGCGGACAGACCGGCAAAGGCACTGCCATTGTTATTGGCCGCTGACGAGTAGGCATAAAAAATTTCAGAGAAACCATGCGCGCCCGGATTGGCCATACCGGCCCGACCTGCTTCGGTCATGACCGCAATCGCCGTGCCGGCCAATACCAGGGTTGGTGTTACCAGAATGGTGATCGACGTCATTTTCATTTCGAAAGACTGGATTTTCTTGCCCAGATATTCGGGTGTCCGTCCTATCATCAATCCGGCAACAAAGACCGCCAGAATCGCAAAAATCAGCATGCCGTACAGGCCGGAGCCAACGCCGCCGAACACGACTTCACCAAACTGCATCAGCACCAGTGGTACCAGACCACCGATGGGCATCAATGAATCGTGCATGGTATTGACGGCGCCACAGGAAGCCGCGGTGGTAATGGCAGTAAACAGTGCTGAGGCTTCAATACCAAAGCGGGTTTCCTTGCCTTCCATATTGCCACCAGCCTGCAGCGCACTGCTGGTCTGATCGACATTCATGCTCGCCAGTACCGGATGAACCTGATGCTCGGAATAGGTCACCGTGGCCACCATGACGACAAACATCAGTGTCATCGCGGTCAGAATTGCCCAGCCCTGGCGCTGATCGCCAACCATGCGGCCAAAGGCGAAACACAGTCCGGCCGGAATCAGGAAAATCGATACCATCTGCAGAAAATTCACCAACGCATTCGGATTTTCATAAGGATGGGCCGAATTGGCGTTAAAGAATCCGCCACCATTGGTCCCCAGCATCTTGATCGCTTCCTGCGACGCAACCGGTCCCATCGCAATCGATTGGGTGGTCGTGGTCAAGGTCTCGGTTACCGGCGCACCTTTGGCGTCCAATAACGGTTGACCGTCTGCACCAACTTTAGGCTGCGTGTAAGTCACCGGGTCCATCAACTGCACATCCTTATAGGCTGAGAAGTTCTGGATCACGCCCTGACCGATCAGAACGGTAGCAAAGATGATGGACAACGGCAGCAGCAGATACAGCGTGGTGCGCGTGATATCGGTCCAGAAATTGCCGATCGATGCGGATGAATGGCGCGAAAAACCGCGTATGAGCGCGAAGACAACCGCGATACCGGTGGCAGCCGAAAAGAAATTCTGTCCGGTCAGCGCCAGCATCTGTGTCAGGTAACTCATCGTGGCTTCACCAACATAGCCCTGCCAGTTGGTGTTGGTCACAAAACTGACTGCCGTGTTGAAAGAAGAATCAGCACTGACATTGGCCAGAGCCTGCGGATTCAGCGGTAACCACACCTGTATACGTTGCACCAGATAGACTGCCAGAGCGCCGAGCGTATTGAATACGATAAGCGCCAGGGCGTATCTTTTCCATCCCATCTCGTCGCTGGCTTTGACGCCAGATGCTTTGTACAGTCCTTTTTCCAGCCAGGCCAGCCAACCAAATCCGGGAACCGCCACCTTGTCATCAGCGATCCTGGCAATCAGAATCCCCAGGGGGTAGGCCATGACCAGCAACACCGCCAGAAAGGCCACCAATAAAATAATTGCTTGCGTAGTCATCACAGCTCCTCAGCGTTCAACAAAGCCACGACCAGATAAATAAATAGGCCGGCCGACACAATTGCGCCGATTACATAGAAAATGCTCATGCTTTTGCTCCCAGCTTGTCACAACCCTTGACCATGGCCCACAGCAGCAAAAAAAAGCCTGCGATCGCGCCGACATATGCAATATCCATCACGTAATCCATGATTTCTCCCTCCAGTTTTTGATACTGTGAATACTAGACAGAACGATGTAAAAATTTTGTAAACACTGCCAGACCCGATGCATAGAACGTATAAATATTAAAAGAACAATTTAGCCCAGGGTCTGACACGCCACTTCTGACCACGCTACGCTTTGTTCTAATCCACCTTTTGATCATGCGCAAGGACTTTGATTCCGAATAGGAAATTCAATATGGCAACATATGTTGATTGGGGGGGATTGGGGGGGCAGTTCGTGGCCTGCACGAATGGAGAATAAATAAAGTTGGCAGGGGATAGGGAGGTTGGACCGGGAATGTCCGGTCAACTGCACTGTGCTGCCTTCATGCAATCAAATTGAGGATTGAAAATTCCAATCCTGACGACGCGCCAAAAATACAAAAAAGTACAGCCCGGCTCCTGCCATAATCTCGGCAGTGATGATCAGGCTGGGGCGTCCAAAATCTTTGTCTATCAGGTTTTGATAAAACACATAGGCCAAACCGACCAGGCACAGAATGACCGGCAAAGGAAACCATGGCATACGATAGTGCCCGTCGCCGGTGCTGCCATTGCGTCGACCCCAGACCACCGAAATACATAAAATCGTGTAGATCGCAATCAAGGAATTTCCACTCAGCAGTAACAGTGTATTCATATCCATAAAACAGGCTGCCGCGCCGGCCACGGCAACCAACAGCGTGGCAACCCACGGTGAATTGTGTTTGCTGTGAATGGCCGACAGTGGTCCGTTCAAGGCCCCAAACCAGGTACGGTCGCGTCCGGAGGCATACACAATGCGACCGGCCTGCAGCACCAGCGCAATGACGGCATTGAAAATTGCCGTGGCAACGGCCAGGCTGATAATCACCGTGCCCAGGTGCCCGGCGCGCGCTTCCAGAAAATATTCAATTTTTTGCGGCGCCTTGATCAGGCCGATCAAATCCGGCGTACCCAGCAGCACGGCCACCAGCGGCACGAGCTGGGTTACCACCGAAATGGCCAGCGACAGCAAAATGATGCGCCCGATATTTTTCTTCGCATCGAACGTTTCTTCTCCAAAATACACTGCCGAGCCATAGCCATTGTAGGAAAACAGCGCCACTGACACTGCGCCCATGATCAGCCCCAGCGACACCGGACTCAAGCCGCTGCGAGCGCCTGTAAACAATTGCGGATTCGACACCAGCGTACTGAGTGGCCGCTCTATGTGCAAAAAGCCGAACACGGTGAGCAATACCAGCGCCAGGATCTCAATGACCAGAAAAATTCCGGTGACATAGGCACTCACTTTGACCTGCAGTATCGCCACCACCGTTGCCGCGCCAACCATGACAACGGCAGTCCATTGCGTATTTAGATTGAGCCCGAGTACGCTCAGGTAGGTGGCTATGCCCAGGGCCATCACCGCAATGACCAGAATGGCACTGAGCGCGATCAGAATCAGCATCACAAACCCCCAGAAGCGGTTGATGGTTTTTCCGGTCATCGTATATTCACCGCCGGCAGTCGGGAACGCCGAAGACAGCTCGGCATACACAAATGCCATGAACAGCGCCAGTACGCCAGCGAGCAAAAAACTCATGGCAGAGCCACTGCCAACCTGGGAGATGGTCTGCGGCATAATCACGAACACCGAAGAAGCCGGACTAACCGATGACATCACAATCATCAGCGTGCCAAAGGACTTCAGCGTCGGTGTCAGGGTGTTTGGTTTGTCTTTGACTGTTGGATCGCTATGCATGTCAGGCCCCGGTATGGACATCGTTATTCCTGGTCGCTGGCATTGGTTTCAATTTCATGGCCATATTTGTTCATGAGGGCGACAAGCTCGGAATGGGGTAAGGCGATGGACCGGTTTCCATCGCGCCCGGTCATCGTGCTGTTGGCAACCATCGCGTCGATCACCGCTTCTTCGACTGACTCGACCGTGGCATTGAACAGACCATCCAAGGCATCGTTGGGCAGTGCTGCAAATTGATGAACACCGTTGCCGGTGCTGGCGTAAGCATTGAAATTGGCAGTTGAAAAGGCCAGAAAAATATCACCGGAACTGTTGTTGCCAACTGTTCCGGTACGTGCCAGCCCCATCGGCACGCGGCGCGCGATACGCTTTAGCTGGTGTGGCAACAGCGGTGCGTCAGTCGCGATAATGACGATCACCGAGCCCTGATCCTTGTTGCGCAGTTTGTCATGCACGATATGCCGGCCAACCGGTGCGCCAAGTACCATTAACTGCTCTCGTGCGCCGAAATTGGCCTGCACAAAGGCGCCCAGCGTGTACGATTTTTCACCGACCGCAACCAACCTCGATGACGAACCATTGCCGCCTTTAAAATCGTAGCAAATCATTCCGGTGCCGCCACCGACGCTGCCAGACTCCAGCGGACCGGGCCGGGCCTGATCCAGCGCGTTGAACACGTGCTCATCCGTGACGTGAAAACCATTGATGTCGTTCAGGTCGCCATCATAGGTTTCTGCTGCAACCGGCAAGGCCCACGGCTGGGCAGTGCCTGCGCCACGCGCAACCAGCCAGCGTATCGTAGCATCCCGTGCTACACCGCAGGAATGGGTATTGGTAATGGTGATTGGCGTGTGTAATTCACCCGCTTCTTCGATCCAGGAAATGCCGGTCATTTCGCCGTTCCCATTGAGCGCATAAAACCCGGCAGCACAGGCCACATCGGCATGGGCATGGCCGCGAGGCAAAATCGCCGTGACGCCGGTGCGGATCGGCCCCTGCCCCACTGTGAGCGGCCCGTGGCCGGCAATCAGCGTAGTCGTGCCGACTTCAACACCGTCAACGTCGGTGATCGCATTGAATGGGCCGGGCGTTCCGGCCAGGCTCAGGCCCAGACCCCGGGCACGCATTTTTCCGTTGCCGGACACTTGCCAATCTGGGTTCATGCGCACCTGGCGTTCCTCTGGAGAGCTCCTGAACATGTTTATAACTTGCCCGACAGCGTCACACCGACAATGCGTGGCGCGATACGATAGACCTCACCTTCAATGGCCTGCACATGCGGGCTTTGTATTACCTTTTGATTGTTGGCCAGATTTTTTACGTAGAGCGATACATCCCATTTCCCAACACTCAATCCGGTGCTCACGTCCACCGTTGAAAACGCGGCGCGGTTGTAGTCGGGGTTCAGGCTGCCATCGATTTCATTGACGGGATCGAACACGCCATGGCTGGCGCCCGTCCAGTGCGCATCCGAACGCACATAACTGTACAACTCATCAGAGAGATTGAAATTGTACTGGCCAGACAGCATGGCATTGAATTTCGGCACGCCCGGTATGGCAGCGCCTTTGACCGCACCGATGACACCATCAGTCTGCCCGGTATTGTCCGACAGCACCGCGTGCGTTACCCCGCCCGACAAATCAAATACCAGACCTGAGACCGGCTTGAATTTGGCTTCAATTTCAGCGCCATAACTTTTAGCCGAACCGACGTTGGCGATATATTGGTAGCCGCATACCTCGTTTGGAATAATCGTTTCCTGCAGCTTGTTCCAGTTGATATAAAACACGGCAGCATTGATCGAGAGATGATTGTCAAAAAAGCGCGATTTATTTCCCAGCTCATAACTCCACAAGGAATCGGATTGATAGCTGGTCGGCGTCGGACTGCTCAACTGACATAAATTCATCGGCAGTGGGGCATTGGCACCGCCATTCCGAAATCCCTCTGCGGCCGTTGCATACAGGGTATTCATCGGATTGGCTTCCCAGGTCAGTGCGAATTTGGGCGTGACCTTGCTCCCGGAACTGGATTGCGTTGTATCGGAAAAACCGTCATTGGTGCCGTCGCTGTTAAAATAATTCGAAGCAAAGCGATGAAAATCTTCATTGGCATGCAGATAGCGTATCCCTGCCGTGGCATGCAGTGTCGGTGAAAAATAATAGTTTTCTTCGCCGAAGATCGATTGCTGGGTATCGTGATAGTCATAGTTTGCAGCGTAGACATTATCGTTTGGAAAGCCGGCGGTAATGGCACCAATGACGATCGACGGATCACTCGGGCTCAGGCCCGCAGCAGAAAATGCCGCATTGATTCCGTGCACGAATTCATTGTCAAACAGATTGATTTTCAGATCAGATGCATAGATACCGGCCACCCAGGTAAACGGCGACACCGTCGGGTCATACGATTTGGACGCGATGCGCAACTCCTGTGAGATCTGATGTACGGTATTGGTAAAGTAAACCGGAGACGGCAGCGTAGCGACTGTCGCACCAAGCGCTGCATCAGTAATCAGATAGTTTCCGATGGCCTGGCTGTTGGTCGTTGATCCATCCGCAGTACGATCAAAGTCCCGCTTGAAGTAGCTGGTCACTGAAGTCAGATCGGCTTTACCCATATCGTAATTCACCGTCAGGCTCGGCACGAGCAGCTTGTCCACGCCCGGCTCACGCACGGATTTGGTGGTTTGATTCAGAGGAAGTGGCGTCCCATCGGCAAGCTGGCTGTAGGACACGGCAATATCGTCGGTGGAAACCTTTTGGTAAAACACCGAAGGCGTAATGACCAGGTCTTTGGTGATTGCCCACTTCAATGCCATATGCACTACCGCATCGTTTTCCGAATTGATTCCTGATGCCACCAGCGCGCCGGTGATCGGTGATACCTGATCGATATAGCCACTGGTATGGGCCGACTGTATACCCAGACGCAACGCCATCTCACCGGGGGTGAGGACAATATTGAATACCGCGCTTTCAGTGTGATTGATTCCCCCGCCTTTGGTCGAGGAAACATCGGCCACAACATCGGTGCCCTGCTCATTGAGGCTGGGTTGATTGCTGATGAATTTGACGGTGCCGCCCATGGAGCTGGCGCCGTATAACGTACCTTGCGGACCGCGCAGCACCTCAACATGATTCAGGTCAAAAAATTTCGGTTCCGGACTACCCATGCTGTATATGTTTTTCAAGGTCATTGACACATCGTCCAAATACACACCGACGGTCGAGCTGCCGGCATCGGAACTGATGCCACGGATCTCAATATTGGACAGTCCAGGACCGTCGCCGGCATTGCCACCACCACCGGCACTGCCAAACGAAAAATTGGGTATGGAACGGGTCGCATCGGCAAAGGAATTGATATGCTGCGCAAGCAATTCGTCGCCGCTCAAGACCGACAGGGAAGTCGGAATTTTGCTGGCATCCTCATTGCGTTTGTTGGCAGTGACAATGACGGTGCTGATCTGATCCCGGTTTTTTGACTGACGCGCATCTTCAGCGGCATTGACTGCCGGCGCCTGGGCGCCGTCACTGGAAACAGCCAGCTGTGCATTATTGATTTGTTGCGCCCAACTTTGCGCACTGAACAGCGCGGCAATGGCAACAGCACAGACGATATTGAAGTGACGACATTCCATGGATTTTCCTTTGTAATATTGATCTGTTAAAAAATATCAGTTCGATTTGGCCAGCCTGCGTGATTGTTTTTGAAAACGCGATGCCAGGTAATACAGCGGCGCAGTAACAGCCAACCCGACGATCCATGAGATGTCAGCGCCGCCTGACAGGCGGGCGATTGGTCCGGTGTAAAAGGGCGTAACGACAAAGGGGAGCTGCACGGCAATGCCGGCCAGATAGCTGGCAATTGCGACCTGATTGTAGCGGCCATAGATGCCGCCATCCCTGCGAAAAAACGATGCAACGTCATACACACCGTGTTGAATGAAGTAATAATCCACCAGGTTGATTGCAGTCCAGGGAACCAGTACATACAGCAGCAGCAAAATAAAATTGGTGTAATTGACCAGGAAATTATCCTGCCCAAAAATTGCCAGCGACAGCGCCAGAATAAACAGTCCAAGGGCCGCGATCGTGCGTGCGCCGGCTTTGGCCTGCCATGCCGGAAACGCGGTCTGCCCAATCGTGATGACCGACAGGGCACCGCAATACAGGTTCATGGCGTTGGAGGCAGCAATGCCCAGTGCAAAAACCAGAATGACCAGGCCGCCGAAGCGCCCTGTGAGTGCGTACAGACCATCCACGATATTGCCATCAGCTACGCACAGTCCGACCGCTGCGCCGAGTATCATCGGCAAAATGCTGCCCAGCGCACAGCCCCAGTAACTCGACCAGAACGCCGCACGTGAACCGGTGTCGGCCGGCATATAGCGCGAATAATCGGATACGTAGGGTGCATAGGCGAGCTGCCAGAGTGCTGAAATGGAAACCACGCCCATAAAGCCGACTGCGCCGGGAGAATTTTTCACAAAGAAATCGGCCGGCACGCCGTGCACAAAAAAGAGCTGACAGAACGCCAGCAACAACACCAGGCCTGCGCCGTAGGTCAGCCATCTGGTATAGGCATGGATCAGATCGTAGCCGTAAATGGCAGCGGCCAGACTGAACAGTCCGACGACAATAATGCCATTGTTGGTGGTCAGGACCGGCATGATACTGTGCAGCGCCTGCCCACCGATGACGACGTTGGACGCAAAAAAACCGAGATACATAATGACGACCAGACCCACCACCAGCAGCGAACCCTGCGCGCCGAACTGTCCGCGGGTCTGTATCATCTGTGGCACACCCAGCTGCGGTCCCTGTGCGGAATGCAGGGCCATGAAAACCGCCCCGACCAGATTGCCGATGACGGTTGCCGCAACGGCCCACCAGAACGGCTGGCTGAATACGGTCACGGCCAACGCGCCGGTGACGATAGTCAGCAACATGATATTGGTGCCAAACCAGATGGTGAACAGGTCACGCGAACTGCCGTGGCGCTGATCAAGCGGTATGGGCTGAATCGTGTTTTCTTCCAGATGACCAGCTCGTTCAGCCGTATATTCCATACTTCTCCATGCCTGTTTGCAGGCTTCAATTGTGAAAATCACCGGTCGGATCAGAATTAGTTTTTTTTGAATACTAACAATCGAAAAAAAATCGAACCATAGCATTGAGGGGTTAGATCACCGAAAACATCTAACCCAAGATGATTAGCAGGATTTTTGTCCGGCCTCGCAGCTGTTTTTGCTTTGCACCAAATACATACGTTCAGCGCAACCGGGGCCTGAAATGCACGCCAAAACTGTGCATTGCGCAGATTAAATTTCCATTCTGGTGCGCAGCAGCAGCAATTGGTCACGCAAAAAAAATGTGACCGGTCATAAAAATAATTGGCACTTGTGTCCAAATCCGCACGAATTTTTTTCTTCTAATGTATTCAGGTTAGTTATCCGGACAAAACTAATACAAGCAGGTAATTACCAGATGACGATAAGTTCGCTAGGATCATTGCAACTCCTGCCAGACAACCATGGAAAAAGCGACTCAGACATGAACACAACCACAGAACTTCACAGCACCACCACAGATTATCAGGCGATTGATGCAGCACACCACATTCACGCCTTTCTCGATCAAAAGGCGTTAAATGCCGAAGGGCCGCGTGTCATGGTCAAGGCCAAGGGACTGTATCTTTGGGACAGCGAAGGCAAGCGCTATCTGGACGGCATGTCGGGTCTGTGGTGTACGGCCGTCGGATATGGTCGAGCCGAACTGATCGAGGCCGCCACCCGGCAAATGAGTGAGCTGTCGTATTACAACCTGTTTTTTCACACCACCCATTCGCCCGTCATTGATCTGACCAAAAAGCTGTTTGAACTGCTGCCTGGCGATTTCAGTCACATCGTCTACACCAATTCGGGCTCGGAAGCCAATGAAGTGCTGATCCGCACGGTGCGCCGTTACTGGGATGTGCTGGGGCGCCACGACAAGAAAATTCTGATCGGGCGCGACAATGGCTACCACGGCTCCACCGTCGGCAGTGCGTCGCTCGGCGGCATGAAGTTCATGCATGAAATGGGTGATCTGCCGATTGCCAACATTCACCATATCGGCGAACCATACTGGTATGCGCATGCAGGCGAATTGTCTGCTGAAGAATTCGGCCTGCAGGCCGCGGGGGAACTGGAAACCAAAATTCTGGCACTGGGTGCCGACAAAGTCGCCGCCTTTGTCGCTGAACCGTTTCAGGGCGCAGGCGGAATGATTTTCCCGCCTTCGACCTACTGGCCTGAAATTGAACGTATCTGCCGCAAATACGATGTACTGATCTGCGCTGACGAAGTCATCGGTGGTTTTGGACGCACCGGCGAATGGTTCGCCCATCAGTATTTCGGATTTCACCCGGATACGATCAGTATCGCCAAAGGACTCACCTCCGGCTACATTCCCATGGGCGGTCTGGTGCTGTCACGCAAAATCGGACAGACCCTGGTTGAAAACGGTGGTGTGTATGCGCATGGTCTGACCTATCAGGGGCACCCGGTGGCCGCAGCCGTGGCGTTGGCAAACTTGCACCTGCTGGATGAAGGCGGCATCGTCAATCGGGTCAGGCTCGACACCGGCCCCTACTTTCAGCAGGCGTTGCGTGCTGCCTTTGCAGAACATCCGCTGATTGGTGAAATTCAGGGTGCCGGCCTGGTGGCCGCACTGCAGTTCACGCAATCGAAACTGCACAGGAAGCGCTTTGACAATGAGTCCGATCTGGCCTGGCGCTGTCACCGGATTGCGTTTGATGATGGCCTCATCATCCGCGCCACGCTGGGGCGCATCATTCTTGCTCCGGCGCTGGTCGCAACGCACGCCGAAATTGACGAGCTGGTCGCCAAAACCAAAAAAGCAGTGGATCAGACCGCCAGAGAATTTGGCATCATGTAGCAACCATCAAGCATTGGAGAACTGTGTTGAAAGATCTGAAATACTGGCAAGAGCAGGCACGCGGATTGCGCTTTCGCACTCTGGCAATGATAGATGGCAAGGCAGTACCTGCCGTGTCCGGCAAAACCTTTGCCACCATCAATCCGGCAACCGGCCAGGAGCTGGCACAGATCGCCGCCTGTGACATTCTGGATGTCAATGCCGCAGTGGCCAGCGCACGCTCTGCGTTCCGCGACGGGCGATGGTCACAGCTGGCACCGTCGCAACGCAAGGCGGCATTGCGACGTCTGTCAGAGTTAATTCTGCACAATCGGGAGGAGCTGGCCTTGCTCGACAGCCTGGAAATGGGCAAGCCGGTGGCGGACGCATTCGATATTGACGTGCCCGGTGCGGCCGGCGTGTTCAACTGGTATGCCGAAGCCATCGACAAGGTGTATGACCAGATTGCGCCAACCGGTGCCCATGCTCTGGCCCTGATCACCCGCGAAGCACTGGGTGTGATTGCTGCCGTCGTGCCATGGAATTTTCCGCTCGACATGGCGGCATGGAAACTGGCACCGGCGCTGGCCGCGGGCAATTCCGTGATACTGAAACCGGCGGAACAGTCATCACTGTCAGCATTGCGGCTGGCCGAGCTGGCTCTGGAAGCGGGCATTCCCGCCGGCGTGTTGAATGTCGTTACCGGTTACGGTGAAACTGCCGGAAAAGCACTGGGCCTGCACAACGATGTCGATTGCCTGGTGTTTACCGGATCGACCGAAGTGGGCAAACTGTTTTTGAAGTACGCCGGCGAATCAAATATGAAACAGGTTTGGCTGGAATGCGGCGGCAAGAGTGCCAATATCGTTTTCGCGGACTGCGAGGATCTGGAGCGCGCGGCGGAAATGGCCGCGTTCGGCATTTTTGCCAATCAGGGTGAAGTCTGTTCGGCCAGTTCCCGACTGCTGGTAGAACGCTCGATCCATGATGTCTTCGTTGACATGCTGCGCGGCCATGCCAAAGCGCGCTGCCCTGGCGATCCGCTCGCACCGGCCAGCCGCTCCGGCGCAATCGTTGATGCCCGCCAGACCAGACGCGTCATGGACTATATCGAATCGGCCAAGGCACAGGGCGCGCGCCTGATTTGCGGCGGCAATCAGGTCAGCATCAATGGCTCGGACAACTTCATTGAACCCACCATTTTTACCGAGGTCAGCAATCAGATGCAAATCGCGCGCGAAGAAATCTTTGGGCCGGTACTGGCAGTCATTGCGTTTGATACCGAAGAACAGGCCATTGCCATGGCCAATGACTCTATTTATGCACTGGCCGCAGCGGTATGGACTGACAATCTGAATCGGGCACACCGGGTCGCACGGCGCCTGCAGGCAGGAACCGTCTCCGTGAACACGGTCGACGCACTCGATGTCACGGTGCCGTTTGGCGGCGGCAAGCAATCCGGCTTTGGACGCGATCTGTCACTGCATGCGCTGGATAAATATACCCAGCTTAAAACAACCTGGATTGAACTGCGCTGAATTGAATGTGAATCCGTTTATTTACCGATAGGGACTACCAACCATGACCTTTTCAATTGCAGGCCGTTGTGCAAAAACCGGCGCGCTCGGCGTTGCCATCAGCAGCTCCAGCATTGCCGTGCCCAGTCGCTGTGTCTGGATTGCGCCGGGAGCCGGCGTGGTGCTGAGTCAGAATATCACCGACCCGCGACTGGGACTGCTGGGACTGAAATTATTGGCCGATGGTTTTGGTGCGGCTTCGGTACTGAGCCAGATTCAGCAGGCCCGCCCCGATTCTGCCTGGCGCCAGCTGGCCGTGCTGGACAGCGACAACGCGGCCTGCTGGGCCAGTGGCGAACACACGCTGGGCACGCATGCCGGCGCAATCGGCGCGCATTGTGTGGCGGTTGGAAACATGCTTGCCAATACCCGGATCCCACAGGCCATGGTCGAGGCCTTTACTGAACGCGGCGATGCTGCTCTGCCGCTGCGGCTGCTGGCAGCGTTGCAGGCCGGCGCCAACGAAGGCGGTGAGGAAGGACCGCTGCATTCAGCCGGTCTGAAAGTCTATACCGATGAAGTGTGGCCCACCGTTGATTTACGGGTAGACTGGGAAGACCAAGATCCGGTCGGAAAACTGGCCACGATGTGGGCACTGTATGAGCCACAGATGGCAGCTTACATCCAGCGTTCCAGAGATCCATCCCATTCACCTTCCTATGGCGTGCCTGGCAACCGATAAGCAAAAAAATGCACAATCCGACACTGACTGCAACGCTGGACATTCTGGAACGCCTGATCGCATTTGACACGACCAGCAGGAATTCAAATCTGGCCATGATTGAATACATCCAGACTTATCTTTTGCAGCACGGCATCCATGCCCGGCTGATTTTTGATGCCGACCACAACAAGGCAAATCTGTTTGCCACTATCGGCCCGGATCAACAGGCCGGCATTTGTGTGTCGGGCCATACCGACGTGGTTCCCACCGATGGCCAGAACTGGACTTCTGATCCCTACGCAATGGCAATCAGAAACGGCAAGGCGTACGGACGCGGAACAGCCGACATGAAAGGCTTTATCGCCTGTGTACTGGCCATGGTTCCCGAATTTGCCAATGCTGCGCTGCCTGTTCCGCTGCACCTGGCCTTCAGTTATGACGAAGAAGTGGGATGTGTGGGCGTACGCAGTCTGCTGGCATCGTTTGAACACGAATCGATCCGGCCGCTGGCCTGCATCATCGGCGAACCAACGCGCATGCAGGTCGCCGTTGCACACAAGGGCAAACAATCGTACCGCTGCAAGGTGCATGGCAAAGCCGGACATTCCGCACTGCCGCATCTGGGCGTGAATGCGGTCGAATATGCCGCCAGTCTGGTTGCCTTTATCCAGAAAAAATCCGAGCAGATCCGGGACAGCGGATTGCACAACGAGGCCTTCATTCCACCCTATTCAACCCTGCATACCGGAAAATTTCGCGGCGGTATCGCATTGAATGTGATTCCTGAATACGCTGAATTTGATTTTGAAATTCGCAATATCCCGGAGCAAAAACCTGAAGAGATCGTCAGTGGGATCGTTGACTTCGCGCAGAATCATCTGCAACCCGCCATGCAGCGCACCCATGCCGGGGCCGGCATTCATTTCGACACGCTGTCAGCCTATCCCGGACTCAATGGAACAGGTGCGCAGTCATTGCAAACGCTGTGCCTGCAACTGTCACAACAAGAAACCACCACAACGCTGTCGTATGGCACCGAAGGCGGACTGTTTGAACTGGCGCACATTCCGGCGGTGGTTTGCGGCCCCGGATCGATTGAGCAGGCACATCAGGCCGACGAATTTGTTGAACTCGAGCAGCTTGCGCTGTGCCTGCAATTTTTAAGTGGCTTGTGCACACACATGTGTGCGCTGCTCCCGCAGCAGTAGTCGAGATATCAATTACCGGCGCTGTGCTGCATCACGATAACCGGCATATTTGCGCTGTGTGACGATATGGTCGGCAATGTACTTGGCATCGTGCCATACGCCCCAGATAAAGGTTGAACCACGACGCGACAGCCACGGCAGTCCCACAAAGTACACGCCAGGCTCGCGTGATACACCGCGCTGATGGCTGGGTTTGCCCTGTTCATTGAACGCATCCACAGCCAGCCAGCTGTAATCCACCGCAAAACCGGTAGCCCAGATGATTGAGGTAACGCCCGCCTTGACCAGGTCGAGACTGCGCAGCGGATTGGTCAGACAGTCCGGATCCGGTAACACAACGCGCGCCTGCGGTTCTTCGGGCAGATCAAGTCCGTTGCGTTGAATGTAGGCGTCAGCAGCATCAAGCAGCGACCGGTAGTTTTGATCACCGCGTGCAATATTTTCGGCCAGATCCGCGTCGAAACTGAGCACACCGTCGCTGAACGATTTCGTCACGCCGACCAGGGTGATTCCCCGATTGCCCAGGTCGCGGAAATCAATGGTATGCCCGCCATAAGCGCCACTGACTGCAATCGTGACGTGTTCCGTGCCAGGCTTCATCGCCTGGGCATCCCACTCACCCAGCACACCCAGCCACCAGGTGAAATCGCGGTTGCGGTAGGCGCGCGGCGGGCGGTCATGCGCGCCGACCGAGAGATAGACCTTGCGGCCGGCACGCTGCAGTTCATCTGCGATCTGCACACCCGACGACCCGCCGCCCACCACCAGAACCGCACCGGCAGGCAATTGCGCCGGATTGCGGTACTGGGCCGAATGGAGCTGCAGCACTTTTTCATCTTTGGGAACCAGCGGCGGAATCACCGGAACCTGGAACGGTCCGGTCGCAGCAACGATGCGCTCTGCCTCGATGACACCCTGAGAAGTTTCAACGGTAAAACCAGGCCGGCCCACATTGCGGGTCACTTTCCTCACTTCCACACCGGTACGAATCGGCGCGTTGATCTTTTCAGCATAGGCGACAAAATAATCGGCCACCTGCTCCTTCGGTACAAATGCGTCGGGACCGCCATGTTCAAACTCAAGCCCCGGGAAACGGTCGTGCCAGGCCGGGCCATTGGCCACCAGCGAATCCCAGCGCTCAGTGCGCCAGCGTTCGGCAATACGACTGCGTTCCAGAACCAGATGCGGCACACCCAGACTGCCCAGATGTTCACTCATGGCCACACCGGCCTGACCAGCGCCGATTACCAGCGTATCGATTTTTTCAACAGTCATGCCTGGATCCCTTGGTTTTTGTAGATCGAAAGCACAACTGTAGGGAATCCCGGGCAAAAAATAAAATATCTTTATTGTTTGATCTGAATCGGTTTTTCTGATGCAGCAGTGATTGGGCCGGCTACGAGCCAAGGGGCGTGGGTTCGATTCGTGCAGGCTTTCCGGAAAAGTTGTCGCAACAGAAGTGCACCGGCGAGACTGAATTTATGTCGAAAGAATGGGAGCTTGCTGCGGTCAGATCGATGCAGGAACCTCTCGATTCTGAGCATGCCGCCTTAATTCGAGATCTCGGACAGCTATGTAAACTGGATAATCCGACACCTGCTGACAGAAGGCGACCAATGAACGTCCAAATTAAATCGGATCAATTATTTGAAAAACATAAAAAAACCAATTGCAACATCGCTCAATTAAAACAGGAATTAAATTCCGTTTGTAATTTAATCAGCAACTGCAGCAATTTAGCGATGGTAACTCTCTTCGCCTGTGCTCTCGACACCAACTGTTCCTCACCATACTGGGCAAGTCTCATTGGTACGCTTGTTTTCGAAAAATCAAAATCTTCCGGCGCATTGGTGAGTTGCGCGTAAACGTCAGCGGCAGTTCGTGTGCTAGTAGTCAGTCTAGTTGAAATCTTTCGATTGAAAGTATGGAGGGCGTAGGCTGGGATGGGTCGTAGGCTGGGATGCAATCCCAGCATCAACGGTTGAAATGCTGGGATTGCATCCCAGCCTACGATTGCATCCCAGCCTTCGGGGTCGCCGTTCATGACACAGCAGGACTAGCCGGGTTTGTTCACATTCACATCCATGAGCATCATGAACAGCGCCGATTGGGTGGTGATATCGAGCTTGAGATAAATATTGCGTCGGTGCACCTTGACCGTATCCATGGAAATCATCAGTTGCTTGGCAATTCCCTTATTGGAAAAGCCGCTCAGGATCAGCAGCGCGATTTCCATTTCGCGTTTGGTCAGGGTCGGCACGCCTTTCTGCGCCAGGGCCATTTCAAACCGGGTTGTCACATCCAGTTCAGGCACGGCAATGTCATCGGCCAGATCCAGATTGCGTCTGCAGTGCAGGCGCATCAATTCAATCACCCAGTCTTTATACAGCGCCAGACTGCCCATGGCCTGCTGGTCGAAGCGGACAATTTTTCCCAGCGACAGCGACACGGTTCCAACCCCTGGCAACTGGGCCAGAAACTGCACTTCATCTTCGACAATATTAATCAGAAAATAGCGGCGAAAATACTCGGTCTGCCGGAAATCTTCAGGGGCCACTTCATCCAGCCGGAACAATCCCTGCGGCTGTTGATTGGCAATAAACTGAAAGAACGGATCGAGCAGATAAATGTCGTTCTTGTAGTCGGCAAACATATCCTCGGCAACGCCGTTGGCATGGTGATCGGCCAGCACCAGAGGTGGTCGGTTCGGGCGGAACAACATCACAACCCAGTTATCGAATTGCACCACTTCGCCCAGGCATTGGGCCAGGCGCTGCCAAAATAACGGCGTATCGAGACTGGACAGCAGGCGTGACAGCTGTTGATGAAAAGCCAGTTCTGTAACAGGTATTAACAAATCATTCTCCCGACCCGGTTGAAATCTGATGGGTAATCAACATCAAAGCTGGCCCGCAACGGCCATTGGCAATGATAAATAAAATCCGCATTAAACCGCTCACCATTGCACCAGTCTGGGTATTTCATCAGTACAAAATTCACTGAAAGCCTGCACAATTTTTCGGGTGTGCGCACTGCGGATGGTCGCCAGTCCAAGGGTGGTATGGCTGAGTCCTTTTTGCAAGGGACGTACGATAAACTGCCTGCCATCCAGCGCCTGGTTACTTTTGCAGGGAAAATTCCAGATGCTGTAACCAAACCCGTTGGCGACCATTGCACGTACCACGTCGCCATGCGCTGACTGATGGGCAATCCTGGGCTTCAGATGCGCCTCGGAAAAAAGCGAGAGAAAGTATTCTCTGGAGACCGGCAGATCCAGCAAGACCATCGGTTCATCACACAGGTCAGCCAGATTGATCTGCTTCTTTTTGGCCAGCCGGTGCTGTGCCGGCAGCAAGGCATACGGCGGCAAATCCACCAGCGCCTGAAAATCGAGCTCCCTGTCGATACGCAGATCGTAGGTCAGAACACAGTCCAGCGTACCGTCACACATGGCCGACAACAGGGTCTGATGGTCCCCTTCAACGAAACGTACCTGAGCCAGCGGATATTGTTCGGTAAACAAATTCGTCAGTGCCGACAACAGTATCGGCGCAATCGTCACCAGACAGCCAATCGCGATCGGTCCGGCCACATCGTTGGAAAATTCGCCCGCAATCAGCATCACTTCGTGCGCATGCTTTAACAACTCACGCGCTTCACGCAACAGCCGATGGCCGGCCGGCGTCAGTGAGATGCCCTGGGCATGATGGCGCAGGAACAGTTGCGCACCGAACAGGTCTTCCAGCTCAGCCAGCGCGGATGAAATGGACGGTTGTGAAATATGCAGGCGGCGTGCTGCAACAGTGACGGAAAGTGCATCAGAGGCCGCCACAAAATAACGCAATTGGCGCAGTGAAAAGGGGATGTTGACTTTATCCATCAGTTTTCGATTGAAAGCAAAATCGTATTTTGCATCATAAAAAGCTATTCATGGCATCAATATTCAATATTTTACCAATACGTTGCTGAAGCGAATAATGGAACACTGAGTCAAGCTGGGATCTTTTGATTTCAACTTGACTGCCTGCCAGACTGACAGCACTGCACTTAATGAATCGGGAACCCCAGACCATGACACACAAGAGAATACGTAAATTCAATACCAGGCAGACTTATCCTGAACAGAATCTGGACAATGATCTCTGCCAGGCGGTGGTGGCCAACAATATTGTCTTTGTCCGCGGTCAGATCGGACAGGATCTGGATACCCGCGCTTCAGTCGGCATCGGCGATGTCGCAGCCCAGGCTGAAAAGGCCATGGCCAACATCAAGATGCTGCTGGAAGAAAGTGGCAGTCATCTGGATCATGTCTGCAAGATTACCATCTATCTGACCGATGTTCGCTATAGAGAAGCCGTCTATAACGTCACTGGGCGCTGGTTGAAAGGCGTCTTTCCCGTCTCCACCGGACTGGTTGTTACGGCACTGGCCCGCCCGGAATGGCTGGTTGAAATTGACGTGACTGCCGTCATTCCGGACAACCGGCCTTAACGGCGCACCTTTCTCCCCTTCCCGCCCTTCCTCCCCCTCCGCCAATATCCTAGCAAACATGCGCCTTTCAGGCGCTTTTTTGTTTCTACCCACCTATTTACCCACCAATCAAATTTGATTCACCTACTTTGTCATTCTCTGGTGGTGGGCATGTTTTCGATAGCAAAAATTCTCATTTTCCCGGAGCACGTTAGTTACACACCCACCCCCCCTTATTTCAGATTGGTACCATCTAGCTCGTCCCGCACTGTATTTTGCAGGTTGGGTGCTGCTATTTTGAATTCTGTTCAGCAGCATAAAGACTACCCTTATGCTTTTTTTATGACGGGGAAAAATTTATATAAAAATTTTTAAAGCGGGGGGATCAATTTCCTGAAAGTGTCAAAGCAGGGTTATATCACTATGATTAGGTGAGTTTATTTTGCTAAATTTGACGGGAAAGAGTACTAATTGCGTGAATTTAGTTTTTTGCATACATTAGCAACCCACTCATGCAGCCAGATCCTGTCATCTTCATTTAACTTATGCAGCATAGCGGCAATGTCATTTGCTTGATCTAGTGTTCGGGACGATCCGGCCCTTACAACCGCGTCGAGTGGTATCTGATAAAGGTCAGCAAGGGCAATCAGCCTTGATAGTGTTGGCAATGATGCTCCGCGTTCAAAGCGGGATATAGTTTCCTGCTCAACTCCGATAAGTTCAGCGACATGCTCCTGCGTCATTTTTTTAGCTAATCGTTGTTTAGCTAAAGCCTTACCAATACGCTTTGCGAGCTGCAATTCCACTTTTTCACTGACCATATCCTGCATTTATGTAGTTAAACCACATAAATAGTGGTGCTTATATTGCGATTTCGTAACACCATAAAATATGGTTATGCCACATAATATGTCTATAATCGCGCAAAACGTCAAAAAATCCGGACTGTTTTTGAGCGGTTTAGTACTGGCGTTAGCAGAGGTTTGGGCTGATGATTTTTGGGTTTGCGGCAAACTGAATTGAACACAACAAGATAATCTCAAAAACAATCAATAAAGGGAAAATATGAAATCGATCCAGATTTATGTAGCAATAGCCTTTTTGCCGCTAATTCTGACAAGTTGCGGTGGTGGGGGGGGGAGTGGCGCCGGAAATGCCAATACGCCAGTAGCGCCACCAAGTTGTGTCACTTCACAGGCAGTGGGTTGTATATTCAGTGCTACCGATACAGCGCAGAGTGCTGTGGGTTGGTGGCAAGGCCAACGTAATTTAATTAGTCCCGCCAGTTCAATCAATGCATATCTAATTGCCACCTCAAATTCTTATGCAATGTATCTCGGGGATAATTTTCAGGACGGTAGCGTGACAGGAACACTTCAGGTATCTGGTTCAGCTTTCAGTTCATTTACGGGAACTGGATTTGATGCTGCGATCCCTACTACTGGGGGGGTGAATATTTCTGGCGGCACAGGTGGAGTAGTGACAAAAAAATTATTTTTCTTAGGCAATGCAGTTTATACCGCCGCTGCATCAGCTAATCTGACTTTCAATTACAACCCAGCTGGTGATCAGCTATTAAGCTCCTATGCCGGAAATTATAGCAATGGGACCGGAGCTACATTATCCACTGGGACTACGTTGGCGATTCAATCTAATGGCACAATAACCTTTTCGTATCCCGATACCATATCACCTTCATTTGGCGTATATACAAATCTGCAGTGTGTAGATAATATAACAGTCGCACCAACAACTCCTATGAGCCAAGTAAGCTGGACTGCATCTGCTGCCAATAATTGTGGGTCAGTTGATACAGTGTATTTTTATTCGTTCCAGTTAGCTGGTAAAACACAAATTGCTGTACTTGGGAAAATAGGAACTTATCAAGGTACTGTAGGCCAGCCGTGGGTATTGCAATAATTTGAACGGTGGGAAGTAGGTGCGAAAGGTGCTTTTATTTCCGATCCAGCTTCCCATTTATAATTCCCAGTGATAACGCGAACTGCTCCAGCGCAACAAGTCTGGCGCGATCTTCCCCGCGGCTGGCTCGCAATGCACGTGTATCCTGACCATGTACTGTTTTAGCTGCTCCACAACGCAGACGCCCTGAATCCGTCTTAGGGCCAGTCGAGAGCCCACCATGAATACGGCAGGTTCTTTTGCCTTTCAGTGCTGGCGAACGGCACTGCAGTTTTGTGCGCTTTGATTTTGCGCTGCACTGCACGCATTCAATCTTGCCGCCCATGGTTTTAAAGATATTCATTTAATTCTCCATTTACTGAGTTAAACACTTTTGCAGTGGCCTGCTAACACATAGCGCTAAAATTTTTGCACTGCAGTTCATGGGCGAGGTTGCCAGACTTGCCGGGGTTGCCACTGAAAATCGACAAACTTTTATGAGATATATCTACTATTTCTATATATATTATTTTTTAAAAAGTAATGGCAACAGTGGCAACCAGCCTTCAAACCCGCATGAACATTAGCTTTCAGCTTGCCAGTGGTTATGGCAAGTTCCGGTAAATTTGCCATTGAGTTAGGTACTATCATCGTCATCCCAGTTTAGTGTGCACCCAAGCACCTTTTCAAACTCGTGTCTGGCTATCCCAAGAGATGGAAGTTGGTACCCGCGTTCCTGCTTGCCAAGCTGCAGTTTTCTGGACGGCTTAGCGCTCGGGCACAGCTTACATAGAGACCCAGCAATTGCCCGCCGCTGAACGGACTGATATCGCGTAGCGTGCCTATCATTTTCCTCATAGCGGCGTTTCAATTTATCAGTAGAAATGAACATTGAGTCAGACCAGTTGATTATCTCCGCCCCGGCCGTCAATGAATCATATTTCCCGATAAAACTACCAGAGTGAAGAACCTCATACCAATACCGTTCAAACCCAGATAATGACTGCGTACGTTGGCTGATATGCTCATTGGTAACTGGCCGATTTCTGACATTGAAAGTAGATATATCTAAGTGCTTCAGGTCATATACCATTGCTGATATTGCTTGATCATCGTCGATGGTGGCACAAACTTTATTGAAATAGTCATCCTCCTGTTTATGCACCGACGATACCCGGATGAATAAAAAGCGCCGGTCGTCTTTATCAACTTGAGCAAAATGGTCATGGTTGCTGGCAGCAAAAAAACGATGATAAGACTCGATCGTTCTGGCTGGCTGGTATTTTTGTTCAATCCTGCACTGAGGTTCCGTAATCAGCGACTTAAGTTTTTCCAGCGATTTACGATCGCCAGAAAAGATCGCCTCATCCATGCAGATTACAAAGTTTCGCTCCAGGGCAGCGTTGAACTGACCTATAACATCATTGACATCGGAAACCTGCAGAGTCGTGCGTTCCCAAATCTTCCTAAGAAGTCTAAAGAAGGTGCCTTTTCCTGTGCCTTGTCCGGAAAGCAGCACGATCATAATGCCGGGCTTTTCTTCCGGTCTTTGTATCATATGAGCCAGATAGCGGAGCAGGTAGAGAAAAACATCATCGTCATTGTCACAGATAACCGTACGCAGAAAATTTCTTATAACAGCCCATTTTCCTTTCGATGGATTAACGGTAAAGCCCGACCAGTAGTTGAGCGTGGTAGGTAGAGTTTTTAACGGACTAAATGCCACCCTGTCGTACGTGTGGGTTCCCGGATTAATCAAAAAATCCCGATATACTTCATTTGCCTTTGAAGTTTGCGGCAGCGCTTCTAAAAAGCGGTTTATGAGAATTTGGCCTTCAGGGCGTTTGTAAAAGTTAATGTGTCCATCACCCCCAGCCAATACGGTGGCGATTTCATGACGGTCTACTATTCTTATTTCACCCGACAAATTAATCAGGCAAAACCTCTCCTGCAGTAATTCCAACGGATTCTTAATACGTTCCATTTTGAGTGCTTCACCCATGGTAGCCACCAGATTTTGCGAGGTGGATCAGAGTACCTAACGTAGGGGAGTCGGTTCTCAGTGGGTCATAGCTATTTATCAAAGCGTCGAAACAGGTCCGGTTGAATCTGTTTGGGGTTGTTATGCTCCATTCATAGGCAATGTCTGGGCCACAGGACCAGCCCAGACTCAACAGTGACCAAACCACGGCACGATAGGTGTCATATGAACAATCCGCTGAAACGTGATTCAGCATGGTGTGGATCCTTGCTTTTTGCCGCGACGTTTCTGGCGTCAATAATTTTGGCTTTTGTGCATGTGGTGGTTTTTCAGTTGCAGCAATTAGTTCCTGCCACAGGCATAAAAGTGCTACCGGAATTTCCGGCATTGCTTCCACAGAACCTTTACCAACCCATTCATATTTGTTGCCTGATGGATGTACGCTCGGTGGCAAAATGTCCTGAACAGTTAGTCCGGTGGCAGTAGCGCAGCGGAATTCAAAGATCACTTTTCCTGCAATATCCGAAACCACTTTGGATGGAAGGGGCGATAAACCTGCCGGCAATCTGTATAGCAATTTCAGACTGTGGCGTTTCCCTGAATGGATCACAACAGCATCGTCAGCGGTCAACAGCCGCCTTAAATCAATTGATTTATTACTGAACCACGTTACTGCTTGTGGATAATTGTCGATATCCACTGCGCAAGTTGGCGTTGGTTTGCAGTATGCGTGGGCTATGCCGATATTCATGGCGGTTAGTAGGTTGCAATTTATAATATCAGTCACAACCGACTCGGGTTTATTCCACCCCCTTTTCGTCGGATTTTTTTGACCTGCTGGAATTGGCACAAGCGCAAATCCATTAGTAATTAGTTTTGCTATCGTTTGCATCCAACCTCCGCAATAGCATTTTTTATTAAGGTTAAGATCTGATCTTTGCGAATTTTGGTATAAACGTGCTTCGCGGATTCACATGGAAACCAAAAGTCATTAATCTGTTGGTTGGATACTTCAGGCCCAAAGGCGATAAAGATCGGAATGCTGAGCTTAAAGGCGACACCTAACTCAAATATTGTCCCTGGACAATCGCCACTTTCGATATAACAAAATACAATGTTCGCTTTTCCCACAGCATCACAGCATAGCTGAAACACTTTGGTGCGGGATTGGTCCCGTTCAGATGAGCAACTTTCGCCATTCCCGTGGGTATTGGGGCCGTGGTTACACCCATGATCGCATCCAACAAAAAACGGGCCAATATAGTCAAAGCCTGCTTGTGGAAGAATTCCAGCATTCCAGTGATGTCCACGCAATCCGGAAACAATTCCATGTCGCCAGCAATTTTTGCTGACCTTTCCCGCCAGATAAATTTTTGGCACTTTTTGAATTTTTAAATTATTCATGGCGATCACCATGATCCGCATGTTTTCGTTCCAGTATCCACTGGTCGATTTCGTGCTCTAGCCAGCCGACAGCGCGGCCGCCGGGGATAAGTTTGAATGGTTTGGGGAAAATGCCTTTAGCAACCATATCAAACAGCTTAGCGCTGCTGATATTTAGTTTGCAGCATAGTTGCTCGTGGCGGATTATCTGGATGTCCGGACGGACCGCGGATTTATTCGAGCTTACAATATTACTGTGGGTCATAGTATATCTCCTTAAGAGATACAGATTAGACCCCAAAAAATATTACAAATCTGAGCCTTGATAAATATCGAAAATAACATTTAAAGTCGTGCGTTAATCCACCGCCATATCGTAATAAAAGCCGCTTTTTTATTTCCTTGGTCAGCATCACCTCTTGCTTTTAATGCTTCAGGTTCTCCTGGCAATAGTGATTCAACTCTATCCCATTCGTTGTAAATTCTTTCAGAAACAGTTTTTCGGTTGTATGCTTTGATTTTACCTATTTTCGAAATTAACACGTAATTTTTACGAAAAATTTCATCGCCTCGGGTGATGGAATTCTTTTGAGTTTTTTTTCCGCCACGGGTTCTGTACACCCGAATGGCTACTTTATATTGTTTGTTTTTAGAAATTACCGACTCATTAAATCCGTCCATTGCTTCATCGCCTAATGAAGCCATATCGTATGCATGCAAATCTGGGACCGATTGATTAATCTTGTATTTTTTTAGTATTTCTTTATTTACCCGCTCCATATCATCCAAATTAAACAGCGATGCTTCCTGCCTTTTGGCAGGTGTTAAGTTTTTAATGTATTCAGGCAGATTCTCAAATATCTGATTTACAGCGGATTTTGGACGTCCTCTTCGATTAGCCATACTGCACCGCCTTTTTACCAATTGGCTTAACGGTAGCGTTGTTGACGGTGGCTTGAATATAAATTGCCCATTGTTCCATCAGCTTCACTCTTTTTTCAAGCTGATCCTGCCGCCTGTACGCTGCTTCGGCACGGTTTTTAATCGTGTGGGCCAATGCAAGTTCCAGTACTTCGTTTGAAAAATTAGTGGTTTCAGCGGCCCAATCACGAAATGTCGACCGTAAGCCATGGGGAGTATATTGCGAAAAAGTACCCAGCTTTTTCATTACCGATAAAAAAGCGCCGTTTGAAAGATGAGAATTTTTCGATACGGAGTGGCTAGGGAAGACGAACTCATTAAGTTTTGCCTTATCCATTGCTTTCAGAATTTCAAAGGCACGTTTGCTGATTGGGACACGATGCTCCTTTTCCATCTTCATGCGTTCAGCAGGTATGGTCCATACTTTGGAATTTAGATCAATCTCCTCCCAGCGAGCGCCAATCACTTCGTTTGTGCGTGCAGCGGTCAGCATCAAAAACTCGAGGGCCAAAGGTGCAACTCCGTTTTGCTTTTGAAGCTCAACTAAAAATGAATTGGCCTGAACAAAGGGTAGGGCAGCAAAGTGCGTGACATTTTTAATCTTCTGAGACTTAGGCAATAATTCACCCAGCGCGCCTTTTAGTCGTGCTGGGTTATCGCCAGTGCAGTATCCCCTTGCTTTACACCAATCTAAAATGATTTCTATACGCTGCCGGATACGCGTGGCTGTTTCGGTTTTTTCTACCCAGATTGGCTCAAGGGTTTTGTAAATCAGTTCAGTAGTAATGGTATTAACGGGTTGCTTTCCCAATGTCGGAAAAGCATATGTAGTCAGTGTGTTGGTCCATTGTTGAATGTGCTTTGCATTTTTCCACTCAAGAGACTTCACTTTGATACATTCGATCATGGCTTGTTCAAATGTGATCTGCTTAGCCCGTTCGGCAACTAAAGTTGCATTGGCATGGTCCCGTTCGTCCTTGGGATCAATTTTATCTAAGACCTTTGCTTGATACTCCCTGGCTAAATTTCTGGCTTCTGCAAGTGATCGGGCAGTTGTAGACCCGAGGCCAATTTCACGCCGTGTTTTAGTCGTTGGGCTTGTATAACGGTATATCCATGACCGTCGGATTCCGGTAGTGCCGCTAACAACCTGTAAGTACAGGCCGCTGGTTGCGGCGTCAGAGTGATAGCCAATACGTTTTTCAGTATCGACCTGCCGCGCATTTAGTGTTTTAGCTCCAATTCTACCCACCACTGTACCCCCCAATAGATACTAGATTTTAGTGGGGTTTAATGGAGCTGTCTAGACGTATTCGATATCTAACCTATTGTTTGTTATAGGATAAAAGTGTTTTAAAAAATGTGGTTGGATATCGGTTAGTAGGTCTCCCCCTCCTCCCCGGAATTCATCACGCTCCGGGGACATCGCCGCTGATGGGAATTCCCGGTCGACCGTCCCGGTCACTGCGACTACCTGCAATTTGCCTTGAATATAATAAAACACCAACTAGAATTTTAATCCTGAAGGGTGTTTTGATGGCAATGCCAATATCCGGGTCACCAATGCATTAATCAGCCATGAAAACAGGCCGAAGCGGGGAATTGTGCTTGCTGTCGTTTTTACATGCATCAAATTCATTGCATTAAACTCAATGAATGGCATATTGTGGACGAATGAAGCAATCAAATTCCTGGTTGCTTAAACTTGGGAGCCTGGCCGTGCGTCATATCTTGATGACTGCAATCCTCTGTGGCAGTGCTGCTTCGGCGCAGGCCCAGACAGCGGAGGAATTGCTGGAAATGGATTTGGACAAGCTCATGGAAATCGTTATTCCGAGCGCGGACGCATCTGCACGGGGATTGAGCACGCCTTACGCCGGCAATGAAGTCGCACAGGGTGGGCGTATCGGCATCCTGTCCGTGCGCGATGATATGGATACGCCATTCTCAGTAAGCAATTACACGCAGGAACTCGCGCAGAACCGCGCTGCAGCCAGTGTCGGCGATATACTGCAGTACGATCCCTCAGTGCGGATTGCACGCGGATTTGGGAATTTTCAACAGGTCTATATGGTGCGCGGGTTACCGATTTTTTCGGATGACATGACGTACAACGGACTGTACGGCATCTTGCCCCGTCAGTATCTTGCGGCCGAGGCAATTGAGAGGGCCGAAGTACTGCGCGGCCCGAATGCCTTCCTGAACGGCGCGCCGCCCACCATCAGCGGTTTGGGTGGGGCAATTGACGTTATCCCCAAACGCGCGCCCAAGGAAGACCTGGCCGTCATTACCGTGGGCGGACAGACCGACAGCCAGCATTATGCCGCCGCTGACCTTGCCACCCGTTCAAAAGATGGCAGTTTCGGGGTGCGCTTCAATGCAGTCGACAGCGCAGGCGGTACCGCGGTGCGTGGCAAGAACGCACTCGATACCGAGTCCAGTTATTTGAACATGGCGATCCTGGGCGTGGACTACCGGGGCGCAACGCTGCGCATATCCGCTGATGTGGGTTATCAGAACCATCGAATGGACGCGGCACTTCCCAGCATCACCATTGCAAACAATCTGCCGGTTCCGCGGGTACCGGACGCAGATCAAAATATCGCCCAGCCTGGAACCTATTCGAATGAGCGCGATTTTTTCAGTACCGTTCGCGCCGAATACGATTTTGACCGCTACATTACCGGCTGGGTCGCCGCTGGCACCAGGAATGGCAGGGAACTGTCAAGTCTGAGTGCCTTTTTGACCGTCAACGATGCTGCGGGAGACTTCTCGGCGAACCGTTTTGACGTCTCGCATGAAGATCTGGTGACCACCGGCGAGGTTGGGATCAGAGCGAAATTTCAGACCGCCGGGATTCGGCATGCACTGACCTTTTCTGCCAATGCTTACCGCGACAACAGCCGCAATGCCTACGTCATGTACGATCCGTTTAGCGACAATATTTATGCCCCGTCCGTGGTCACTGCCCCGACTGCCATTCTATTCGCTGCAGGCAAGCTGAACGCACCACTGGTGACGTCGATCAGAAAATCTGCCAGTGCCGCATTCGCCGATGAACTGGCCCTGCTGGATCAAACGCTGCTGCTGACCGTGGGCGTGCGCCGTCAGAATGTGCAATCGGATGATTATGACTACGATACAGGTGCAGGGCTGTCTCAATACAGCGCCAGCCGGGCGACTCCCGTTGGCGCGGTGCTGTACAAACTGTCACCGCACTATTCGGTGTACGCCAATTATATTGAAGGCCTGGCGATCGGCGATATTGCCCCGAATACCAATAGCAGCGGCATAGTGCCCAATGGCGGCACGTCGCTCAAGCCTTACCAAACCAGACAGATTGAAACGGGACTGAAATACAACGGCAGTTCAATGGGAGCGACCGTGAGCGTGTTTGAAATCAGGAAACCCCTGACCGGTTTCAACGCGCAGAATGAATTCACGGTGGTCGATTACGAAAGTCACAAAGGTGTGGAATTGTCCCTCTATGGCGAACTCAATCCCAGCCTGAAAATCCTGGGAGGAATCAGCTTCCTCAATACCGACGCTGTCGGCAAAAACGCCATTGGCACACCACATATTCAGGGAAATCAGGGCCTGGAGTGGAAAGTGCCGCACTGTGCCGGACTGTTTGTCAACGCAGAAATAATGTATACAGGCACCCAATATGCGAACGCGGAAAATACCCAGAAAGTGCCTTCCTGGACCCGCCTGGATCTGGGCGCGCGTTACGAAACAACAGCATGGCATTCTCAGCCCCTGACCATACGGGCTGGCATCGACAACGTGGCCAATCAAAATTACTGGTCTTCGGCAGGAGGCTATCCTGGCGCAGGTTATCTGACGATCGGCACGCCACGCACGGTTAAACTATCTGCCAGTTTCAATTTTTAGGCGGGCAATCCCGACTGCGCTTTATCAAACATCACAACCATAACAATGCTTAGTCACTACCTTGATTTGCTTAAACAGACCCGGATTCGTGAATGTCATTCACGCACTGGAAAACTGTGCCAGTCGTGGTCGATTGCCATCATTCTTTTGTGGACTTCAGCGCTGGGCCATGCTCAAAACATCGACAGCGCCAATGAATATCAGCTCAAAGCGGTATTTATTTACAATTTCAGCAAATTCATCGTATGGCCGGAAAGTGCCTTCGCAGACAGCGCTGCGGGCTTTCAGATCTGTGTTATGGGAGACGATCCGTTTGGGGACGTCATGAAGGCCTTGAGCGGTCGCAGCTATCTGAGTCATCCCATCCAGATCAAATACCCCCACAACCTCAATGAAGCAAAAAAATGCCACATTTTATATGTCACTGATTCCGGCAAATCAACCCAGTGGCGCGATATCGTAAAAAATCTGGGGGATGCGCCGGTCCTGACAGTCAGCAGCAGTGAAGAGGCAATGCAAACGGGGTTCGGTATCGGCTTTGTCATCATGGACGGAAAAATACGCTGGGCCATCAATCTGAATTCAACCCGTAAAGCGCAACTCAAAGTCAGTGCCAAGCTGGTTGAAATTGCCATTTCGATTGTCGGTGAATCTGCGCGATGAAACTCACTCCCACCTTCATCTCGAGAACATTGTCGCTGAGCACCCAGCTCATTGCAATTATTCTCATGTCCAGCATCATTACATTTTCGATTGCCGGCACGATTTTGTTCATCAATGAAAGCAAACATTCACGCGCTGAACTTTCCGAAGAGTTCATCGCGCTGGCCAGTCTGATCGGTGATCGCAGCAGCGCGGCATTGACCTTTTTCGACAACAGGACCGCGACTGAAAACCTGAATTCCTTATCTGGGCTGAACCAGATCGGCACTGCCTGTCTTTTCGATGAACACGGCGAATTGTTCGCCCAATACAAACGCGACGAAGTTGACAAAATAAACTGCGAAATACACATGCCATTAACACAGGCGCATTCTGTTTTCATTGGAGAAATTCTGCGCGTGCAGGTTCCGGTCCTGTCCAATAACGAACTGATCGGTGCGATACAGATCAATTCGACCAGGTCCCCTCTGATACATCGCTATTCAGATCAGATTCTGTCTCTCGGTCTGGCCTGGGGTGGCGCTCTGGTCATTGCCATATTTTTGGCGCTCAAATTGCAGACTGTCATTTCCGAACCACTGGCTCAGGTGCGCGATGTC
>Ga0316222_1000846_pt1 | contig 43044 bp, 42 predicted proteins | sample TBH18011metaG_FD_206008 | JGI IMG/M metagenome (GOLD analysis project Ga0316222, IMG submission 206008) | Freshwater microbial communities from Trout Bog Lake, Wisconsin, USA - TBH18011 | ecosystem: Environmental > Aquatic > Freshwater > Lake > Hypolimnion/Profundal zone | place: USA: Wisconsin... | reverse complement strand
CTCTCCCCGCCCAAACGGGGAGAGGGCTGGGGTGAGGGGTGTTGCTTTTGAATCAGTCTTGGCCTCCTCACCCCGACCCTCTTCCTCCTTAATGGGAGGAGAGGGAGAAAACCTTGTCAAAGACATAATCCCGACTTTCAGACCCACCCATAACCGGAATGTCGCCGCTACAATTCATTTCTCCGGCAGGGCGATGCGCCGGGTGGTGCCGCGCCCCACGCGCGAGCGGATGCGGATTTCGCCGGAGGCGTCGCCACAATCCGCCCCACAATCGCCAGGCCCAGGCCGGTGCTTTTGAATTCCACCGCCACCTACGCCACGGCTTGGTCGCCAAGGCTGGAAAGGTTCATAATTGTTTTCTGAATTCGTCGGGCGTCAGCCCGGCATCGCGGGCAATCGCGCCCATCGTGAACGGGTCAACCGGGTTGGCGCGCGGAATGACGAGCCGGTTTTCTCCATTGGACATGACGATGTGACCGCTTTGCCGGATGATGCGGTAGCCGAGTTTTTCAAAGACGCGCACGGCGTCCTGATGGCGGATGCCCGGCAGTTTGGGCATAACTCAAATGGCCACTTCGGCTTCGCTGATCTTGAAAAGTTTTGCCTCGTCCGCTTCCGCCGCGAGCCATTCGCGGATGGCCTCCTGGATGTTGGCCAGGGCTTCTTCACGGGTGCGCCCCTGGGAATGACAGCCGCGCAACGCCGGACAGCTCGCCGAAACGCCATCTTGATGTTCAATCAATGTAACCCGGTATTTCATGGTTCAACAATAGGCTGGTGACCAAGCCGAATCAAGTTCACTTCGCCGGCAGGGCGATGCGCAGGGTGGTGCCGCGCCCCACGCGCGAGCGGATGCGGATTTCGCCGTGATGCGTCTCCACTATCCGCCCCACAATCGCCAGGCCCAGGCCGGTGCCCTTGGCCTTGGTGGTGGCCAGCACGGTCTTGAACGCCTGCCGCTGCTGCTCCGCCGTCATCCCGCCGCCGGTGTCCTTGAACTCCACCGCCACCTGCCCGGCCGTGTCCGCCCCGCGCAGTGCGCGCGAACGGATGGTCAGCGTGCCGCCGCCGTCCATCGCCTCGGCGGCGTTGAGGATGAGGTTGAGAAACGCCTGCTCCAGTTGCGGCGCGTCGCCGGAGACCAGCGGCAAATCGTCTTGCAAATCGCGCACGAGCTTGATGCCCTGGTTCGCCAGCTTGTGCCGCACGAGCAGGCTTAATTCGTCCACGAGGTCGTTCAGGTTCACCGGCGCAAACTTCGGCTCGGTCGTCCGCGCAAAATCCAGGATCTGCTCCACGATCTTGTTCAGGTGCTCGATCTTCGCCTCGATGATCTGCGCGTCCTTGCTGCGCGGGTCGCTCGCGTCGAACTTCAGGTCGAGCGAGTGGTAGAGCAGCTTCATCACGGTGAGCGGATTGCGGATTTCGTGCGCCACCTCCGCCGCGAGCAGGCCGAGGGCGGAAAGTTTTTCGTTCTGGCGCAACTGCTCTTCCACATCCACCACGCGCTCGTAAAGTCGCGCCTTCTCAATGGCAATGGCGGACAGCTCGGCGAGCGCGGAGAGGATTTTTATTTCCTCGTTGGAAAAACTATACGGCCGCGCGGTATAGACGCTCAGCGCGCCGATGCATTGCCCGGCGAAAATCAGCGGCACGCTCAGGAGCGACATCAGGCTTTCGCGCCGCGCCAGCTCGACGTTCTGGTAGCGGGTGTCGGTCTGGACGTTGGCGACCTGCAACGGTTTTTTGCGCCGCACGACCACACCGATGAGGCTTTCGCCGGCGCTCAGGCGCGGCTTGTTGATATAGGCGTCGCCGGCGCCGTAGCTGGCGCGCAGGTCCAGCCACTCGCGCGATTCGTCAATCAGCATGAGCGAACACATCCGCGCGCGCATCAGCTCGCACGCCTCCTTGGTGATGGCGCGCAGGGCTTCGTCCAAATTCAAAGTGGAATTGATGGTGCGGCTCACGCTGGACAGCGACTCGAACAGCATGACTTTCAGGCGCAGTTGTTCGTAGAGCCAGGTGTGGTGAATCACCTTCGCGGCCTGGATGGCGAGTTCCTGCAACAATTCCAGGTCGTCTTCCGAAAACGCGTCCACGCGCTCGGAATCCACGTTGATGACGCCGCGCACCTCGCCCTGCACTTCCAGCGGCACGGCCAGCTCGGAGCGCACGTCGCGGCGGACGCTGACGTAGCGCTTGTCCAGCGACACATCGCCGACGCGCGCGGGCTTGCCGGTCTGCGCGACCCAGCCGGTGAGGCCCTCGCCGACGCGGAGTTTTAATTTGCGCGCGGAGGCCGAGAGATTTTGCGCCGCGTGGATTTCGAGGAAGCCGGACGTGGGGTTGATGAGCACGAGCGAACCGCTGGACGCGTGCATCACGCGCACGGCCTCGCTGACGATGAGCTGCAGCGCCTCCTGCGAATCGAGCGTGGAATGGATGACGCTGCCGACCTGATACAACGCGCGCAAACGCTCGTGGCTCGCTTTCAGTTTTTCCAGTTGCTCTTTCACGGAGAATTAGCGGGTGCGCAGAATCAAAACGGTTCCGGCGGCGGCGAAAAACATATTGGGCAGCCACGCCGCGAGCCACGCCGGCAAATGGCCGTTCAGGCCGAACGCGAGGCTGACCTGTTGCAGCACAAAGTAGGCGAAGCAGATGAAGATGCTGCCGGCCACGCCGAAAAATAAATTGCGCCGCCCGGATTGCGCGCCGAACGGGATGGCGATGAACACGACGACGAGGCAGGTCCACGGCGCGGCGAGCCGGCCGTAATATTTTGTGCGCAGGGCGTTCGCGTCGTCGCGCGGCAGGTCGGGATGGAGCCGGAGATACGCGCGCAAATCTTTCAGCGGGATGTCGGCGGCGCGCGAGCCGCGCAGGGTCTGCGAATCGCTCATCTTGATGTTGCTCAGGATCTGACCCGGCGTCTCGTCAAACTCCGGCATGGCAATCTGGTTCGTCGTGAACGTCGGCATGAGGCTGCCTTGCGGGGACTGCGTGAACATTTTCGCGTCGGAAAAAATCCAGACGCCGTTGGTGCGGCCGGCGCGCGCGGCACTGAGCGCGCGCCACGAACCGTCGGCGGAAGTCCAGGTCACGTTCGGGCTGAGCATGATGTGGGTGGTGGCGTCGTATTCGCCAATCTGCCAGATGCGATTGGCGTGCGCGGTGCGGAAACCGATTTTGGTGAAGTGCGTCTTGGCCTTGGGATTGTTTTCCAGCTGGACGTGGCGCGACAGGATTTCTTCCGTCCATTCGGCGCAGCGCGGCACGACCATTTCGTTGATGCCAAAATAGATTCCGCCGGCCAGCACGCCGACGACGAAATACGGCACACACAGCCGCCACAAACTCACGCCGGCGGCGCGGAGCGCGGTCAGCTCGTGATGGCGCGAATGTTGCGTGAGCGCGTAGAGCAGCGCGAGCAGCAGCCCGATGGGCAGCACCAGGATGAGAAACCCCGGCATCATGGCGGCCGCGTATTCCACGCAGTCCCACAGCCGGAGCTGGTGTTCCTGCATGATGTCGAGCTCGCTGAAGAAAAAGTAGGCGACCCAGAAAACGAGGAAGCCGCCGAGGCAGTAGGCCAGCGGCGTGAGCAATTCGCGGAACAGGTATCGGTCGTGCAACCGCATGGCGCAGGTTAGACGGCGGGCGGATTTCTGCCAACCGAATAAGAAAGCTGGTGGGTTGGGAGAGACTCGAACTCTCGACCAATGCCTTAAAAGGGCACTGCTCTACCGACTGAGCTACCAACCCATCGCGTTAATTTTAAGCTACTTGCGAAGAATTACCAATGATTTAAATCATTGTATAGTAACCCGCACTTGTAACCCGCTGCACATTGTGCTATGTTTTTTTGCATGAAAACGATGAGCAAAAACACATCGCAGACAGCCGAGCAACCAGTCTTTCACAAGGTTGCAGAGAACCTCTACCGGCTCGAATCATCGGACGGATACTATGCCCTATTGAAGCGCGGAGGCAAGCAGTTTCGCCGCTCGCTTAAAACCAAAGACCGCAAATTGGCCGACCGCCGATTGAATGACTTGCGGGCAAAGATTGGCTGCCTGAAAATTTCTCCCGACGCGAAATTGAATTTCGAGCAGGCCGCGAATCTGTGGCTGGAAACGAACAAACACGCATTGAGTTCCAACACCGTCAAACGCCGGAAAATGTATATCAAGGGACTCACACCCTATTTTCGGGCCTTGCCAATCCGCAACATCACCGATCAGGATTGCGACCGTTGGGTAAAAGAACGCGGCGCAAATCTCGCTTCCGAAACTTTCGTTCACGAGTTGGATGTTATGAAAACGGTTTTTGAATTTGCGCTTGAGCGCGGCCTGATTCTTTCCAATCCCGGCAAGCATATCAAACGCCGGAAAGTCGTTTCCAAACAAATTGTCGTTCCGAGCCTCGACCAGTTCAAGCAGCTTGTCAGTGCGATACGGCTTTCAGACGGCAAAAAGGACAATCAGAAGAAAAGCAAAGACGGCGCGGACTTGGTTGAATTTCTGGCATATTCCGGCGCACGCATCGGTGAAGTCGTTGGCGGCGGCGATGCCAATGAGAGAAGGCCCATGCTCTGGAGCGATGTTCATTTTGACCGTGGCACTATTTTTCTGCCTGGCACAAAAACCGAGGCCGCTCCCCGCACCATCCCTATGCCAGAAAGATTGCGCGATTTTTTGACACGAATGAAGGCGGAGAAAAATCCGAAACCGACCGACCAGATTGTTCCGATTAAAAGTGCGCGTAAATGTTTGCAAACGGCGTGCAAGAAGCTGGAATTGCCGCAATTCACACATCATGATTTCCGACATTTTTTTGCGACGACCTGCATTGAATCGGGCGTGGACATTCCCACGGTGAGCCGCTGGCTTGGACATAAGGACGGCGGCGCGTTGGCGATGAAACGCTACGGGCATCTCCGGCAGGAACATAGTTTCGCAATGATTAAGCGGGTGAGTTTTGACAAACCCGAAAATACCGTTCCACAGCCAGCGGAGACGGAAACCGGAAAGTCTCCCGCCCCTGCCGACGACCGCCGCGCCATTGCCAAAGCCAAAGCGAAATATCGTTATCCGTGGTGGGTGTCAGAAAACCCGCTGAAAGTTTTTTGGGGACAACTCCACGAAACAGTCTGGATTGTTCCCATTGAAAAATTTCTGGAAATAGCCAACCAAGCAATGGGACGCCAGGTATTGAAACAGGAATTTGCCGACCGTTCGGCGCTGGCAGATGAATTTCGCGAAAGAATGCCCGAATCCGTCCGCCTTGAATTGCTCGCCAAATTTCCGACGCAAAAACCGGAAATTGCCGACAACAAATACGCCGCTAATTGATGTCACTGATTATTCGATTGGCTCGGAGGTTTCCCGCAAAAAACGGTCAAGATCGTCTTTGGAATAAATTGGATGCCGCAATGCCCGCGAAGGGTGCAGCAGACCGCGTTTGGTCAGCCGGTCAATGGTGATTTTGGCGACGCCTAAATATGTGGCCGCTTCCGCGCGTTTGTAGCCTTTCTTCTCAACGTGATTATTTGTTTCCGGGTTGGTTGATTCGCCGGCACGCCCTGATTTTAAAAATTGGCCGCTGGGTTTAAGCATGAGCGTCTTCCTATTGTTCAAGTATTTTAATGGATTTGACCGCACCTTCACTTATGGCCAGCGATGAATACCGGTCAAACACCGGCATGGGTTTGATGAACTCAACGCAGCGGTCTTGCAGGGCCAGCCCCAAGTCGCGCAGATTTTTACCCGTGATCAGCACCGTGCGTTTCAAGAATGACAGCGTAAGCGTGTCCTGCCCTTCGCCGGATTCAAATCTGACGAGTTCCAGATGATGGCACGGCAGCAGGTAAAAACTATTTGCATCCAGTTCCAGCCGTAGATTGTCCACCGGGGCGGGATTGCTGTTGACGCCCGTCCTGATTCTATAACAAGGACTTTCATTTCTCATACTCTCATACCTTTGCTTTTTTGGTTGTTTTGTCGTGGCGGAATCGCGATGTGCCGCCGGGTGGTTTCGGATTTTGGAGCCGTCGGCTTGACCGCCTCGGTTGGGGTGATGGATTCAGTTTGTTTCGAGGTTTGCGATTGCCCGACCGCCGCATCCTGCCGGAGCGCCTCGGCCTGCCGTTCGGAAAATTGGCGTTGCGCCTGTTGAACATTGAGGACGTAGGCAATGTCGCGGTTCCAAATCTTGGCCAGCTCCTGGACGGAACTGGTCATGTCCAGCGCCAGAGTCCGATGGCCCGAATGAGCGATGTTTTGCCGAAGCTGGCTTTTATCCGCGGTGAAAATCTTCACGCCTTTGCGACCGCGCGAAATCGTGACATACCATTGCTGCTCGTTGGTAGCCGCTTTGACGGCGGAATCCGAGAACAGGACGTAATCCACGGTTTTGCCCTGGGCGGCGTAGGACGTGACCGCGTAGCCACGCACGAACTGGCGGTAATTTTTCGGCAGCGTCCGGCCATCATTCAGGGCGATGCGCCCATCGGCGTGCATTTCCTTCACCGTCACGAGTTCACCATTGGCGAGCCGACGCCCATCCTGACTTTGAGCATTGGCCTTGAGTTGCAATCTATCGCCGGTGGACAGGGAAAGTTCTTTTGGCTGGCAGACGGTGATTTTATCCAATTCCTTGAAGGGCACAGGCCGGATGCGGTGGTCAGCCTCGATCAGCAGATGCTTGTCGGTGATGCCGCACAGTTTCCCTGTGCTGCCGGATTTGAAACCGGCCGTCGGACGGTTGAATATCAGAATCGAATCCGGCTGGTAAAACCGTTTATCGCGTTTTTGTGCGTCGGTCAAATCCTGCCGCTCCAAGGCCGTGACCGCCGTTTCAGCTTCACCGATCAACTTCCGTGCTTTCAGGCCGAGCCGGACTTGGTCATTGACCTTGTGAATTTCCGACCAGTTTTGTGACACGACCACGGTAGATTGCTGATTTTTGAAATGCTCCAGAAAATGTTCCGTGAGCTTTTCCTGCTGGTTTGCCAGTGTGCAGGCGACGATGGCACCATGTCTATCCAGCCGGTCGAAGGATGTGCCGAGTTTGCCCTGCTGTGCGTCCTTCACGGCGAGTTTGTATTGTTCCAGCCAATGACGTTCAGCCCGTGTTTTTGCCGCTTTAGGATTTTGACGGCGGATGTTCGTCAGCTCTGCGTAATCAAGACCCGAATATTGTTCAATGGCGCGCAGGGCATCGGATGCCTCGACCGCTCCGTGTTGATGCGTGTCACCAGACAGAATGACCCGGCCCTTGACTGTCTGGATCATCGAGAGCAGTTCCAACATCTGTTGCCCGCCGATTTGTCCGGCCTCGTCCACCAGAACGACCGTCCCGCGTGTCAGGAAATTTTGCTTGAGCAAAGCACTGACGGTTTGTGCGCCGGTAAAGCCGTCCCGTTCCAGATCGGCGACCTGCTGGCGTTGTGGTGCGAGGACTTGGACGGTATGGCCGGCTTGAATGAGTCCGGCTTTGACTTCCCGCAGCGTAAAACTTTTGCCCGTCCCTGCACCGCCACGAAACAGGGTGACAAAATCACGCGAGGATAAAATGTGTTCGACGGCCTTGCGTTGTTCATCATCCAGCGAACGGCTTGACGGCTGATAATTGGCTGCGAGCGGTTCGTATTGACGCATCCGGTGTTGGGCGAGTCGGACGATGTTAAACTCACGCTCAAAGACTTTGCGGGTGGTGATCTTGCCTTGAAATTGTTCGTCACGGAGATACTCACGTTTCCGGGTAGCAGCTTTAATTTCCGGCAGTGATATGATTTGGCCGCGCGTGTGTTCCAGGGCGTGACGCCAAATCTCATGCTCGTGGACGACCGACTGCCGCTCGAACAGATGCTGCTCTGCCCAATTGACGGCCTGTTCCGCTGTCATCTTCTGTGAAATCTCCGGTGAGCGTTGTTTGTCCAAGCGGCTGATTTGCCACCGTTCCTTCCATGACAATTGTTGATTCCAGATGGATTGAAGTTTGACGATGCCGACATCCTTGATCTTCCGCGCCCGTTCCTTGTGTGCGATGTTGGCCCGGATGACCTTGATGTTCTGGCCGGCCTTTTCCGGTTCGCGTTCCAGAAGCTCTCTGGTCTTTTCATCAATCTGGCGGTGACGCTTGGAAAATCGGTCAATCAATTCCTTGCCGACACCAATAATCTCAAAATCACCGCGCGGATTGTTTTCAACACCGTAGCCGAATTTTTGCAGCGACCGGACCAGTTCGTGATAATAAACATTCCTGACAAACTTCTGTGCCGTGACCATTTCACAGGCTTCCAATGCTTTCCAACGGTCTTCAACGGAATCGCGTGTGGCATTGAACAAGATGCAATGGCTGTGCAAATGGGGATCTAATGCCCGTGATGTGTCATGCCGGAATACCGCCCCCACCACATTGCCCGTCACCCGATGCGCATACTGATTCTGTTTGCGAACCCGGGTGGCAGCGTAGGTTTGCAATTCACGCATGGCCACCTGGACCGCTTCATCATGGGCCTCGATGATCCGCTGGTCATCCCCAACCAATGCCGCGATGGAAACTGATTTGGGCGGTGACAACGTGAAATCATAGAACACCCGGCGATTGGCGGATTCATGGACGTTTCCATCTTTATCCACACTGACTCGTTTTGAATTCAGACGCGGTGTCAATTGCTCATCGGTTCGTGGATGAATGTTTCGGCACAGGTTCAGGAAATCCTTTTCAGTCGTGACCCCTGACAATCCCAATTCCTTTGCCCCTTCACCAATCCATTGACCGGAAACGCTGCGACCTTCCATGTAATAATCACCAACGCCCAAGTGTTCGCTAAAATACGACTCCGCATTTCGCAAACTGTATTGGGCCTTCATCGTCAGCATGGTGGAAAGCTAAACCATGTCGGGTGCAATTATGCGCCATCGGTAGCGCAAAATGGATGGCATGAAATGTTACCTGTTAATCGTATTGGAAATGGGACGCTGTTCTCCTTGCGAGTGCAAGGGGCAGCCGTAACAACGAAAACGTCAGACAAAAATCAAATCGCAGATAAAATATAAATTATGAATACAACCATCGTAACCGCCGAGGCGAAAGCTCGCCTGACCGAAGCCGTCAAAAATTACACACCGCCCGCGCCGGAAAAATACCGAGCGTTGAACGAAGTCAAAGAGTCCATCATGGCTTTGCGTGAACGCAAAGCTTCGTATGAAACCATCCGTGTCATGTTGCACGAGAACGCTGGCATCGAGGTGTCGCACCAGACCGTCGCCCGGTATTGCCGCGAGGTGCTCGATTCAGGCAAGGCAAAGAAACCGCGCCGTCCCAAGAAGCCACCGACCGAACCACCGGCAGCCGCCCAGGGGGAATTGGCAGCGCGAACACCGTTAAGTCAGTCACGGTCACGCGAACCGCGCATCACGCCTGCAAAAAATCTTTAGCACAGCAGCGCAGGTGTCGCCCGTCGCGGCGACCGTAGAGCGACTCCAAAGCCATCCGCCCATCCTAAAAAGCAAAAGCCTTGGGGTTCAAGTCCGCGACCAACGCACGTTACACAGCCCTGTAACGCGCGCTCGTCGCGGACGGATCATGGAAAACGCAGTCGCGTTGCGCTTCCGTCTTGAGCTTGGCGTCGCCGCTCCGGCATGCGGCTTTACTCATGCCGTTCCACCGCGCCGCCTGCCGCTTACCGCCGCCAACTCAAGACCGAAGCAGGGGATAAAAATAAATTCGTGCCGGGCATCGAACAGAAAGACACCGGGCGCGGGCGAAACAAAATTCGCGGGAATGCTCACCACTCGAATGGAGAGTTCAGGCGGTATGAGGCAAACGTCGGACTCAAAGTGGGCGGCTACGACTGGGTGGCGTCAGCGAGCGAAGTTTAGACCGCTGCAATTTAACGAAAATTTAAACGGTCTTTTTTTTTTCAATAAAACTGTTGACAAGAAACGTGCTCTGCACGAATATACGACCATGTTAATCGTTATTGACTCAAAACGGTTCCGTTTGTTTGTGTTTCAAATACGGAAATAAATGGCATTTTCAGATTTTAAATTTTTATTTGTAGTAAACGACGACTTGTTTTGTCGTTTCTTATTATGAGCCAGATTCAACAAAAAGTGCCGGTGAGTGATGGTGATGCGAAGTGGCTGGAGCTAGTCGTCCAGAACGTCAAATCGCTCCGCTACGGCGTCGTGGAAATCGTGGTGCATGATTCCCGCGTGATTCAAATCGAGAAAACCGAGCGGGTGCGGCTGGACAGGTCGGAAGGCCGTCCAGAACACACCTGACGAAACGACCAACAATTTTACAGGCGGCTGACCGGTCCACCGGAAGTTCCCATGAAAACAAAAAATAAAATCATCTATGCGGAACTGGATTCAACAACTGGTGACCTTGTCGCTTGCAGCCTTCTGGCTGTCGGGCACGGGTGCGGTGGCGGCGGATGAGACCATCCTGAACGTCTCTTACGACGTCACGCGGGAATTTTACAAGGACTTCAATGCCGCCTTCGCGGCCTACTGGAAAGACACGACCAGTAACACGGTAACCATCAACCAGTCGCATGACGGTTCTAGTAAGCAGGCGCAGGCAGTCGTCAATGGCTTGGAAGCGGATGTCGTGACGATGAACCAATCGCTGGACGTGGATCTGCTTTTTTCCAGCGCGCGACTGATTCCGCAGAACTGGGCGGCGCGGCTACCAAACCACAGCGTGCCTTACACCTCGACGATTGTGTTCGTCGTCCGCAAGGGCAACCCGAAGCACATCACCAATTGGGATGATTTGATTCAGCCCGACGTTTCGGTCGTCATCCCCAATCCGAAAACTTCCGGCAACGGGCGTTACAGCTATCTGGCGGCGTGGGGCTATACTTTAAGAAAGCCGGGCGGGGACGAGAAGGCGGCGCGCGAATTTGTGAGGAAATTATTTGCAAACGTGCCGGTGCTGGACACCGGCGGACGCGGCGCGACGATTACCTTTGCCAATAGCGGAATTGGCGACGTGTTGCTGACGTTTGAGAGCGAGGCGGCTCAGGTGCAGAAGAATTTTGCGGACGACGCCTTGGAGGTGGTGGTTCCGCCGGCGAGCATTCTCGCCGAAAATCCGGTGGCGTGGGTGGATCGCAATGTGGAGCGGCATCACACGGAGAAGGTGTCCCGTGCATATCTGGAATATCTTTACAGCGATGCCGGCCAGGAACTGGCTGCGAAATATTCTTTTCGTCCGAAGAGCCAGGCGGCGCTGGACAAATTTCCCGACCGCTTCAAGCCGCTGGAATTGTTCTCGGTGAATGAAATCGCCGGCGGCTGGCAGCAGGCGCAGCGGAAGCATTTCGCGGACGGCGGAATTTTCGACCAAATCTATCAACCTAATAAATAAATTTATGGCGTGCATCTACAATGACATCACGGAAACCATCGGCAACACCCCGCTCGTGCGGCTGAATCGCACGGCGAAGGAACACGGCGCGGTCGCCGACGTGCTGCTCAAGCTGGAATTTTTCAACCCGCTTTCCAGCGTCAAGGATCGCATCGGCGTGGCGATGATTGACGACGCGCTGAAATCCGGCGCGATCAAACAAGACACGATTCTCATCGAGCCGACGAGCGGCAATACCGGTATCGCGCTGGCGTTTGTCGCGGCGGCGAAGGGTTTGAAATTAATTTTGACGATGCCCGAGACGATGAGCACCGAGCGGCGGAAGCTGCTGAAAATTCTCGGCGCGAAACTGGTTTTGACCGAGGGCGCGAAAGGCATGAAGGGCGCCATCGCCAAGGCGGAAGAATTGCATAAGCAGATTCCGAACAGCGTCGTGCTGCAACAATTTTCCAATCCGTCGAACCCGGAGATTCATCGCAAAACAACCGCCGAGGAAATCTGGCGAGACACAGACGGCAAAGTGGATTTTGTCGTCGCTGGTGTTGGCACCGGCGGCACAATCACCGGCGTGGCGGAGGTCATCAAAAAACTGAACCCGTCATTCAAGGCGATTGCCGTCGAGCCAACCAAGTCGCCGGTTATTTCCGGCGGCGCGCCGGGGCCGCATAAGTTGCAAGGCATCGGTGCGGGTTTCATTCCGGTGAACTTGAACACGAAAATCGTGGACGAGGTGATTCAGGTGAACGAGGACGATTCCGCGCCCATCTCGAAACAGGTTAACGCGCAGGAGGGAATTCCCATCGGCATTTCGAGCGGCGCGATTGTCTGGGCGGCATTGCAGGTCGCTAAACGCCCGGAAAATAAGGGTAAAACGATAGTCGCCGTCGTGCCGTCCTCCAGCGAGCGCTATCTCTCGACGTGGCTATTTGCCGACATTGGCACGGAGTCGGACGACATCAGCCAGTTGCTGGCCGTAAACCAATAATTTCCCGACGCAAACATGCGAGGACAACCTTAAGACAAAAATTATGAGGGCTGACCGGCTGACCGGAGGCGCTTCAACCGAAACCGAAACGAAACAAAAAAGTAAAAAATAAAAGATATGAAAACATCCAACATCAAAAAATCCCTTGCCCTCGGCCTGACTCTGGCCGGCGCGGCATACACCCCCAACCTGCACGCGACCGCAGTGCCGGTGGAGGTCTTTATCGAGGGAGGTAGCGCGAGTTCAAGTGTGCTGTTCGACCGTGCGACCAATTTTTTCAACGGCGGCAGCTTCACCGCAACTTACTCTGGATCGTCCATTGCGAAATTTGTTGGCACGAACACGGCATTATCAAGTCTATATGAGCCCATCACGCTTGACATCAACGTCAACAACGGTGCCATCGCCGGTCTTAGTGCGCTGACCACCCAGGTCGTCGGAGCGGGAGACACCAACCTATCGAACAACGGGCTTCCCCCTGTCCTGGTGGATTCGGCCACTCAGCCCAAGTCGGTCGGCGTAGATGGCTCGAAACTTATCGCCTGGCCAACTTATGTCGTTCCATTGGTGTTCATCAAGAACTCGAAATCTGGCATTGATTCTGGGATTACCAACCTGACCCAGCGGCAGGCGGTTACATTGGAAACCTCCACGAATTTGCCGGCTACCTACTATGGCGGCACGAACGCCGGCCCGGTCTATTTTGTCGGCCGAAACAGCCAGGCCGCCGTCCGCACAATCACCGACTTTGTCATCTACAATGCCGGAAGCATCCAGACTTACTATACCAATGGGTCGTCGAGTGTGCCTGTGTTGGACACCAGCGCCGATCCCGGCTTGACCTCGGGCAGCACGCTGGCCAAAAACGTGGCGGCAATCACCAACGCCATTGGCACGGTGGCAGTGCAGAATATCATCGCAAACACAACGCCGCTGGCGTATGAAGGTGTTTCTTACTCCGTTTCGAATGTGATCAACGGCAGCTATCCGCTCTGGGGTTATGAGAATTATTATTTCCTTGATTCCACCAAGACCGGCGGTATAGGCAACGGCGGCGCGCCTTCAGCAGGCCAACTGGCGGTCATCACCGCGTTTTACGGGCTCGTAACTAACGCGACGTTCCAAAGCCAGAGCAACCCGGTTTTTGGCACCAATTTCGTCCCGAACGCTTCGCTACAGGTCACCCGGACGGTGGACGGCGGACAGATTTCACCGCAATAACTCATCCGCGGTTTTGAACCTAAAACTAATCATTATTCTATGAAAAAAATAATTCTCCTGACCCTCGCCCTGCTGGCGTTGCAGGCCGCGCCGCCAGCTTGGGCTTGGACCTATAACGACGGGGATTTGCTCCTGATCTTTCGCTCGCCGACCGGAAGCGGGCTGGACATCGAGTATGACCTGGGAACCGTCTCCAATTATCTTAATTTGGCCAGTGGCACTACCGTCACCAACCTAGGCACTGGTTGGAATACCAATGTCGTCACCACGAACGGATACGCATCCTTTAGTGGTGTCGATTATCTGTTGCTGGCGGTGACGAAACGGACCAGTGCTACCCCAACTGCTTGGATCACCGGCGCGGAACCCGACACGACGGCCTACAATGAAAGCCAATCGGGCTTTTTCACTCGGCTGTATTCAGTGATCAATGCCGTTGGCAACCGGCCGCTGCATCCCATCGCGATTACTACCGCCAATGCCAACGCCTACGCGATTGATCCTGGCGGGCTGAACCAATACTCGTCGTATGACTACATTGCCTATCCTGGTCAGGGAGTAAGCGGTGGCTCGGGTGGCATCAGTCTGGGCAATATCCTGCCGAGTCTGGGCGGCAATGCGCCGTTCATCGTCGAGCAGGCCGTTCCCGGTCAGTTGGACTTCTGGCAGGTTCAGGCGACTACCAGCCCGACCAACAATCCGCCGCCGGACAAGCTGATTGGCACCTTCAATCTCGACACCAGCGGGAACCTGGTCTTTACGGCCGGACCGCGCGCAACCACCATTAACAGTGTCAGCCGGGCTGGCAATGTTAGCACGCTCAGCTTCCCCACGGTGGTGGGCAACCACTATTCCGTGGTCTATACCAACCAGTTGGGCGGTGCGGTTACCAACTGGCCCGTGGATACCAGCACTACCTTGGTGGGCAATGGCTATACCGACACTATCACCCATACCAATTCCAGTGGAACTGCGGAGTTCTATCGCATCCAGACACAATAAATTCCGGCCACGTTGGCACGGCACAACGCGGCCGGCCCGGCAAAACCGGGCCGGCCGTTAAAAGTATATTCGTAGAGAGGACAACCACAGCGAATGAGATTCGAGCGGCACATTCTGATTCTGGCTGCGCTGGCGTTTTTGCCCGGCGCGCTGCCGGCGCAAATCAATGCGCCGACGTCTGGCGTGGCCGCCACCGTGCCAGCCCAAGCTGCGCCAACTTTTGAAGTGAAGGCCTATCGTTTCGAGGGCGAAACTTTTCTGCCGCCGGAAAAATTGTCAGGCACGCTGTCCAATTACACGGGCACGGTGAACCTCGCGCGCGTCCACGCAGGGCTGATCCGGCTGCAACAGACTTACTATCAGTCCGGTTTCACCAACGTCAGCGTCACGCTGCCGCCGCAGAAGCTTGCTGACGGTATTATCCTTGTAAAAATAATTTCCCGTGCGCCCACCAACGCGACGATGGCCTTCACCAACACGGTCGCCAAACCGCCGCCGACGCTGGCGGTAAAAACCTATCGCATCGAGGGCAACACGGTTTTGCTGCCGCAGGATTTTGGCGTGCTGTCCAATTATACCGGAACCAACGTCACAGTTCCGCGCTTGCGCGAAGGCCTGGGCAAAGTGCAGTTGCGCTACCGCGAGCTCGGCTTTCCCACCATCAGCGTCACGCTGCCGCAACAGCGCATCACCAACGGCCTCATCCGTGTGAAGGTGGTCGAGGGTCGGCTGAGTCAAATCCGCGTCACCGGCAACGAGTATTTCAGCTCGAACAATGTCCGGCGCGCGCTGCCGAGTTTGACGACCAACATTTTGCTCAACACCAAATGGTTTCAGCCGGAGCTGGACCAGGCCAACCAAAATCGCGACCGCCAGATTTATCCCGTCATTGAGCCTGGCTTGGAACCCGGCACCAGCGACCTCACGCTCAAGGTCAAAGACCGTTTCCCGCTGCACGGACGTTTTGAAATCAATGACAAGTCCGCGCCGGGAACGCCGCTGCTCCGTTCCGACACCGCCATTCAATACGGCAACCTCTGGCAGCTCGAACACCAGATTGGCATCGACTACAATTTTTCGCCGCAGGAATACAAGTCCGCCGCCGAAGCAAACGGTTTTCCGCTGGACCGGCCGCAGGTGGCCAGCCTCAGCGGATTCTACCGGATTCCGCTCGGCGGTAGCACCGGGCTGCGCGAGGATTACGACCAGAAGCCCGTCACGTTTGGCTACGATGAAATCAGCCACAAGTTCAACTTGCCGCCGCCGTCCGGTCATCCGGACCTGACGATTTATGGCTCGCATTCCTCCTCGGACACGAGCCTGCAATATGGCCCGCTGAAAACCATTACCAACACGCCGATCGCTGACATCAGCCAGCAGGACGTGACGCATTCGCCGACCATCAATGACAACGTCGGCACCAAGCTCACCATCCCTCTGCCGCAGTTTGGCGGCATAACCTCGGCGCTGAGCTTGGGCGTGGATTGGAAACACTACAGCGCGAGCACCTATTTCACCAACCTGACCTACTTCGACCTTTACGCGCTGGATGCCAATGGCAACCGCGTGCTGGTGACCAACCAGACTGTCCCGCTCGCCGCCAACAGCAGCCACGAGCTCTATTATTTTCCGCTGTCCTACGGCTGGGCCGCCCTACGCCCGGACCAGTCCGGCATTTTCCAGTTCACCTTCAGTGAGTCCGTGTTCCTTTCGGCGCTGGAGTCCGGCCGGACAAATTTCCAGCAGGTCGCCGGCAACCTGCATGCGGGCGGCGACTTTACCACCATGAACGCCGGCCTCATCCGCCAGCAAAACCTGCCCGGCCAATGGTCTATCGTCGCCAACGCCAACGGGCAGTATGCCAGCCGGCCGTTGATCAGCAACGAACAGTTCGGCCTCGGCGGCACCGCCGGCGTGCGTGGCTACCAGGAGGGCGAAGTTTATGGCGACACCGGCTGGCGCGGGCTGCTCGACCTGCGCGCGCCGCCCATGAATGTCGGCTATTTTCCGACTCCCACCGGCGACGTGCCGGCCACGCTCCGCTGCTCCTGTTTCATGGATTATGGCCGGGTCTATTTTATTGACCGGCCCGGCCAGGCGGCCATCAGCGAATGGGGCACCGGCCTTGGATTTTTCCTGACGGCAGGCGACCATTTTGACGCGCGGCTCACCATCGCATGGGCGCTGCTAGGTGCGGCGCCGGTGGCTAGCACGGCGGCAACCTATGTCGCCGTGAAAACCCCGGCGGACACCTGTCAGGCTTATTTCTCCGTCGGCTACCAATTCTAACAACTATGAAATTATTCACCAAATTCCGCCAATCCATCTGGTTCGCCGTGCTGATGTTTCTCACCGGGCGCGCATCCCAGGCTTTCGCCAATCCCACCGGCCTCACCGTCAGCTCGGGTCACGCCACCGCACAGCAGCTTGGTGCCCAGCTCAATGTCACCGTCAGCCAGCTGGCGATTTTGAACTGGCAAAGCTTCAACATCGCCGCCGGCGAAACGACCACGTTTTTGCAGCCGTCGGCCGGTTCCATCGTCTTCAACATCATCGGCAATGGCACCAGCAACCCGTCGCAGATTTTTGGGAATCTCAACGCCAACGGCACGGTGATTCTGGCGAACGCCAGCGGATTTTATTTTGGGCCGAACTCGATGATCAAGGTCGGCGGCAGTTTCATCGCCACCACCGCGCCGTTGGCACCGGATTTCGGTTCGGGTGCGGCGTGGCAGTTCACGGGCATGCCGCCGCTGGCGAGCATTGTGAATTACGGCCAGATTGAAGTTGGCCAGGGGCGCTCGCTGTTTCTCATCGCGGAAAAAATTGAAAACCACGGCAGCCTCACCGCGCCCGCCGGCGATGTCGGGCTTTATGCCGGCGACACCGTGCTCGTTAGCGAAAGCCCCGATGGCCGCGGCCTGAGCGCCGCTGTCACCCTGCCGAACGGTTCGGTGGACAATTTCGGCCGCATCACCGCCGATGCCGGGACGATTGCGCTCGAAGCCCAAGTCGTGAACCAGGACGGAATCTTGCAGGCGAACTCGGTGCAAAACCAGAACGGCATCATCGAGTTGGTCGCGTCCGACTCGGTCAACCTCGGCGCGAATTCGCAAATTCTCGCGCAGGGCGACAGTTCCGCCGGCGGCAGCGCGGGCGGAAACGTGACCATCCAGGCGGGAAATACTTTTAGCGACACGGCCGGCAGTTCGATTGTCACCGCCGGCGGCGCAAACGGCGGCAACGGCGGCAACGTGGAGATCAGCGCGCCAACCATCCAGTCGCTGGATTCCACGATGAATGCGACCGCGCAGGCCGGTTTCACCGGCGGCGAATTTTTGCTCGACCCCGTGAATATTATACTCGGCACGTCCACGGCTGGCGGCGCGATCAACGTGAACACGGTGTTCGCCGGCTTTTCGACGATCCTGTTGCAGGCTACCGGCAACATCACCGTCAACGCCAGCACGACTTGGAATTTGAGCGCCACCACCGGCCAGACGACGGGGCAGCTTACCATGGAGGCCGGCGGCGACATCGTCTTCGGCGGCAAGTCTTCGATTGTGGATGCCAACAACTGGTCGGTGACCCTTGAGGCCGGATACAACGGCGGCGCGGTCCAGTCTGGCACGGGCAACATATATTTGGACGGCGGCAGCGGCCAGACCACCGCCGGTTCCATCCAACTGGCCGCCGGCTCCATCAGCCTGATTGCGGGCGAGAGCATCCTGCTCGCCTCCCAAAACAACCACGCCCAGGGAATTGTTTCCGGCTCGGTTTACACGACGGGCGGCGGCAGTATTTTTGCGGATGCGCTGGCCGGCAACATTGATGCGGGCACGTCGAATGGCGGCACCAGTGGCACCAGCCAGACGAGCGACTATTATTTCAATAGCACCGGCGCGCATCCCAACACGGTGCTCGGCGGCATTTCCACCAAGGCGGGCGGCAACGTCACGTTGATCGCTGGCAACAACATTGACAGCACGCCGAAGGTTCCTTCGGGGCAGTGGTCCGGCGCGTCCGGTGCCTACGGTTCGGGCGACGTGACCATCATTGCTGGCAACCAGATCAATGGAAATTATCTGGTGGCCAACGGCACGGGCATCATGCTGGCGGGCGTGCAGGTGTCCGCCGCGCAGGCGGGTGTGCTGCAGAATCCCGGTGCCAGCCCGTCCGCCTACGCCGCCACGCTGAACGCGCTGGAGACGGCAGTGACGCAGACGCAGAATCCCAGCGGCAACATCGGCGGCACGGAATATGCCGGCGGCCAGGATCTGGCGGTGACGTTGAGCCTGATTGCCGGTTCCTGGAACGCCTGGGCGGCGAACAACATTTTGCTCAAGGAGGTCAACAATCCGGACGGCACCTTCAGTTCGTCGCTAAATTATTTGTATAACTACGCGCCCAATGCGGCGGCCAATTTCTGGGCTGGCAACGGCATCGAACTGGCCGGCGGGGCGGTCGGCGGGCTGCTGACCCGGGTGCGGGGCGGAAACCAAAACATCATCTACTGCCCTGACCTCAGCCTCAATGCCGGCGCGGGCGGCATCCAGATTGACAATTCCATCATCCTGGATCCTTCCAGCGAAGGTTCGTTGCAGATCGTCACGCGCGATGGTGGCAATCTCACCGCCTCCACGGCGTCGCCGACGACGCTGGTTGGCATCACGATGTCGGACAGCGCCTCGCCGGTTTACTCCACTTTTACTTCCGAGCAGGACGGCATTCATCTGAACGACCCGAACCCGGTGACGCTGGACATCGCCGGCAGCATCGAAAGTTTCAGCCTGACCGTGCCGACCTTCGCCAACATCGCCGTCGGCGGCAATACCTACAACTTCGGGTTCGTCGGGCAAAATCTTTCGCCGGCGCAAACCACCTCTATCAATGTGGCCGGCAACATCAGCTATCGTGGCAACCTCACTTCGCAGCCATTGGTGGATGGGTCGGGAAATCTTGACCCAATTTCCGCCAGCGCCTATAGCTCCATCGTTGCCGGCGACTCCGCGCTGGCCGGGTTGTTGAGCTATGATGTCGCCACCGGCGTTCTTTCATTTGTCGGGATCATGGCTCCGGCAACCGAACAAGCCCTGCTTAACCCGACCGACGCCAATGGCAACGCCATTTTCACCGGCGCACAATTGACGGTCTGGCAGAACAACATCACGCAGCTGTATGCGGGCAGCCAGAGCGCGTCGCTCGGCGACAATGGCTTGGCGCTCGCCGGCCCGGGCAAATTCAACATCAGCGCCAACACCATTGACCTCGGCATCTCTGGCGGCATCAGCGTCCTGGCACCCGATGCGACGTTAGCGGCCATTTCTCCCTACGGCGCGAACATCAATGTCACGACCGTCGGCAATCTGGAAATGACCTCCACCAAGATTGCGAATGAAAGCCTGCTCGGTGGCATCAGCCTCAATGTCGGTGGCGCACTCGACGTTGGTGGCCAATTGACCTTGGTGGGCAACCCGAGTGTGGCCAAGGGGATTTTCACGACCAGCGGCGGAAACATCTCGGTCACCGCCAATGGCGACGTGAACGTCAACAGCTCCCGCATCGCCGCCTACAACGGCGGGAATGTCACCGTGCTTTCGCAGACCGGCGACGTCAACGCCGGCACCGGTGCCGCCGGCTTTGTCACCGTGGCTTCCGAGCAACTGGATGCGACCACCGGCCAGCTTGTCAACCTTCCGCTCGAGAACATTCCCGGCAGCGGCATCCTGGCGACGACGCTCCCCGGTTCTGCCGCCTCGCTGGGCAACATCACCATCAACGCCCCGCAAGGCAGCGTGAACGCCAGCCTCGGCGGCGTGCTGCAAATCGCCTTCAACGGCCTGGGCAGCAAGACGGCCTTCATTGACATCAATGCCGGCAAGGACATCAACGCCGCCGGCTCCGGCATCATCGGCAGCAACATCAAGCTGCAGGCCGGCGGCAACATCAACGGCGTCATCATCGGCAGCCAGGGCATCAACATCAACGCCGGGCAAAACGTCAATGTCACCGCCGTCAGCGGCGGCAACGTGAACATCAACGCCGTCGGCACCGTCGCCGGCACCATCGTTGGCGGCGGCGACGTGAGCGTCAGCGGCGACTCCATCATCGCGGCGGTGATGGGCGGTTCCGTTTCCACCAGCGGGGACACCGCCGGCGCGAGCGTCGGTATTCCGCAGTCAAATGCCTCCAAGGACGTTGCCGAAACGACCGACGCCAATGCCGCCACGCAAAGCTCATCGGGCGACGACGACGAGTTGAACAAGAAGAAGGGCATTTCGCTGGCGCAGAAGGTAAGCCGGGTGACGGTGATATTGCCGCCGAAGAAGCTTTCCGAAAAAACTACGGGCAACAATCCGCTGTGAAACTGTGCCGAACTAAAAACTTAAAACTGAAAATTAAAAAGTTATGATCCAACCTATCCTGGCCAACGCGGCCGTGTATGCCATCGAGAACGCGACGACCGAGGGCAAGATCACCGTCATCGTGCTGCTCATCCTGTCGCTGTTCAGTTGGACCATCATCATCACGAAGTTCCGGCAGTTGATGATCGCGCGGCGGATGACCAAAAAATTCATGGCCGCCTATGCCAGCACGCGCGACCCGCTGGACATCAAGAAGCGCGGCGAGGAATTTGACGGCGCGCCGGCCTACGCGCTTTATGAACGCGGCGCGGAGGAAGTTTTGTATCACCTGAAAAATAATCCGGTGGTAATGAGAGGCGCGGTCACGGTGCAAAGTCTGGGCGAAGGCAACACCGACCATCTGGCGCGCGCCAACACCACCAAGATCAGCACTGCGTCCTACGAAGCCGTGAAAGTGGTGTTGGAAGAGGCGGCGGCGGCGCAGGCGATGTCGTTGGAAAAGGGCATGATTGTCTTGTCCACGGCGGTGGCGGGCGGGCCGTTCATCGGTTTGCTGGGCACGGTGTGGGGTGTGATGTCCACGTTCGCCGGCATCGCCGCATCGAACTCGGCGAGCCTCACGGCGATGGCGCCGGGCGTGGCCGCCGCGCTGGTGGCGACGGTGACCGGCCTGCTGGTGGCGATCCCGGCGATGTTCGGCTACAACTTCATGGTGACGACCATCCGGCACATCACGCAGGAACTGGACGGCTTTGCCACGCGCTATGCCAACCAGATTGAGCACACCTACGTGGATAACCGCGACATCGAGGACAAGATCGCGTGGGCGTTGACCCGCGTCGAAATGGGTGAGAACACGCCGGCCATTTGACCATGAAGAAGTGTTCGCACAGCGCGCACGAGTCGCTGACGGAGCTGAACATCACGCCGATGCTGGATCTGGCGTTTGTGTTGCTGGTGATTTTCATCATCTCGACCATTCCGCCGGTGAAGGACATGGCGCTGAAGCTGCCCGTCGCCTCGAAGCACCAGAAAGACCCGCCGCACAAGGCGCGTTACATCTCGGTGCCGGCGGACGGCAACCTGTTCATTGACCGCGAAGAAGTGAAAGTGCCCGACCTGCTGGGCAAGCTGATTAGCATGCGCACGGACGACCCGGACTTGAACGTGATTGTGCGCGGCGACGGCAAGACGAAGTATCGGCAGATTCGCACGGTGCTGGACATCTGCCAGCAGGCGAATATTGTGAAAGTGGATCTGGCCACGGAAATCAACAAATGATCCCGCAATCCCAGCCGAAGAAGAAAAAAAACTCGTCGAAGGTGAACCTGATCATCTCGGCGGTGTTCCATGGTGTTTTGGTGGGCGTGTTGTTTTACTTCGCGGCCAAGGAAGGATTGCTCGGCAAGAAGGTGCAAAAGATTGCGGTGGAAATGGTGAAGGAAAAGAAGCCGGAGCCGGAAAAGCCCAAGCCCGAGCCGCCGAAGGTCGAACCGCCCAAAGTGGAGCCGCCGAAGATTGAAACGCCGAAAGTGGAGACGGTGAAAGCGCCGCCAACCGTGGCGCCACCGGTGGTCGCGCCGCCGGCGGCAGATGTGCCCTCGTTTGAATTCGAAGGTGGCAAGGCCGTGAATTCGGAGAGCGACCCGGTGCAGCTTTACAAGGGCTACATCGAATACACGCTGCGCGCGAAATGGAACCGGCCGGAAAACTTGCCGGACGACAATTACGTTGCCGAGGTCGCGGTGAATGTGGATCGGGACGGAAACATCAGCCGTCCGCAGTGGCTGAAAGGCAGCGGCGACGAGAAGTGGGATCAGAGCGTGAAGGACGTTTTTAAGGCGGTGGCGGCCATTGACCGTCGGCCGCCGACGAATTTTCCATCGAACGTGACCATCCGTTTTGACGTGCAGGAAGAGACCGAACCGGTGATGACGCCATGAGCCTGAAAAAGACCTCGAAACGCGGGCACAGCACGATGAACGAGCTGAACATCACGCCGCTGCTGGACCTGGTGTTCGTGCTGCTGGTGATCTTCATCATCACCACGCCGCAACTGGTCAACAACCTGGAAATTAATCTGCCGTCGGGCAAGAAGCCGCCGGCGGACCACAAGCCGAAACCGCCGAGCCGCATCAACGTCAGCGCCGCCGGCCAGATTACGCTCGACGACGCGGTGGTGACCGTGCCGCAGTTGAAGGACAAGCTCCAGCAGCTCAAGGCCGACAATCCGGACTTTGGAGTGGTGGTAAAGGGTGCGGACGAAACGGATTATCAAGTCATGGTCAACGTCATGGACACCCTCCGTCAGCTCGACATCACCAAAATGGGCCTCGCGACGGAATAGGATAATCAAAATCTGATGAAAATATGAATAATTCTCCAACCATTGCGAAGTCGGGTTCAAATGCTTCTGCCCTGTCAGACATTGGAATTGAAACAGCCTCTCTTGTCGAAAGGCCTTATGACCAGTTCGTGCCAGCACTGCTGACCTCCTATGCGGCGGTCGGTGGATTGAACAACCGCGACGCACACAATATGCCGTCCACGCGCGCGGTCGGGCAGATTTGCGAAGACCTGCTGCAACTGCTCTTTCCCGGTTTTCACGACGACGACGCGGTGCATCACGGCACGCTGGCAGAGCTCACGGCGGAACGGTTGAGCAAAGTCGCGTTGCGGCTTGAAGACCAGGTGCGCAAAAGCGTCCGCATCGGCGATCCAAAAAAGCCGACTGGCCGCACGCCGCCGATTCTCCGGCATTTTTTCAGTTCGCTGGCCGACGTGCGGGAGCTGTTGCGCACGGACATTGAGGCCGCTTACGAAGGCGACCCAGCCGCGCTTTACAGCGAGGAAATTATTTTGTCGTATCCGTTCATCGAGGCGATTGCGATTCAACGGCTCGCGCACGTTTTGTATCTGGCGGGTGCGCCGATCATTCCGCGCATGATGACGGAATGGGCGCACAGCCGCACGGGCATTGACATTCATCCGGGCGCGAAAATCGGCGCGCACTTTTTTATCGATCACGGCACCGGCGTGGTCATCGGCGAGACGTGCCGCATTGGCAAAAACGTGAAGCTCTACCACGGCGTGACTTTGGGCGCGCGCAGTTTTGCCAAAGACGAGGCCGGCCACATTGTCAAAGGCGGCAAACGCCATCCGAACGTCGAGGACAACGTGACGATTTATCCGAACTCAACCATTCTCGGCGGCGAAACCGTCATTGGCACGAACTCAACCATCGGCGCGAATGTGTTTTTGATGCACAGCGTTCCGGCCGATTCGCTGGTGGTTTATGAGGAAAAACAACTGGTCATCCGCGACAAGTCCACGCGAAAAAAAGAAGCCGCGCTGGACTGGATGATATGAACGCATCGTCATTGACAAGTCGGCCGGCGCATTTAGCATTTGAATTACAGCAGGCGTCAACGCCGCTCTAAAATTGTCCCGAACCTCACGGCGCTCACCGGTCAACTGGAAGCTTCCATGAAATTGAAAGTTTATTCATGTCGAGTTGTGTCCAGATTCCGGCGCTACCGGAAGTTTTAATGTTTGCTTCGGCGTTTTCACGTCCGAAGTTTCTTCCCGTTTCTCCGGCGCGCAATCCACGTTGAATTTTTCCATTCACCAATAACTAAAATAAATTATGAGCAAAGAAACTGAAATCAACTTGAGCCTGAGCGCCGCCGCCGCGCGCAACCTCGCCACCGCCACTGTCACCGTCCCGCAGATGACGGAAATCACCCCGCGCTGGCTGAACAAACTGCTGCCATGGGTGGACGTGGATGGCGGCGTTTATCGCGTCAACCGTGTCGCCAAGGCCGCGAAAGGAAAACCCGCCAATGAATTTGGCGAAGGCAAGGTGGATTTGCTCACCGTCGAAAGCGGCGAGCCAAAACTGCCGACAACCTATGTAGATTACGACCAAGACCCGCGCGAGTATCATTTGAGCACCATCCAGACTGTGCTCCGCACGCACACGCGCGTGACCGATCTTTACAGTAATAAAATTGACCAACTCCGCGAACAGATTCGTTTGACCGTGGAAGCCGTGAAAGAAAAAGAAGAATGGGAGTTGATCAATAATCCTGACTTCGGCCTGCTCAAGGAAGTGGATGCGTCGCAGACCATCAAGACGCGCAAAGGAGCGCCGACGCCGGACGACCTCGACGAACTGCTTGGCCTCGTCTGGAAAAAACCCGCATTTTTCCTCGCACATCCCAAGGCGATCATTGCATTCGGTCGTGAAGCTACGCGCCGGGGCGTGCCGCCGCCAACCGTGCATTTGTTCGGAACGCCGTTCATTACCTGGCGCGGTGTGCCGCTGATTCCGAGCAACAAGCTCGATGTGAAAAATAATGCCACGAGCATTTTGCTCCTGCGCGTCGGCGAAGCGGAACAAGGCGTGGTGGGTTTGCAAAAAACCGGCGTCACCGGCGAAGTGGAACCCGGTCTGTCCGTCCGCTACATGGGCACGAACGAAAACTCCATCGCGTCGCATTTGGTCACGCGCTATTTCTCCGCCAGCGTGCTGACCACGGATGCCATCGCTCGCTTGGATAATGTCGTCGTGGATAATTATTATGACTACGGTTCCAAATAGTGAACAGGCGGCTGGCGAGGTGGCGCACGGCGATCTGGTAAAACAACTTTTCACCGAGGCGTTGTCCCAATTCTCTGGCACGGCAAAATCTCCAGCATTACCGGAGACATCCAAGGCAATTGCGGAGATTCCCAGCCTGCCCACGACAGACGCGGGTTCCGCCGTGCCGCCGGTGCATCCCAGCTCGCAGCCCGCCGCGCCGAAATTATCCGAGCCGGCCGTAGCGCCGAATAAAACGCCGACGGGCGCGCACGCGCCGGATTCCGGCGACAGCTACGCGTTCGGCGAGCCTCGCTGCAATGGTGATTACCGTCCCAAAGGCCAGAAGTCGGACACAAGAACTGCAAACGGAAATCCGCTGGTGGGCGTTGCCGACACAGAATCACAAGCGACGCCGGAATATTATTTCCTGCGCGGCACTCATGCTTCCGGCAAAACGCCTGCCGCCTGCCAGTCGTATCCGAAGAACGCAGTGCCGGTTCCGAAGTTCGACATCGAGGGCGTGCGCCGGGATTTTCCCGCGCTGCACCAGCTCGTCAACGGCAAGCCGCTGATCTGGCTGGACAATGCCGCCACCACGCACAAGCCGCAGGCGGTGATTGACGCGACGTCGCAATTTTACAGTCGCGACAATTCCAACATCCATCGCGCCGCGCACGCGCTCGCCGCGCGTTCGACGGAATTATTCGAGGCCGGACGTGAGAAGGTGCGCAAATTTCTCGGCGCAGCGGATGCGAAGGAAATCATTTTCGTCCGGGGCACGACCGAAGCGATCAACCTTGTCGCCCATAGCTACGGGCGCAAAAACATCGGTGCCGGCGATGAAATCATCGTCAGCGAATTGGAACATCACGCGAACATCGTGCCGTGGCAGTTGTTGGCACAACAGGTCGGCGCCACGGTGCGCGTCATTCCCATCAACGACCGTGGCGAATTGATTTTGGAAAAATACGTCAAGCTGCTCGGCGACAAAACAAAGTTCGTTTCCGTCGCGCACGTTTCCAACTCGCTCGGCACCATCAATCCAGTTGAGCAAATCATCGCTCTCGCGCACGCGCGCGGCGTGCCGGTGCTGGTGGATGGCGCGCAATCCACGCCGCATTTGCCGGTGAATGTTTCTGCGCTCGACGCTGACTTTTATGTTTTCTCCGGTCACAAGATTTTTGCGCCGACCGGCATCGGCGCTCTCTACGGCAAAACCGCACTGCTCGAAACCATGCCGCCGTGGCAGGGTGGCGGTCACATGATCAAGGACGTGCGCTTTGATAAAACCATTTATCAGAACGCGCCGGAAAAATTCGAGGCCGGAACGCCGGACATTGCCGGTGTCGTCGGTCTGGGTGCGGCGATTGATTATTTGTTCAAAGTTGGAATCCCCGCAATTGCCGCTTACGAACACGCGCTGCTCGAATATGCGACGCAGGCGCTGGCGACGATTCCCGGCTTGCGCCCGATTGGAACGGCGACGACCAAAGCGAGCGTCTTGTCCTTCGTGATTCCTGGCGTGCCAAATGAAAGTGTCGCGCGGCATCTCGATAAAAACGGCATCGCCGTCCGCGCCGGACATCATTGCGCGCAACCGGCCATTCGTCACTTCGGTCTCGAAAGCAGTGTCCGCCCGTCGCTCGCATTTTACAACACGCGCGAAGAAGTGGACGCGCTGGTGCTGGCCTTGCGTTCGTTGAAGCGGAGTTGATATAATAAATTTGCGGCCATGAAAACGATCACGCCTATTCAACTGCAAACAATTCTCGCGGCACAGCCATCGTCACCGGTCATTGACGTGCGGACGCCGGTGGAATTTGCGGAAGTCCACGTTCCGCAGGCGCGCAGCGTCCCGTTGGATGAGTTGAAACCAAGTTCGTTGCAACTGCAAAAAGACCAGCCGGTTTATCTGCTTTGTCGCAGCGGCCAGCGCGCGACGAAGGCGGCGGAGAAATTTGCAAAGGAAGGTTTCTCACAACCCATCGTCGTCGAGGGCGGCACGCTTGCATGGATCAAAGCAAATTTGCCGGTGGAGCGCAGCGCTGTGAAAGTTGTCAGCCTCGAACGCCAAGTCCGCATTGCCGCTGGTGCGCTTGTCTTTACAGGCGCGTTGCTCGCGCGGTTTGTGAATTTCGACTTCATCTGGCTGTCAGGTTTTGTGGGTGCTGGTCTGGTTTTCGCTGGTATTACGGACTTTTGCGGTATGGGTTTGTTGCTCGCCAAACTCCCTTGGAATAAGCGCCCGTCTGGCCATTGATTCAGATTTGCCGCAGCAAGACGACGTGACCCCAAGCCGCAGGAACAACCACCAACTTTTTATTTGGTCGGCGCAGTCGCGCTATTTCCCTGCGCGCGAATCCGAGGCGTGATGATATGTCGCCGGTCGGCGCGTCAATGTATTGCTCGCCTCATCCGGCTGCGCTCCACATTGCACCCGCCGCCCGGCTCCGGGGATTTTGCCTCTAGGATTCTGCGTCGGGGAGCTTCATCACGGTGAAGATATGAAGGACAAAAGATTGCCATTCTCTCGGCAAATTTATTCATCCTGCCAGGCTTGCATTTTGGTGGGGTAGTGCTATTTATTTTCTTGAGACAGGACGAAAGTCTGGATTCTCCCTACTTGGCTAGGTCGGCGAAAGCCGATGCGATAATGCCCTTCATCCCATAATGGGTCAGGCAATTTTGCCTGTTTTCCACCTCAATTGAGGCTTATTGGCGAGAACTGACGCCGGTTTGCTGTCAGTTTGATGACCCCCACTTCCCATCGCGTGGCTTTGCCATGCCTTGGGAAGTCGGATTTTTAATCCCGAAATGTCGGCAATCCGTTGCACAAAGTCAGTGCCGAGTTGTTTGGAATGCCTATACGAATTATAGGCAAACACGATAGTTGATTTTTTGAGGAAACAGTTTCGTTAGGCTAAACACTTACGACAACTGACAAATTTGACGTTGGATGATCAAGCAGCGAAATTTCGTCGGGCGGCTGGTAGGCAGAAAGCGCGACCAACTTGATTGGACGCAGGACTTTTTTGCTGACAAGTTGCAGCTCGTCGGCTGGCATAACGCCACGCGCAGCACCGTTTCCAAGATTGAGGACGGTTCGCTGCGGATTGATTTGATACAGTTGTATTATATTGCCACCGCGCTCGGCCTTCGCCCAGGTGATCTGCTCGCCGAAATTGACTGGCGTAAACAGGTTGAAAGAATGATTTGTTCAATGAACCCCCCGCAAACAGCAGAAGCGTATGGAAACCATTCCAAAAAATGAGGAACCACCGGCAGCGCCGCCGACCGAACGGCTCGCGTATTCGATTCAAGAGGCTGCCGATATGCTCGGTGTGAATTATTTTAGCGTTTATCGGTTAATTCAGCGCGACAAGCTAAAGGTTTGCCGTGCCTTGCGCGGCAAATTACTCGTGCCACGGACTGAATTATTGAAATTGTTGGGAACCGAATGAGGTGAACTATGAACTACAACGAAAGACCCACACCGCTTCACGAGCAGGCCAACGCCGAGGCCATGCAACATTTCGCGGAACATCTGAAGCAGTTCAAAGCGAACTGTAACGCGCTTCACAGCATCGAGGCCAATCTGTCAGTGACAGCCAACGATGCTACCAGAGCCGCCCTGCAATCGTCAGTCCGCATACTCCAAACCGACGACGGGGCGCAATGGCAACACGCGGTTGATTTGACGGAAATCACTTCCGTCTGCCATCGCCGCACAGCAGCAGGCTTGGAATTCGCCGTCGTTGAATGTCTGCCGTTGAAATCCGGGCAGATGAAAGAAGTTTTGAACAGCGGCTACGACGTGCGCGATGTGCTGCAAGCGTTCACGCGCGATCAACGGCAAGTTTTGAACCTTTGGAAAGAAGATGTGAAAGCGCAGGTGAGGGAGCACCTTGACGAAAAATACCCACGCCAAGATATGGGCATTGTTATCGAATCATTTGAAATCAAAATGGCGCGTGACATTGACCGCCGGGAAACGCTCGTTCAAAATCACAGTCGCGGCATCCGAGTTTGAAAAGCCGTGGTTTCTCTGGCAGAAAAACGCCCGCATTTTTCCGGCCATAATTTCACAAAACTTGCACCCAACTTGTAACCCGAAAGATTTTTTTTTGGATTTTGTGAGATGACATGAGATAGCATCCAAACATTAACAATAACGAATAAAATCAATGGTTCTGCAATGGTTTCAAAGGGGAATAAAAAACTGCTAAAAATAGCTAAAACTGGCGATTTTGAATTAAAAGGGCACTGCTCTACCGACTGAGCTACCAACCCAACAGGGCGGAGGAAAATAGATTAATGCCGCCCGAAAGCAAGGTTTTTCCCCGCCGCCAGAGGGTGCGCCGGGGAATCTTTTCGCGCGGCAATTTTCAATTTTGTTTTTCCTACCGTCTGCCGTAGAGTGATGCCATCAAGACGGGCACACACATCAAGTTCTGGGGCGTTCGCGGCTCGATTCCCTCACCCGGCGCGGGCACGGTGCGCTACGGCGGCAATACCACCTGCGTCGAAGTCCGCTGCGGCCGCGACGTCATCATCCTCGACGCCGGAACGGGTTTGCGAAAGCTCGGCCAGTCGCTGCTGGCGGAATTCAAGCGCGGCCCGCTCAACCTCTCGCTGCTGCTTTCGCACACGCACTGGGATCATATCCAGGGCATCCCGTTCTTTGCGCCGATTTACGAAGCCCGTTGCCGGCTGCGCATCCTCGGCTGCGAGGGCGCGCGCAAAAGCCTCGTCGCCGCGCTCACCGGCCAGATGGAAAGCACCTATTTCCCCGTGCCGTTCTCGCAGCTGCCCAGCAACATCGAGATCGAGGAACTGGAGGAATTTAATTTCAGCATCGGCCACGTCCTCGTCCGCGCGCACCGCGCCAACCATCCCGGCATGACCGTGGGCTACCGGCTGTTTTCGCCCGACGGCATCGTCTGTTTTTTTCCCGACACCGAGCCGCGCCGGGACGGCGACAATGCCGGGATGCTGGATTTCATCCGCGACGCCGACGTGCTGATTTTGGATTCGCAATACGACCGGGCGGAATACAAAAAGCACACCGGCTGGGGCCACGGCTGCGTGGATGATTCCGTGGCGCTCGCGCTCCGGGCCGGCGTAAAAAAACTCGTCCTCTTCCACCACGACCCCGACCACGACGACCGGAAGGTGGACGCGTTTGTGAAGCACGCCCGCGCGCTGGTGAAAAAGCGGAACGGCAAACTGAAAGTGGAAGCCGCGCGCGAGGGTATGGTAATCCAACTCGGCGGCAAAGCGGCGCGCTAAACTTTTTGGTGCATTCCGCTGCTGCGCTTATTTCGGCTTTTCCGCGTAGTTGATCGCCATCGCGCCGCCGAGCAGGTTGATGACGCGGACGTTTTCCAGTTTCAGCGCGCGCATCTTTTCCGCCACGGCCAGTTGCGCGGGATAATGTTTGAGCGATTCCAAAATGTAGGCGTAGGCCGAGGCGTCGCCGCAAAACAGCCAGCCCATCAGCGGCACGGACATCTTCAGGTGCGCGAAATACAGGCCGCGCCAGAGCGCGTTGGCCGGCTTGCCAAAATCCAGCACGATGAGCCGTGCGCCCGGCCGCGCCACGCGCCACATCTCGTCCAGCCCACGTTCCCAGCTCGTGAGGTTCCGCAATCCGTAGCCGACGGTGACGATGTCGAAGGAATTTTCGGGAAACGGCAACTGCTGCGCGTCGCCTTGCAGAAATTTCAAATTTGAGATTTGAGATTTCAAATGGGATTGGCGCTGGACGGCGACTTCGAGCATTTGCTGGCTGAAATCGAGGCCGGTGGTGGCCGCGCCGCCGCGCGCGAGGGCGAAGGAGATGTCGCCGGTGCCGCAGCAGAGGTCGAGCGCGCGGTCGCCGGATTTGATCTGCGCCAGCCGGACGACGCGGCGCTTCCAGAGCCGGTGCAGACCGAAGCTCTGGAGGTCGTTCAAAAAATCGTAGCGGCGGGCGATGCGGGCGAAGAGGGCGTTGACTTTCGCGGCGCGCTGGTCGCCGGGCGCGTAATAGGCGTTGCTCACACGAGCAGTCTAGCACGGCGGGGCGCGGGGCAAAGCCGAGAAATGTCTTTGCGCCGGGCGGCGGCTTTGCTAGGTTCGGGCGAAGTTTCCGGTTTAATTTAAGAATCAGATTTATGAGCGCCGTCGGCACGCAAAAAAAAATCTTGGTGGTGGATGACAACGAGATTGTCATCAAGACCATTTCTTTGAAGCTCCAGGGCGCCGGCTATCAGGTGCTGACGGCCATGGACGGCTCGACCGCCGTGTCCATCGCGCGGAAGGACGCGCCGGATTTAATTTTGCTGGATTTGAGTTTTCCGCCGGATGTGGGCGGGGTGCCGTGGGACGGCTTTCGCATCATGGAATGGTTTCACCGGCTGGACAACACGAAAAAAATCCCAATCATCGTCATCACCGGCACGGACGACCCGACGGCCAAGCAGCGGGCCACGAACACGGGCGCGGTGGCATTTTTCCAGAAGCCGCTGGAGCACGACTATCTGCTGAAGGTCATCCGGGCGACACTGGGCGAGACGGTCCGGTGACGGGAAATTCAGGCTTGCCAGCGGGCGGCGTTGGCCTATTATCACTCCACTTTCGGACGCGAGCGTAGCTCAGTTGGTAGAGCATCACCTTGCCAAGGTGAACGTCGAGGGTTCAAATCCCTTCGCTCGCTCCATTCTTTTATTGGGGTTTCGCGAAATTTGAAATTTTTGCATCAGTTTTGCATCAGTTCACGGCAACCCGCCGTCTGATTGCCCCCTCCCTAACCGGTCAATTTTCAGTCCGGTTTTCGCCTTTTTTCCAACGCCCCAGACGCCGGCATTTCCTTTGTAAAAGCCGCCATTTTTTTATCAGGCTACGCCTGATTAAAGGAGGTTTGCATGGCCAGTAACATCGCCAGCAAAGAGAGGAAAGCTGTGGCAATCGTCTCCGTCGGGTCGGTCGCGATACCCATCTACGCCGCACCGGTAACGCTCAAAAAAGCCCAACCGGCAACTGATGCAAAACTGATGCAAAAGGGTGGTCGAACGGGAATTCAATGAATTGACAAAGCGCAATGGCGATGAGCCATACATTGCACTTTGTGGTTTCGACAACGTAAAATCCCGAAGCCTGCTAGAGGATGCTTGTTTTGATCTAATCGTGGAGTGTGGCTTGGGTGGGCATACCCAGAATTTTGACGACATTGTTATTCATACGTTTCCGGGAGCTTCGCAAACTGCCAAGGAAATTTGGCAGAACGAAGCAATCGGCAGTCATGGTGATAGAGCAAACCAATTGGCCAAAGCATTCCATAGCTCTCAAGAAGAGTGTGGTATTCTTATCCGGACTTTAGAGAGCAAAGCAATTTCCACCTCGTTCGTTGGAGCTTATGCCGGAGCCGTGGTCATTGGAGAATTGCTTAGAGGTTTGCACGGCGGAGTGCGTTGCGAGTTGATGAAGGCACACTTGCGAAGCAATGATTCTCATGGGGTTGTCCTATTACATGAAATTTATCAAAATCGCTTTAGTAAATCAGGCTACGTGAAAGCCGTATATTGAACCAGAGTCTAAAGATGGCATGTTGTTTCACGAATTCACCCACGCGACCGGCCAGGCGGAACGACTGGCGCAAGCTGCCGGCATCAATCAGGAATATCTAGTGCAAGCATTGAGTCAGGCCGCGAGCGAGGTGGAAGAATTGATGGAATGAACACCACATTTCTTCCAAAAAATTCCTTCGACGGGTTATCAAATTGTTTGGCCTGGACTGAAAAATTCTGGATCAAAAAAGCTCGCAGACTTACCGGAATGTGGTAAGATTTTTTTAGCAGTTTTGTAGAAAAAAATTAGCCGGTTTTTGTATCAATTTGCATCAGTAAAGACCGTCTGGAACAGAAAAAGAGGCGAAAACCGGAAAAATTGCGATTCTTGGAACTGCTTAAAATCGAAGGTTTTATGACAGAAAAAATTTATTTTCTATGTTTCAAATCCCTTCGCTCGCTCCATTTCTTTTTGGAGTTTGGCCGTCCGCTTCTTAATGTCGGCATCCATGTGATGGTCTAAAATTTCGTTGATCATTTCCGATACGTTTAAGAGCATCGTTTTCGCCATATCTAGGCGGTTTTTGTTGCGGCCTGTTGGTCTAAACACGGCGACTTGGTTTCCGCACGTTGAAATTCAAGGCCACTGGTATTGCTCGTTTTACAATGACGTGGTGAACATCCGCAAGCCCGTTGGCCGGTGAGATGAGAAACGCGGCCAGCCCTGCCCGGTCTGTTACAACCGCTCGGCTGATTGGGTAGATGCCGCCAGCAAGCCCGCCAGTAAGAGGTCAATCCGTCTGTTCCGCAGAATCACGTCGCCAGCAGTGAGCCGATATTGAGGCCGTGCTTCAGGCAATACGCACCGTTGTCAACATACTTCTGCGCCCACCATTTTAAGCCGGCGCGTTCTTTCTTCGTCAGCTTGCGGACGACTTTTGCGGGCGCGCCCAGCACGAGCGAGCCGGGCGGGATTTTGGTCCCCTGCGTCACCAGCGCCTGCGCGCCGATGATGGATTGTTTGCCGATGACCGCGCCGTCCAAAATCACCGCGCCCATGCCCACGAGCACTTCGTCGCCGACGGTGCAGGCGTGGACAATCGCGCTGTGGCCAACTGTAACCCAGTTGCCGAGGAGGCACGGGAACTTGTCCGCGAGATGCAGCACGGCGTTGTCCTGCACGTTGGAGTGGTGCCCGACGACGATGCGGTTGATGTCGCCGCGTAGCACCGCGCCATACCAGACGCTGCTGTGCGCGCCGAGCGTTACGTCGCCGAGGACGATGGCGGTGCGGGCGAGATAGACGCCTTTGCCGAGTTGCGGCTGGCGGCGGAGAAATTTGTCGAGCTGCGGATCAAGTTCAGCCATGCGGGAAATTTAACACGAAGCGGCGGCGGCACAAATTGAAAGAAAATGGATAACCGCAAACCACGCGAACTACGCGAACGGGAAAATCATTTTACTTTCGCGTATTTGGCGTATTTCGCGGTTATTTTTTTTTGACACGAATTGCACGAATTTTCACAAATTCAATTCGTGTTATTTGTGAAATTCGTGTCTGTGTTTTGTCGCGGCGCGAAAACGCTTGAAAAATTATTTAGCCGGGAGCAAAGTCAAAATCATGAAACAAACCGTTCGTTGGATTCTGGTTTCGGTGCTGGCCTGTGCCGTTGGTTCGCTGGTCACTTATCGGCTTGTGTATCGATCCGCATATCGCAGCGGCCAAATCAACATGATTGACACCACCTCGATGGCCGCGGGCGGCATCACGCTTGGCGCATTGCAGAAACTTCGGGCCGGCGACATTCCGGGCGCCACCCGCCTGCTGGAGGCGTTTTGCTTTGGCCAGTCAGAAGTGTTTTTCCACGGCCGGTCTGACTACAATGACAGTGGGCACGAGCTGCTTGCACAAATGCTGTTGCAGTATCGCGCCGCTTATCGAACCAATAGCGCGGATTGGGATGACCGGGAACGGAAGCTGGAGGTCGAATTGGCGGGTGAAAAACGAACCCATGGTGCGGGTTGGGATATTGTCTGGAGCGGAACGAACAACTAGACCGGCGGCAAATTTTCTTCGCGGCAAGCGCGCCCTCCTGAATTTTCAAATTGGTCGAACGCGTTACAAGTGCTAGAGTTTCCGCGCCGTGACCAAACCAGCCGCCAGCCGTCCCGTGCCGCCGCGCCGCAAGCTGCCGCGCTCGTTCAAGGATTTGACGCCGGCGAAGCACTTCAACCCGCGCACGTTTTTTCAGGAGCTGATCTGGAAAGGCTGGTTCACCAAACGCACCGGCGCGCACCGGCCGCCGATCTTTCCCAAATTAAAACGCAGGCAGGTCGCCATCACCTGGATCGGCCATGCGTCATTTTTAATTCAGTTCACCGATTTGAATGTGCTGGTGGACCCGAATTTTGCCAACTGGCTGTTCCTGATGAAGCGGCTCAAGCGCTCTGGCCTGCGCCTCGGTGATTTGCCGCCGATTGATTTGGTGCTGCTGACGCACGCGCACTTCGACCATTTTCACAAGCCGACACTGCGGAGATTGCCGGCCACGAAAATCGGCCTTATGCCGTGGGGCGTGGGCGACCTCGCGAAAAACCTCGGCTTCGCGCGCATTGTGGAACTGGACTGGTGGGAGAGCTTTTCGCAGGGCGACTGGAAGGTGACGTTCACGCCGAGCAAACATTGGGGCGCGCGGACTTTGCACGACAGCCATCGCGGCTACGGCGGGTTCGTGCTGGAGCATCAGGGCCGGAAAATTTACCACTGCGGCGACAGTGCGTATTTCGACGGCTTCGCGGAGATCGGCCAGCGGCTCGCGCCGGAAATCGCATTGCTGCCCATCGGCGCGTATCATCCTGAAAGTTTCCGCAAGGTGCACATGGGGCCGGATGAGGCGGTGCGGGCGTTCCAGGATTTGCGCGCGAAGATTTTTGTGCCGATGCACTTCGGGACGTTCAAGCTGTCGTTCGAGGCGATGGACGAGCCGCTGCGCTGGCTGCGCGAGATTGCGGCGCAGCAAAAGCTAACTTCGCGCCTGAAAATTCTCGACGAAGGCCGGCCAAAGGTGTTTTGATTGGCGAAATTTTTAAGCGCCATGTTTGAATTTGAACTGCCCGAAAGGTTCCGTCGCTATGTTCCGCTCGCCGTGTGGCTCGTCGTCGCGCTCGTCATCCTCGCCATTCCGCTGAAGATCATCAGCTATGGCTACCTGCCCGGCGACGACGCGCTGCGGCATTGCGCGAAGGCCGTGAGCGGCAAGCCGTGGACGGAAATCCTGGTGCTCAACAGCTCGTATCGGCTCGACCACAACCTCGGCTGGCACGCGCTGCTCGGCTTCGTCCACCGGGCGACCGGCTGGGACGCGGAAGGCCTCGTCATTCTGTGCGTGGTCGGCCTGTTCATCGTGGCGAACGCCGCGCTGTGGCCGTGGCTCAAGCGACCGGAGGCGTGGCTGGTCGCGCTGCTCGCCTCGATGATTGTCTCGGATTTGCCGCAGCGGCTTTTGCTGGGACGCCCGTTCGCACTCACCATCGCGGCGCTGATGATTATTTTATTCGTGGCGCAAAAATCGCGGCCCGGGCGGAAAAATTTTATTTTGTTCACGGCGCTCATCACCTTCGCCATCCTTTTTCACGGCGTCTGGTATCTGTGGCTGCTGCCGGTGGCGGCGTTTGTCTTTGCCGGGGAATTTCACTGGGCGCTGCTGCTGGCGGGCGCGTGGCTGGCGGGCACGGCACTGGCCGCGCTGCTGACGGGGCATCCGGCGGACTATCTGTCGCAGGCGGTGTCCATGATGGTGGGCGCGTTCGGCCAGCACGCGACCAGCCGCACGGAGGTCACGGAATTCCAGCCGTTCGCGGGCGACATCCTGGCGGTGGTCATCGTCGGCGCGCTCGTGCTGCTGCGATTTTTTCTGAAGCCGGCCGCGGTGCCGTTCGCACGCAGTCCGGCGTTCTGGCTGATGTGCGGCTGCTGGATGCTGGCCTTCCGCATCGGCCGGTTTTGGGAAGACTTTGGCTGGCCGGCGCTGATGGTGCTGATTGTGACGGAGGTGGAATTTTTATTTCTTGCGAAGTTCTCCGCCGACTCCGCCCGACGCCTGCTGCTGACGCTGATTCTAGCAGCCGCTGCGTTTCTCGCCGTGACGAGCGACTGGAACAGCCGCTACACGAAAAATCTGACGTGGCAGTTTCTCTCGGTGGCGGAGCATCCCGAGCTCGAAGGCTGGCTGCCGGCGGACGGCGGCATTTTGTATGCGGCCGACATGGGAATTTTTTACCAGACTTTTTACAAAAATCCCAACGCCAACTGGCGCTACATCCTCGGCTACGAGCCGGCGCTGATGCCGCCGGATGATTTTGCGACGTATCACAGCATCCACTGGAACAACGGCGACGCCAAAGCTTACCTGCCGTGGGTGGAAAAAATGAAGCCGGCGGACCGCCTCGTCATCAACGGCGGCGGCGACGACCGGCCGAACATCCCGCAGCTCGAATGGTTTTACGGTGTGAGCGGCCTCTGGATCGGGCGGCTGCCGGGCAACACCTTCCACCTCGTGACTCCGCGCTGAAGGCCACGATGACCGGGGATCACGGCAATTTTATTTCCGCCGCCCGCGAATCAGTCCGGCGTCACGCCCCGCTGCTGGTGTGGGCGCTGGTGGCGTTGACGGTCGTCGCGATTCCGCTGAAAATCATCGGCTACGGCTATCTGCCCGGCGACGATGCGCTGCGGCACGCGGCCAAGGCGGTGAGCGGCAAACCGTGGGATGAAATTTTGGTCCTCGGCCCCGCCTACCGGGAACAGTATTTTTTCTGGCATCTTTTTCTGCGGCAAATTTTTCTCTGGAGCCATTGCGACCCCGGGCAATTGGTGGGCTTCACGGTGGCCGGTCTTTTTATCCTATTTGGATTTTCGCCGCTGCCCTGGGTGAAACGGCCAGAGGCGTGGCTGATCACGCTAACGCTGGTCACGGTGGCCGGCGGGCTGCTGCCGCGGCTGATGCTGGGCCGGCCGTTCCTGCTGACCATTTCCGGGCTCGTGACCATTCTTTGCGCGTGGCAATTTCGCGAGCCGTCACCACCGCGCTGGCGAACCTTGGCGATGGTGACGGCGATCAGCGCGTTCTGCACGCTGGTGCATGGCGTCTGGTATCTTTGGGCATTGCCGGTGGCGGCGTTTTTTCTGGCCGGACAATTCCGCTGGGGAATCCTGCTGGCTACCGGCTGGCTCGCCGGTTCATTTTTGGGTGCCTGTCTCACCGGCCATCCGTTTGCTTCCCTTTTCTATGCGGCGGAAATCGGGCGGCGGTCACTAGGCTTGCACCTCGTCCAGCACACCATGGCCACGGAATTTCAGCCGTTCGCCGGCGACATTTTTGCGCTCCTGTTAGTCGCCGGCCTGCTGGTTTTGCGGTGCGTGGAAAAACGAGATCCGCTTTCCTGGAAATCGAGCCCGGTCTTTTGGCTGGCCGGCCTCGGCTGGCTGCTCGGGTTCAAGGCGATCCGCTTCTGGACCGACTGGGGCTGGCCGGCGCTGATGGTGCTAACCGTTTTTGAACTGCAACTGCTCTTGGCCGCGCGGCTCGCCGCCAACTCCTTGAAGCGGCTGGCGCTGGCCGGCGGGCTGGCGGTGATGACCTATCTGGCCGCCACGAGCAACAACGACGGCAAGTGGACGGAAAATCTCTCGTGGCCCGTCCTGTCCCAGGACAACCCCGACCTCAACGGCTGGCTGCCGGACCCGGACGGCATCTTTTACACGGCGGACATGACAATTTTTTATCAGACCTTTTTCAGGAATCCCCAGGCCCGCTGGCGCTACATTGTCGGCTTCGAGCCTGCGCTGATGCCGGACGCGGACTTCGCCGTCTATCAGAACGTCCATTGGAATTTTGGCGACCCGCAGGCTTACCGGCCTTGGGTGGAAAAAATGCACCCGGCCGACCGCCTGATTTTTCGCGGCGGCAGCGGTGCTGTCCCGAATCTGCCGCAACTGGAATGGAAAGCTGCGCCCGGCTTCTGGATTGGGCGCACGCCGCGCCCGAACGCCCCGTCAGCGCAGTGACAGCGCGTCGCACTGCTTGGCGAGCGCGAAATCTTTTTCCGTCAGTCCGCCCGCGTCGTGCGTGGTGAGGGCAAGCGTGACCTTGTTCCAGCGGATGTCCACGTCGGGATGATGCTGCGCCTGCTCGGCCAGCTCAGCGACGTTGTTGACGAATTTCATCGCGGCCGGAAAATCCTTGAACACATATGTGCGCGAAATGATTTCACCGGCGCGCGACCATTCCGGCAAGGTGGAAAGCAACAGCACGATTTTCGCCGGCTCCATCTTGATCTGGCCGGCGGCAAAACTTTCCAGCGAGTCCAGGCTGACCTTCGCCGCCTCGCGGAAGAGGCTGAAACTCGTTTGCAGCGACCAGACCCACGACAGCACGCAAATGGCCATGCCCCACAACGCCAGCCCGCCGCCGGCCGCCGCCGTTTTTGGCGCGTCGTTGAACATCATCTGGTAATAGCCCGCGAGATTGCGGAACGCCCAGACGCAGAACATTACGAAGCCGGCGAGGAACAGGAAGAGTTGCAGCACGCCTTCCAGCCAGCGGCCGGCCAGCAGCGTGCCGAGGCCGGGCGTGCCGAGCTGGTTGAGCAGCGCGGCGTTGCGGGCCTGGGTGCGGCTAACTTTTTTCCGCGTTGAAGATGGTTTCATACGCAATCATCAGCGCCGCAAAGCCGACGGGGATCGAGAACAACAGGCCGACGCAGCACGCGCAGAGACCGGCGACGTTCACCAGCGAAATCAGGATGACCAGCCCGAAGACCTGCCACCAGTGCTTGTTCACCATCTTCCAGCTCGCCTTCATCGCCGCGCCAAAATCCATCTGCTTGTCCACAATCAGCGGCAGCGTGAATTTCCAGCAGACCGACAGGTAGGTCGCCGGGATCGCGCAGACCAGCGCCACCGGCAGCGTCGCGAACAAAACGGACTTCAGCGCATCAATGGTCGACGGATCCAGCGGCGTGCCGGGATGCAGATGCTGCAACTGGCCGAGGAGCGGAATTAATTTGATGATGAACATCACGATGAACGGAACCATGCACAGCCCCACCAGCAAACCCGGCACCAGCACGCCGAGGAACAACTGGCCGAACGCGCGCCGGAAACCGGAAAAAATTTCGCCGACTTCCGTCGGCTCGCCCCGGTTCACGCGCATGAACAGATAGAACACGCCGCCCATCAGCGGCCCGGAGCAGATGAAGTTCGCGATGGAAAAAAGCGGGCCGATGGCCGGGATGCTGGCCAGCCCGCCGGCCGCGCCTTCGATCAGTAGGTAAAGCAGCGTGCCGACGAACAGCAGGCCAAAGTTGTTTTTCACCAATTCCCAGCCGCGCCCGATGCAGCCGCCAAGATCCAGCTCGTAGTCGCGTTCCAGAAAATCGGCGGCGCCTGCCGGCGGCGCAATCGTCGCCGGCGGCTGCGCGTAGGTGTCCGCAAATTCCGGAAACTGCGCCAGCGGGCGAAATTCGGCGTCGCTTTCCGCTTTCGCCAGCGACTGCGCGTTGAGCCGGCCTTCGCCGATCCACTTCCGCAATTCCTCGTCCGTGACCGGGCCGTATTCCTTGCCGTCGCCGCCGATGATGAGATAGTTGGCCATAAATGCTCCTGTGTGCCGTTGTTTCTAATTCATTGCGGCCAATGAAGCAAGCCGCTTTGCCGCTCACACATTTCGCACGAACATTTTTCCCGGCAGCTGTTTCACCAGCCGTTTCATTTCCAGGCCGAACAGCGCCACGTTCACCGCCGAACTGGGCAAACCGCTCGCGCGGATGATTTCGTCAATGCTGCGCTCGTCGTCCACCTTTACGGCGTCGAAGATTTTTTGTTCGCTTGCATTCAGCTCAATGGCCGGCAGCAAGCCTGTCTCGCTGGCGGACGCCGGCCGGTTGCTCGCCGGAAACAGATACTCGAACTCGCTCAAGATATCCTCCACGCCTTCGCACAGCTTCGCCCCCTTTTTGATGAGGTCGTGACAGCCCTTGCTGCGCGGCGAATCAATCCGCCCCGGCACGGCGAAAATCTGCCGGCCATATTCCGTCGCAAAATTCGCCGTGATGAGCGCGCCGCTGGAAAGGTTCGCCTCCACTACGACCGTGCCGAGCGTCATGCCCGCGACGATGCGGTTACGGATCGGAAAGGATTGTTTATCTGCCGGCCGGTTGAACGGAAATTGCGTGATGACCGCGCCATTCGCCGCGATGCGCTCAAAAAGCTCCGCATTCTCGGTTGGAAAAATTAAATTTATTCCCGTTCCCAAGACGGCAATCGTTCGGCCTTTACCGCTCAATGCGCCCTGATGCGCCGCCGTGTCAATGCCGCGCGCGCCGCCGCTCACCACGGTGACGCCGGTGTAGGCGAGCTGATACGCCAACTTGCGTGCGGTCTCGAGGCCGTAATGCGTCGTCATGCGCGAGCCGACCATCGCCACGGCGTTCTTGTCCTTCGCCGTCAATTCGCCTTTGCAATACAAGACCAGCGGCGGATCGTAAATCTCGCGCAGCGACGGCGGGTAATTTTCATCGGACTGGATCAAGACGTGGCAGCCGAAATCCGCGATGCGCTTCAATTCACCGGCGAGGTCAATGGATTTTTCCCAGGTGGAAATGTTCTCCGCCGTGTCCTCGCCGATGTTCTGAACGCGCAGCAGTTGGGATTTGGTGGCGGCCAGGATTTTGGGCGCGTCGCCGAAATGTTCCAGCAACGACCGGGCGCGCACCGGCCCGACGCCTTCGATGAGGTTCAGCGCGATGAATGCTTCCCGCGAGTCCATGCAGTTTGATAACGGCTGGCACAAAAGGCGGCAAGATTTTTAATTGGGAAACCAGGAAGGCCGGATGGGGATTTTCCGGTCTTTCTGTCATCCTTATTTGATGTTCATTGGCGTTCTTGGCGGATGGCGGCTATTTTTGCGCCCGACCCAAAATTCGCTCTTGTCATCCGGCATTTTCCTGATAGGTTTACAGCCCTTTTTATGAAAACGGACATTCATCCGAAATATGTGGACGCCGAGATTCGTTGCGCCTGTGGCAACGTCATCAAGACGCGTTCCACCAAGCAGACCATCATCATCGGCATTTGCAACTCCTGCCATCCGTTTTACACGGGCACGCAGAAATTCGTGGATACCGCCGGCCGCGTGGACAAATTCCAGCAGCGCGCCGCCAAGACGCTCGCCGCCCAGGCCGAGCACGCCTCGAAGAAAAAGAAAAAAGCCTAGCTTTACGACCAACGCCGCCCGCACTGCTGGATTTTTCCGGCGCTGCGGGCGGCTTGTTTTTTCTGGGAAAGGATTTTGGAGTTGCGTTTGACGCGCCTCAAGCCAGTTCGTTCGTAAATCTAAATCACCGATCTGAAATGGACTTAAAGCCGCACATCGAAAAATTCCGTAAGCGCTTTGCCGAGCTTGAATCCTTGCTAAGTGACTCCAAGGTTTTTGACAATCCGCAAAGCGCGCAGGAATTGTCGCGCGAATACGCCCGGCTCAAAGACCTCGTCGCGGCCGGCGCGGCGTATTTGAACACGCTGGCGCAGCTTGAAGAAAACCGCACGCTGCTCAAAACCGAACTGCCTGATTCCGAACTCGCGCTGATGGCCAAGGAAGAAATCATGCGGCTGGAAGCGGACGATAAAAAACTGGCGCAGCAAATCCAGTTTGGCCTCGTGCCGCCGGATCCAACGGATTCGCGCAACACGATTGTGGAAATCCGCGCGGGCGCGGGCGGCTCGGAATCCGCTTTGTTTGCAGCGGATTTGTATCGGATGTATTGCCGTTACGCCGAGGCGCGCGGCTGGAAAACGCAGACGCTCGATTCCAGCGTGTCCGACCTCGGCGGCTTCAAGGAAATCATTTTTCAGATCAACGGCGCGGACGTTTTCAAGCGGATGAAATA
>Ga0316222_1000836_pt1 | contig 43335 bp, 30 predicted proteins | sample TBH18011metaG_FD_206008 | JGI IMG/M metagenome (GOLD analysis project Ga0316222, IMG submission 206008) | Freshwater microbial communities from Trout Bog Lake, Wisconsin, USA - TBH18011 | ecosystem: Environmental > Aquatic > Freshwater > Lake > Hypolimnion/Profundal zone | place: USA: Wisconsin... | reverse complement strand
TGGGAGATCGGTCTGGCCGAGACCCATCAGACCCTGGTGCTCAACCAGTTGCGCGGCCGCATCGCGGTGCAGTGCGACGGGGGCTTGCGCACCGGCCGCGATGTGGTGATCGCCGCCCTGCTGGGGGCCGACGAGTTCGGCTTTGCCACCGCGCCGCTGATTGCGGCCGGCTGCATCATGATGCGCAAGTGCCACCTCAACACCTGTCCGGTGGGGGTCGCCACCCAGGACCCGGAACTGCGCAAGCGGTTCTCCGGCCTGCCCGAGCATGTCATCAACTACTTCTTCTTCGTCGCCGAGGAAGTGCGTCAGTTGATGGCCAGGCTGGGGATGCGCCGGCTGGCGGATCTGGTCGGCCGGACCGATCTGCTGGGGGTGGACGAGGCCATCGATCACTGGAAGGCCAAGGGTCTGGACTTCTCCAAGCTGTTCCATCAGGTCCCGGTGGCGGCGGGCACCGCCATCCGCCATTGCGAGACCCAGGAGCACGAGATCGACGATGTGCTGGACCGCGAACTGATCGCCGAGGCCAAGGCGGCTTTGGACGACCGCGTTTCGGTGCGGATCCGCAAGCGGGTCCGCAACGTCAACCGCACCGTCGGCGCCATGCTGTCGGGCGAGGTCGCCAAGCGGTTTGGTCATTCCGGCCTGCCCGGCGACACCATCCATATCAAGCTGGACGGCACCGCCGGCCAGAGCTTCGGCGCTTTCCTGGCGCGGGGCGTCTCGCTGGAGCTGGAGGGCGAGGCCAACGACTATGTGGGGAAGGGAATCTCCGGCGGCCGCATCGTCATCTATCCGCCCAAGGCCTCGAAGATTGTCGCCGAGGATAATATCATCGTCGGCAATACCGTGCTCTATGGCGCCATCGAGGGCGAGTGCTACTTCCGCGGCGTCGCCGGCGAGCGCTTCGGGGTGCGCAATTCCGGCGCCATCGCGGTGGTCGAGGGGGTCGGCGATCATGGTTGCGAATACATGACCGGCGGCGTCGTCCTGGTGATCGGCGGCACCGGCCGCAATTTCGCCGCCGGCATGTCGGGCGGCATCGCCTATGTGCTGGACGAGGTGGGCGATTTCGGCAAACGCTGCAATCTGTCCATGGTCGATCTGGAACCGGTTGCCGCCGAGGAGGATGCCAATTCCCGCCACGAGAACCAGGCCGGCGATCTGGAAGGGCATGGCCTGGTGGAACTGATGGGCGACATGACCCGTGACGATGCCGCGCGCATCCAGGCGCTGCTGCGCAATCACCATCACTATACCAACAGCAGGCGCGCCCACGATATTTTACTGAACTGGGAGTATTACATGCCCAAATTCGTCAAGGTGATGCCGGTGGATTACCGGCGCGCCCTGCTCGAAATGCAAAAGGCGCAGGAACCCAAACGAATTGCCGGGGGAGGGCGCTGACATGGGCAAGCCGACGGGGTTCAAGGAGTTCGCGCGCCGTACGCCCGGCTATGAGTTGCCGGCCGACCGCATTCGCCATTACCGCGAATTCTCCCTGGCGCTGGGGAACGAGGACCTGGCGCATCAGGGGGCGCGCTGCATGGATTGCGGCATTCCGTTCTGCCACCAGGGGTGTCCGGTCAACAATATCATTCCCGACTGGAATGATCTGGTCTACCGCAATCGCTGGCAGGAGGCCGTCGCGGTCCTCCACTCCACCAACAACTTCCCCGAATTCACCGGCCGGATCTGCCCGGCCCCGTGCGAAGCGTCCTGCACCTTGAACCTGACCGACGAGGCGGTGGCCATCAAGACCATCGAACACGCCATCGCCGAGCGGGGCTGGTCGGAAGGCTGGATCACTCCCGACACGTCGCGGCCCAGGACCGGCAAGACGGTGGCGGTGGTCGGCGGCGGCCCGGCCGGCATGGCGGCGGCGCAGCAATTGGCCCGGGCCGGTCATGGGGTGGTGGTGTTCGAGAAGAACGCCAAGATCGGCGGCCTGCTGCGCTACGGCATTCCCGACTTCAAGCTGGAGAAGGCGGTGATCGATCGCCGCATGGCCCAGATGGCGGCCGAAGGCGTCGAGTTCCGCACCAATACCCATGTGGGCGTCACCGTGCCGGCCAAGGATCTGCTTGAAGGCTTCGACGCGGTGGTGCTGACCGGCGGCTCGGAACAGCCGCGCGATCTGGCGGTGCCCGGCCGGGACCTGGCCGGGGTTCATTTCGCCATGGACTTCCTGACCCAGCAGAATCGGCGGAATGCCGGCGAGACGGTGGTGGGCGCCGACATCCTGGCCACCGCCAAGCGGGTGGTGGTGATCGGCGGCGGCGATACCGGGTCCGATTGCGTCGGAACCTCCAATCGCCACGGCGCCGCTTCCATCACCCAGATCGAGATCATGCCCAAGCCGCCGGCCAAGGAGGACAAGGGCCTGTCATGGCCGCTGTGGCCCAACCGGCTGCGGACCTCGTCGTCCCATGACGAGGGCTGCGAGCGCCGCTGGTCGGTGTCCACCGCCGCCTTCCGGGGTGAGCAGGGACGGGTGGTCGGCCTCGACTGCTTCGCGGTCGACGGCAAGTTCCAGAAGATCGCCGGCACCGAATTCACTCTGGAGGCCGATCTGGTTCTGCTGGCCATGGGCTTCGTCCACCCCGTCCATGCGGGCCTGGTCGACGGACTGGGCTTGGACAAGGACGGGCGCGGCAACGTCAAGGCCGATACCGTGTCCTATGTCACCTCCAATCCCAAGGTCTTCGCCGCCGGGGATATCCGGCGCGGCCAGAGCCTGGTGGTCTGGGCCATCCGCGAGGGCCGTCAGGCGGCGCGGGCGGTCGACAGCTTCCTGATGGGGCGCAGCGATCTGCCCATGTGCTAGGGCGTGTCGTCAGTTACCGCCTGAGATCTGTCCCCCTATCCCCCGCCGGGTTGCGTTGCGGGCAGGGCTGCCATCTGTCTATTTTTCGGGCAAGGCAAGTGTTGACGCCTCTCCATCGGGCATCATACAACGCGGGTGGGGTGACGCTTGTGGGGAGTTCCGGGGCTGATGTTTATTGATAATTGGCGGTTCAAGGCTAAAATTCTTCTTATCGTGGCGGCTTCCCTGATCGGCATGAGTCTGATCATCGTCGTCAATCTGGGGAATCTGCGGCAGGATTTGCTGGAAGCCAAACAACTTCAGACCCAGCGCGTGGTCGAAACCGCCCATGGCGTCATTGCCCATTTCGTCAAGGAAGCCGAAATGGGGCGCATGACCGTGGAGGCGGCGCAGACCGCCGCCATCGCCGCCGTCAAGGATCTCCGCTACGGCGGCAACGAGTATTTCTGGATCAACGGCCTCAACGGCCGGATGATCATGCATCCCATCAAGCCGGATATGGACGGCAAGGATCTGTCCGAACTGGCCGATCCGGCGGGCAATAAATTCTTCAACACCATGATCGATGTCGTGACCCGGAATAAGGCCGGCTTCGTCCATTATCTGTGGCCCAAACCCGGATTCGACCAGCCGGTCGAGAAACTGTCCTATGTGCAGGGGGTGGATCAATGGAACTGGCTGGTCGGTTCGGGCATCTATATCGATGATGTGGATACGGCGTTCCGGTCCAAGCTCCGCACCCTTGGCGGCGCCGCGCTGGGGGTGCTGCTGGGGGTGCTGCTGGTATCGTGGTGGATCGGCACCGGCATCATCACCGGCATGGCGGGTGTGACCGACGGCATTCGCCAGTTGGCCGCCGGCGATACGGCGGTGGTCTTCGCCGGCTCGGGCCGGCGCGACGAGATCGGCGACCTGATTACGGCGGCGGAGATCTTCCGCCAGCATTCGGTCGAGGTCTCGACCATGTCCGACGAACGGGCCGAGACCCGCCGCCGGGCGGAGACCGAGCGCCATGCCACCCTGGAAGGCCTGGCCGGCGACCTGGAGCGTGGCGTCAAGGCCGCCGTGCTGACCGTCGGCCGGTCGGCGGAGGATGTGCGCTCCACCGCCACCACCATGTCCGCCGCCCTCGACGATGCGTCCATCCAGTCTCAGGCGGTGGCCGCCGCCGCGCAGCAGACCAGCGCCAATGTGGAGACCGTCGCCGCGGCGGCCGAGGAACTCAACACCTCGATCCGCGAGATTTCGTCGCAGGTGGAGGAAAGCGCCACCATCGCCAAATCGGCGGTGGAAACCGCCCAGCGGACCGATACGGTGGTTCGTGGCCTGTCCACCGCCGCCGACCGGATCGGCCAGGTGGTCACCTTGATCAACGATATCGCCGGCCAGACCAACCTGCTGGCGCTCAACGCCACCATTGAGGCGGCGCGGGCGGGCGAGGCCGGCAAGGGGTTCGCCGTGGTGGCCAACGAAGTCAAGCACCTGGCCAGCCAGACCGCCAAGGCCACCGACGAGATCGCCAGCCAGATCGCCTCGATCCAGTCCACCACCTCGGATGCCGTGGGCGCCATCGAGGCGATCGGGCGGACCATCGGCCGCATGGACGCCATCGCCTCCTCCATTGCCGCGGCGGTCGATCAGCAGGGGGCGGCGACCCGGGAAATCGCCCGCAACGTCCATGACGCCGCCGCCGGGGCGCAAAGCGTGTCCGACCATATCGTGTCGGTGAACCGCACCACCGAGGAGGCCGGTGCCGCCGCCCGTCAGATGCGGGAGGAAGCCGGCGGACTGGCGCGCCAGTCCGAGATCCTGCGTGGCGATGTGGATCAGTTCCTGGTCAACGTCCGGGCCATGTAGGCTTGACGACCCTCAAGGTGGTGATCGGGCCGGGCGGGCATGGTTGGGTGAACCTTGACCTGAGAGAGCTGATCCATGGCCACCATCCAGTTGCAAGATCCCGTTTATAGCGGGAATCAGGGGCCGGTCTTCTTCGCCGCCGGATTTCGGCCGTTCTTTTTATTCGCCGCGGTCCAGGCCGTGGTCATGCTGCCCCTCTGGCTGTTGACCTTCATCGGGGTGCTGCCGGCCGGCACCACCGGCCTCGCCGTGGTCGGGCATGCCCATTCCATGGTGTTCGGCTTCGCCGGTGCCGCCATCGGCGGTTTTCTGCTGACGGCGGTTCCCAGCTGGACCAATTCCCCCCCGGTTTCCGGCCGTCCGCTGGCCGGTCTGTTCGGCCTCTGGCTGGCCGGGCGGGTGGCGATGGGATTGGCCGGAATCCTGCCGGCCATGGTGGTGGCTGTGCTCGATCTCGCCTATCTGCCGCTGCTGGCGGTCTTACTGTCCAGGCCGCTGATTGCGGCGGGGAAATGGCGCAATATCGCCTTCCTGCCCATTCTCGGGATGCTGTGGCTGGCCGATCTGTGCGTGCATCTGGAAGCCCTGACCGGCCGTCCCACCGGTCTCAAGGGGGTCTATCTCGGCATTTTCGTGGTTCTGCTGATGATCGTCATCGTCGGCGGGCGGATCATTCCCTCCTTTACCCAGAACTGGCTGCGCCAGCAGGGCCGCCCGGTGGAGATGGTTCCGGTCGGCTGGATCGAGAAGGGCGGCGCGGCGGTGAGTCTGGGGCTGGCGGCGCTGGCGCAATTGGTGCTGCCGGCCACGGCGCTGGCCGGCGGGCTGGCCCTGGCCGCGGCGGCGATCCACGCCGCCCGCCTGTGGCGCTGGCATGGGGGCAAGACCTTCGGCAACCCCATTCTGCTGGTCCTGCATGTGGGCTATGGCTGGATGGTGCTGGGCTTCGCCCTGCTGGGCCTGTCGGCGTTCACCGATCTGCTTCCGGCCTCGGCGGCGGTTCACGCCCTGACCGCCGGCTCGATCGGCACCATGGTGATGGGGGTGATGAGCCGGGCGGCGCTGGGCCATTCCGGCCGGTCGCTGGACCTGTCCCCGGCGACGGTGGCGGCCTATGTGCTGATCTCGGTGGGCGCCGCTCTCCGGGTGGCGGCGCCGGTGATGCCCGAGGCGATGGTCCCGCTGACCCTGGCGGGCGGGGTGGCCTGGACCGCCGGATGGCTGATCTATGTGGTGGTCTATCTTCCGGTCACCACCCGGCCGCGCGCCGATGGCCGTCCGGGGTAGAGTATCGGGCTGACGACCGCAGAGGAGATGTATCGTTACAATTTTACGTGGGTTTTCACTTATTTTTTTGCGCTTATGTGACTAAATACACATGAGCATCGGCCGTGATGTGGTTAGTTTTCTCGCGGTCATTTCTTCGGAGCATCCATTGATGGGGTACAAGGTGAAGTTTTGGGGGGTGCGGGGGAGCATCGCCTGTCCTTCGCCCGACCATGTGGTTTACGGCGGCAACACCAGTTGCATCGCCGTGACCACCGATGCCGGCGTGGTTATTTTCGATGCCGGAACCGGCATCCGCTCGCTCGGGCGCGACCTGACGGCCAAGGGAGTCGCCGAGGCCCAGTTGTTCTTCACCCATACCCATTGGGATCACATCAACGGTTTTCCGTTCTTCACCCCGGCCTTCAATCCGGGGTTCAAGCTGCGCATCCACGGGGCGCGGCTGGAGGGAATCCCCAAGGGTATCCAGCATGTGCTGAACCAGCAGATGGAGGCGCCGAACTTTCCGGTCCCCCTCGGGGCCATGCAAGGCATCGCCTCTTACGAGGATTTCGATGTGGGGACGGTGTTTCATCCCTATGACGGCATGACGATCCGGACCGGCCTGCTCCGCCATCCCAACGGCGCCTGCGGTTATCGGGTCGAATATAGCGGGGTGGCGGTGGCGCATATCACCGATACCGAGCACCGCCCCGGTCAGCCCGATGCCAATGTGGCGGCGCTGATCCAGGGGGTGGATCTGATGATCTACGACTGCACCTATACCGACGCGGAATTTCCGGCGAAGATCGGCTGGGGCCATTCCACCTGGCAGGAAGCGGTGCGGCTGGCGCGGGCCAACAGCGTCAACCGGCTGGCGATCTTCCACCATGACCCCGAACATACCGACGATATCATGGCCGGGATCGAGGCCGAGGCGATCCGGAGCTGGGATGGGGCCATGGTGGCGCGCGACGGCATGGAAGTGGTGCTGGCCTGACCGGTTCTAGAGCGGGATGATTTCAAGTCAACTCATCCCGCGACAGAGGCCGTTGAGGCCGAGGCCAAGCAAACCGGAGGTTTGCGCCCGGCGAGGGACATCCAAAATGGCGAGAGCATGATGCGACCTGATCGCATCATGCTCTAATGTATTGATGAGAGACGGATTCAGCGTCTCGGTCAAATCGCCGGCGCGATTCGACCTCAAAGTATCCGGCTCTTATCTCGGATAGACGTGGATCTCGACCCGGCGGTTGATGGCCTGGTTCTCGGGATAGGGCTTGCCGGTATCGCTGTGATTGGGCACCCGGGGGGCGGTATCGGCCAGGGCGGCGATCTTCATGCGCGACTGGCTGATGCCGAGCTCGGACAGCAGCCGGAGGGTGGAGAGGGCGCGGGCGGCGGACAGGTCCCAATTGGTGGGGAATTGCTGGGTATGCACCTGGGTGTCGTCGGTGTGGCCCTGAATCTCGACCTGATAATTCTCGAAGCGCGTCTGGGCGAGAGTGCCGGCGATCTCCTTGATCAGCGGCAGGATCTCGGGACGGATCTCGGCCGAGGCCGGCTTGAACATGGCTCCACTGGCCAGATTGAGGACGATGCCCTTGTCGTCCTTGCCCACATCGACGCTGTCCTCGACGCCGGCTCCGGCGATCTGGCCCAGCAGTTCGCTCTTCATGTCCTGCAGCGGCTTGGTGACGTCGCGGCGCCCCACCTCCTTGGCCATGCCGGTCTGGACTTCCTCGTACTTGCCGGCATCGATCTTGGACATGGAGACCAGGATGATGAAGAACGCCATGATGAGGGTGATCATATCGGCGTAGGACAGCAGCCAGTCCTCGGCGGCCTCCTTGTTCTGCTTGGCGAACTTGGTCATGGTTGATGTCCCTCATATCGGCGAACCAAAAGATTGACTCGCCTCTTTGCCCCTCAGTCGCCGGGCGCTGTGGGCTTCGCCCACCCCTCGCATTTGCTCGGGGCCGCCCTGCGGGCGTCGCTTGCCCTTGCAGGGCGGCGCCGCGCGTGCTCGCTTCGCTCGTCCCTACGGGACCGCATCTGCGATGCGTCGTTTGCCCCTGCGGGGCTGCACGGCCTTGCCGTCTCGCCATCGAACTGAGAAAGGTCAGTTCGATGGTTCGGCGGTATCAAATGCCGGGCGGGCTATTTCTTTGCCGCTTTGTCGATGTCGAAGTGGATGGCCGGGTCGAGATAGCTGTTCATGGCGTCCTGGATGAAGCGGGGATTGCGGCGGTCGGCCAGCAGCGCCAGGCCCTCGGCGACCAGCATGTTGCGGAAGCGGATGATGGATTCGCGCTGGTGCGCCTTTTCCGCCGCCGGCATCAGGATCAGGCGGGCGAACAGCACGCCGTAGAGGGTGCCGAGCAGGCCGACCGCCATGCCGGGGCCGAGCTTGGAGGGGTCGCTGCCCATATTGTCGAGCATGATCACCAGGCCGACCAGGGTGGCCATCATGCCGAAGGCCGGGGCGTTGCTGGCCATGTATTTGAGGATTTCCACCGACACGGTGTGGCGCTGGAAGGTGCTTTCGATCTGGTTTTCCAGAAGCTGGCGCACTTCGGCGCCGGTATAGCCGGACACCACCAGATTGACCCCGAAGCCCAGGAAGGCGTCCTGGCCCTTGATGCTCTTGGAATCGGCCTCCAGGGCCTGGATGCCGCTTTTCTGCACCAGATAGCCCCAGCGGATGACGCGGGCGACCTCGTTGGTCAGCATGCCGCGCGCCATCTTGGGCGAGAAGAAGATCGCCCTGATGTTGCCCAGCGCCTGTTTGACGTAGCGGGCCTCGAAGCCCACATGGGTGGCGGCCAGGGTGCCGCCCACCACCATCAGAAAGCCGGTGAGGTGGAGGAAGATCTTGAAGTTGGTGGTCGACTCGACGATGGCGCCGAGGAACAGCAGCAGGCTGAGGGTGAACGCGATGATTGTTGGCAGCGACATTTCAGCCCGGTCCTCATTGGCTCACGAGATATCCGCGACTCACCGGCCGCGCCCGGTCATCTTGGGGCAAGTCGGGGGCGGCGGCAACACCTACGGAATATCGGGGGGCGGGAGATTGGGGGCGGCCGGCGGTTCGGCGTGCAGATCCAATTCCACCTCGACGATATCGCCGTCGATGGTGCGGGTGGGGATGAAGCCCAGATGCCGGACGAAGGTCAGCATGCGGGGATTGTCCCGCAGGACCTGGCCGGCGATGGCGCGGGTCCCGCGCGAGCGGCAATACTCGATCATCTTGACCAGCAGGCGCTTGCCCAGGCCCGACCCCTTGAGGTCCGAGCGCACGACGATGGCGAACTCGGCCTTCTCGTTGTCGGGATCGGTGACGGTGCGGACGACGCCCAGGGTTTCCTTGCCGTCGGGGCCGTCGATCTCGCCGACGAACGCCATCTCGCGGTCGAAGTCGATCTGGGTGAGGCGGGCCATTTCCGAATGGGGCAATTCATGGACCAGGCCGAAGAAGCGGAAGCGGATATCCTCGGGGGTCAGCTTGGACAGGAAGACGTGGTGATTGGGTTCGTCCTCGGGGCGGATGGGGCGCAGCAGCGCCGTGCGCCCATCGGTCATGGTGAACAATTCCTCCAGCTTCTTGGGATAGGGCCGGATGGCGAGGCGCGCGGCGTCCTTACGGTCGGCGGCGACGGTCATGCGGGCATCCAGCACCATGACGCCCTGGGAATTGGCGAACAGCGGGTTGATATCCAGTTCGACGATCTCGGGGAAATCCACCAGAAGCTGCGACAGCTGGACCAGGGTCAGCTCGACCGCCTGGCGGTTGATGGGCGGGCGGCCGCGATAGCCTTCCATCAGGCGGGAGACGCGGGTGCGCGAAATCACTTCCGCCGCCAGATTCATGTTGAGCGGCGGCAGGCCCATGGCGCGGTCGGCGATGATCTCGACCGCGACGCCCCCCTGGCCGAACATGATGACGGGGCCGAACACCGGATCGGTGGCGACCCCGACGATCAGTTCCAGGGCGCCGGAGCGGCGCGCCATGGTCTGAACCGTGAAGCCGTTGATCCGCGCCTCGGGATAGATCGCCTTGACCCGCTCCAGCATGTTGTGGGCGGCTTTTTCCACATCGAGGCTGCCCTGCAGGTTCAGCATCACGCCGCCCACATCCGATTTATGGCTGATGTCGGGAGACAGGATCTTCAGCGCCACCGGCGTCTTCATGGCCATGGCGATGCGGCCGGCCATGGCCGGGGTGGCGGCCACATGGGTTTCCACCGTGGGAATGCCATAGGTCTCCAGCACCGCCTTGGCCTCGGGCTCGTTCAGGGTGCCGCCGCCCTTGGCCAGCGCCGCGTCGATCAGAAAACGCGCCCGTTTGGTGTCGGGGACGAAGTCGGTCGGCGCCGAAGCCGGGACCTCCATCAGCAATTCCTGAATCCTGCGGTATTGCAGCAGATGCATGAAGGCCTGGATGGCGGCATGGGGGGTTTCGTAGGAGGGGATGCCGGCGCCGCTGAACATGTGGCGGGCCTGGGCGACGGCTTCGGCGCCGACCCAACAGGTCATCACATTGGCGCGGGGATGGTCCTTGCCGCTCTTGATCACCGCGGTCGCTACTTCGGTGGGATCGGAGATGGCGGTGGGGGCATGCATCACCAGGATGGCGTCGACCGCCTTGCACTCGGTCAGGATGTTGAGGGTCTTGACGTAGCGTTCGCCATCGGCGTCGCCGACGATGTCCACCGGATTGTCGTGGGACCAGTTGGGGGGCAGAATGGCGTTCAGCTTCTCGATCACCTCGGCGGGCAACTGGGCCAGTTCGCCGCCCAGTTCCGACAGATCGTCCGCCGCGATGACGCCGATGCCGCCACCATTGGTCAGAATGGCCAGCCGCTTGCCCTTCATGGGCCGCGACCGGGCTAGGGTCTCGACCGCGCCGAAAATCTCCTCGATATCGCGCACCCGCAAGATGCCGGCGCGGCGCAGGGCGGCGTCGAAGACCATATCCGCCCCCGCCAGGGCTCCGGTATGGGTGGCGGCGGCACGGGCGCCTTCCCGCGAACGGCCGGCCTTGATGGCCAGGACCGGCTTGTTGCGGGCGGCGGCACGGGCGGCTGACATGAAGTTCCGGCGCTCGTGGATGCTCTCGATGTAAAGCAGGATCGCCCGCGTCGTCGGATCGCTGCCGAGATAGTCGAGCACGTCGCCGAAATCCAACCCTTCACTATCGCCCAGATGGATGAAGTGGGAAAAGCCGATTTCCTTGGAGCGCGCCCAATCCAGCACCGCCGTGCATAGCGCCCCCGACTGGGAGACGAAGGCCAGCTTGCCGGGGAGGGCGCCGGCATGGGCATAGCTGGCGTTCAGGCCGATGCCGGGTACCAGGATCCCCATGCTGTTGGGTCCCAGCAGCCGCATGTCGTAGCCGCGCGCCACCGCCAGCGCCTGTTCCAGGACGGTGCTGCCGTCTTCGGCGGTGGCGTAATGCAGTCCCGAGGTCATGATGCAGGCGGCCTTGGTGCCCTTTTCCCCCAAGGTGCGCAGGATGCCGGGGATGCTCGCCACCTGCGGCGTACAGATCAGGGCGAGATCGGGGGGCTGTGGCAGGCAGGCCACATCGGGATAGGCGAGCACGCCGGAGACCGAGGGGTGGTCGGGGGTGACCGGCATCACCGGGCCGGCGAATTCCGCCTTGAGCAGATTGCGCATCACCACCGCGCCGATGCTCCTCGGCTTGGTGGACGCGCCGATCACGGCAACCGACTGGGGGCGGAGGAGGGCCTTGATATTACGGGTGCTCATGCGTAATCCCCTTTCGGCGGGAGAGTAGCGCCGTTCGTTGTGCATCGCAACATCCGATGGCGGCGCGCCTCCCGCCGGCGTCATCAACCCGTCATTGTACGGCGGGCGGATGGCGGGTATATTTTGCAGCGCAATATAAACGTCCAAGGGGGTCGGGCATGGTCGAGATGATTCACAACCGGACATTTGCCGAGATCAAGACCGGCGACTCCGCGACGCTGACGCGTCTTTGCAGCATGAAGGATGTGGAACTGTTCGGCGTCGCCACCGGCGACCTCAATCCCACCCATTACAGCGCCGAGAGCGCGGAGAAGTTCGCCAATCACCGCAAGGTGGTGGCGCACAGCATGTGGGGCGGCTCGCTGCTCTCGGCCCTGCTGGGCAATGAATTGCCGGGACCGGGCACGGTCTATCGCAGCCAGGATATCGAGTTCAAGGCCCCGGTCGAGGTGGGCGACGCCGTTACGGTGACCGTCACGGTGACGGAAAAGACCGCCCCCGCCGATGTGGTGCTGGATTGTCTGGCGGTGAACCAGAGGGGCGAGACCCTGTTCACCGGCCGCGCCCGGGTGCAGGCGCCGCTGGAAAAGGTCTCCCAGCCCCGCATGGAGCTGCAGGAGGTGGCGCTGCGCCGCCGTCATCATGTGTTCGAGGACATCATCGCCCGCTGTGCCGGCTTGGCCCCCATCTCGGTGGCGGTGTGCCATCCCTGCGATCAGGTGTCGCTGGAAGGCGCCGTGGATGCCGCCCGTGTGGGGCTGATCGATCCGGTCCTGATCGGGCCGGAGAGCAAGATCCGCTCGGTGGCCAAGGAATTCGGCTTCGATCTTACCGGCTTGCGCATCGTCGATACCGCCCATAGCCATGAATCGGCCGAGAAGGCGGTGGCCATGTGCCGGTCGGGCGAGACCGAGGCCCTGATGAAGGGGTCGCTGCATACCGACGAGATGATGCACGAGGTCGCGTCGCGCGACAAAGGCTTGCGGACCGCCCGGCGGATCAGCCACGTCTTCGTCATGGATGTGCCGACCTATCCGCGCACCCTGCTGATCACCGATGCCGCCATCAATATCTATCCCACCCTGGAGGACAAGGCGGACATCCTCCAGAACGCCATCGATCTGGCCCATGTGCTGGGGGTCGAACTGCCCAAGGTGGCGATCCTGTCGGCGGTGGAAACCGTATACCCGAAGATCAACTCGACCGTCGAGGCGGCGGCGCTGTGCAAGATGGCCGATCGCGGCCAGATCACCGGCGCCCTGCTGGACGGCCCGCTGGCCTTCGACAACGCCATCAGCGAGGAGGCGGCCAAGATCAAGAAGATCAACTCGCCGGTGGCCGGGCGGGCCGACATCCTGCTGGTTCCCGATCTGGAAGCCGGCAATATGCTGGCCAAGCAGCTGTCCTATCTGGCCGAGGCCGACGCCGCCGGCATCGTTCTCGGGGCGCGGGTGCCGATCGTGCTGACCAGCCGGGCCGACAGCGCCAAGGCGCGGCTGGCGTCCTGCGCCGTGGCGGTGCTGTTCGCCCATGCGCGGCGCGTCAAGGGCGAGGTGGCGGCGGGCTGATCCGTGCCTATCCGGTTATTGCCCACACTTGCCAGATATTATGGTGTAGGCGGTGATGGAACACAGAGGAGAGAGAGGCAGAGGGAGGCCACAGAGGAGAAGGATGCCAGCCCCGCCGCATGGCGCGGCAATAAACCAATCTCTGTGCGCTCTCGTGTCCCCCAGATGCTGGGCCTGGGGCAGTTGCTTCGCTGTGGGTCTTCGACACATTCTGCCTCCTCAGGCTCTGGCGTCCTCTCTCTTCTCTGTGGTTCATCAACCGCTTGTACCACTGGGTGTTAACCGGATAGGCACGGGCTGATCCAGGCACCTGACTCTCATCTCGGGATTCTCGAAGGAGCAATTCATGCAAGACGGCATTCTGGTCATCAACGCCGGTTCCTCCAGCATCAAGTTCTCGCTTTATGTCTCCAATGGCGACGACAAGCCGATGCTGTCCTGCAAGGGGCAGGTGGAGGGCATCAATGTCGCCCCGCATTTCATCGCCAAGTCCCCCCATGGCGGGGTGCTCAACGAACAGCGCTGGCCCGATCAGCCGAATATGAGCCATGCGGCGCTGTTCAAATACATGATCGACTGGATCGAGGCGCAGTTGGGCGACGCCGAGTTGAAGGCGGCGGGGCATCGGGTCGTCCATGGCGGCTCGCAGTATTCCCAGCCGCTGCTGGTCAATGACGACCTGATGGAGGAACTGGAACGCCTGGTTCCGCTGGCGCCGCTGCACCAGCCGCACAATCTGGCGCCGATCCGGGCCCTGACCGAGGTGCATCCCGGCCTGTTGCAGGTGGCCTGCTTCGACACCGCCTTCCACCGTTCCAATCCCTGGATGGCTCAAAGCTTCGCCCTGCCGCGCAAGCTGACCGGCGAGGGGGTCAAGCGCTATGGCTTCCATGGCCTGTCCTACGAGTATATCGCCCGCCAGATGCGCCAGATCTCGCCGGCGGTGGCCCGCAGCAAGGTGGTGGTGTGTCATCTCGGTTCCGGCGCCTCCATGTGCGCCATCCATGACGGCAAGAGCGTCTCCAGCACCATGGGCTTCACCGCCCTGGACGGCCTGCCCATGGGCACCCGCACCGGCACCCTCGATGCCGGCGTGGTGCTGTATCTGCTGCAGCAGAAGGGCATGGCACCCAAGGAGATCGAGGACCTGCTGTACAAGCAGTCAGGCCTGCTCGGGGTGTCGGGGGTCAGCAACGACATGCGGGTGCTGCTGGAAAGCTCCGAGCCCCATGCCGCCGAGGCGGTCGAACTGTTCGTCTATCGCATTTCGCGCGAGCTCGGCTCGCTGGCGGCGGCCATGGACGGCCTCGACGCCCTGGTCTTCACCGCCGGCATCGGCGAGCGATCGTCGCAGGTGCGCGCCAAGGTCTGCGCCCATGCCGAGTGGCTGGGGGTCGAGATCGACGAGGAAGCCAATGATCGCAACGCCCAGATCATCAGTACCCTCGACAGCGCGGTTTCGGTCTGGGTGATCCCCACCGACGAGGAAATGATGATCGCCAAGCATACCCGCGAGGTGCTGCGCAGTATCAAATAGTCGTTTTTCTGGTCAAGTGGACGGGGAGAAGGCAGACTGGAACCGAACTGAGATGGATCGGGGGCCAGGTGGAATGCGGAGGTTGAAGATTATCGTCGGGCATCATGCCTTCGAGGTCGGGCTGTATGAAACCCCGACGGCCGCTGCCATCCTCGCCGCCGCGCCGTTCGAGGCGCGGGCTACCATCTGGCCGGGCGAGGTCTATTTCCAGGCGCCGATCCATGCGGAGCGCGAGGATGCGGCCCGCGACGTGGTCGAGTCGGGCGAACTGGCGTTCCGCGTCGAGGGCGAAGTCATCGTCATGGGATATGGCCCGACCCCCTGTTCCGAAGGTGACGAAATCCGCCTCGCCAGTCAGGCCAATATCTGGGGCCGGACCGATGGCGATCCGGCCGGTCTGGCGGATGTGGAGGCTGGTCAACTGGTCCGGGTCGAAGTGGTGGAATAAGATATCATGCGCAGGCTGTTGATCGTGTCGTTGCTCGCCATCCTGTCCGGTGGCCTGGCCGGCTGTGCCGTCGCCGATCTGGCGGCCTATACGGTGAAGGCGGTGGAGAAGAACCAGCGCGACGGCGGCTCCCCGGGGACCTCGCCGCCGGCCTCCCCGCCGGCTCAGGCCGCCATCGATCCAGCGGCGGAATCCGCGCCGCCGCCGCCAAGCGCGCCCGCGCCGCGCCGTGGTTCGATCACGGCGGAAGAGCTGCCGCCAGGCTGATCGCCTCCGGACCGGACAGCGGCGGGGGGCGTGAGCAGGCAGTCTTTGCGCCGGGGCGCCGCGAGGGCTATAACCCGCCGGACGACGACAGAGAAGGGTGGGTTTCCCGTGGGGCGCAGGGACGTCAGGCGAATGCTGATGGGGCATCGGAAGCCCCTGTGGGAGCGGCCCTGGGTGCTGGTGGCGCTGATGCTCGGCGTCCTCGGGCTGGGATTGGCCCTGGGAATCGGCGTCGGCCATTGGACCGGCAAGCCGGCCGGTGCGCCGGTGGTGATGGAGCAGGCCCCGGCCCCGGTCTTCACGCCGGCTCCGACTCTGCCGCGCGACGATTCGCCCGGCGACGAGGCCGAGGAGTCCGGTCCGCTGATCCAGCCGCCGCCGCCGCGCCCCGATCCCGGTTCGTCCGAGGCGCTGGAACTGGGCCACGCCTCCGATGTGGCCGCCCTTCCGCCGCCGATGCCGCCGCAGACGCAGCCGCCGGCCCGGCTGCCCCCCGCCGGCGCGGCGGTGTGGTCGCACAATGCGCTGCCGCCCTTCCCAACCGGCGGCCATCCCATGATCGCCATCATCATCGACGATCTGGGGATCGACCGGAAACGCAGCGAGCGGGTCGCCGCCCTCAAGGGGCCGCTGACCCTGTCCTACATGACCTATGCCGAGGATCTGGTCCGCCAGACCCGCGATGCCCGGTCCCATGGCCACGAACTGATGGTCCATGTCCCCATGCAGCCCGAAAGTGCGAGCTATGATCCGGGACCGGAAGTCCTGGAGGTCGGCCAGTCCCCCGACGAAATCCGGCGGCGGCTGGACTGGGGGCTGTCACGTTTCGACGGCTATATCGGCATCAACAACCACATGGGCAGCCGGTTCACCTCGGAACCCGCCGGGATGCGGGTGGTGATGGCGGAACTGCGCCGCCGTGGGCTGGCCTTCGTCGATTCGGTGACCTCGGAGCGGAGCGTGGGGGCGGAGGTGGCCCGTCAATACGGGGTGCCGTTCGCCACCCGCCACATCTTTCTCGACAATGCCCTCGGGGTGACCTATGTCCGCGCCCAGTTGGCGAAGGTCGAGGCCCATGCCCGCAAATACGGCTTCGCCGTCGCCATCGGCCATCCCCATGACGGCACCATCGAGGCCCTGGCCGGCTGGATGCCGGGCTTGCCGGCGCGGGGCTTCGTGCTGGTGCCGGTCTCGGCCATCATCCGCATGTCGCCCAGCGGTTAGCCCGGATTTCTCACACTGAGCTGATCCCATCATTCGAAAGCCCTGCGGGTGTGGCGGTCGGTGCTTGACTATATCAAAAGATATACCGACTATTCCTGTCGGGGGGCGTCTCGCCAATTTGGCTCCAGCGAAGCCGACCGGGCCGCTATCGACAACCATTCCGGTCGGCCATCTGTTTGGGGAGGGCAGGCACCGACTCATCTTGCGTGACAAGAGGGGGGACCGGCGTGGCATTCCTAGGAAACCTGCGGGCGTTGCTGGGCCTTGCTCCAATTTTATTTTCTATTTCCGGTGCGCTCGCGGCACCGCAGGTGGAGCTTGAATTTTCCGTTCCGTCCGGCGCAACCACCGAAGTCTCACGCTTCTACTACCAGCTGACTCGGGAATTCGAAGCCGACAACCCTGGCATCAAGATCATCTTTCGTCCGCTGACCGATTGGGACGAGGTGGTCAGGATGGTATCCGCGTCGGATCGCCCCAAAGCCGGGGTATTCGTCGCCGAAGCGTCGGAAACGCTGGAGTTGGAACAGCGCGGGGCGATCACTCCCTTGGAGGATTTGCTGACAGCCGAGCCGGGTGGGCTCAAGGGCTTTCTTGCGCCATTCATTCCCGAGTTTCTCGGCAACAGTGTTTGCGGCAGCAAGAAATTCTGCTCGCCGCCATTTATTCGCAGTACGCCTGTCGTTTATTATAACCTGGACCAGTTGAACGAAGTCGGCATCGACAAGGAACGTCTGCCGACCACCTGGGACGAACTCGAGGAACTGCTCACCAAGCTTCACGCGCATCGCGGAAGGCCGCCCTTCGTCTTTGGCGGCGATTGGTATGACTACCTGTTCGAGGCCACGGTGTATCAGGCTGGCGGCTCCTTGTTCGACCCTGAGCACAACCGCTTCACCTATTACACTCCGCAAGCGGTGGAGGCGCTCGAGTTCTGGAAACGCCTCAAAGACAAGGGCCTGCTCGTGCGGGCAACCAACTGGAAGGCAACCTTGAACAGCTTCGTGGCCGGCCTCTACCCGGTCACTTTTTATACGTCCGGCGGGATCGAGTCCGCACGCGCACACAGCCATTTCAATTGGATGGCGGACATGCTGCCGCGGAACCGCGTTTACGGCGCCACTGCCGGTGGCGGCAACCTTTACCTGACCGCTCATCTGGACGAGAGGGAGCGTCAGGCGGCGCTACGGTTGCTTAGCTTTCTCTACACTCCGCCGGTACAAGCGCGGATCAGTCTGGCGAGTGGCTTCTTCCCGGTTATCGGTGCGGCATTTGATGAACCGCAATTAAAAGAACGCTATACAAATGATGAGCCATTTGTGCGTATCCGGCAACAGCTGAGCTTCACGGGGCCGAGGGGGATGTCCGCCGATAATCTGCAAGTGCGCAACGTGCTCAAGACGGCGATAGACCGCTGCCTTGACGACGATGTGTCGGCGGAAACAGCCCTGCGGGATGCGCAAGGCGAGGTTGATAAATTGCTGAAGCAGTGACCCGCATGGGCTGGGGAGCCGGGGAGGCGGTCAGGGATCTTTCGATGGAAACCGATGTTCGCAATAAGTCTGGAAATCGACGTCAAAAGATCGGAAGGCGTCTGATCACCCTTGTCATCGGGTTTAGCTCCTGCGTCGCCGTTCTGACGACCGCGGCGCAATTGCTGATGGAATACTATAGGGAGCAACAAGAGGTGGTGAATTCGCTGGATGCGGTGAATATTTACCTGCCAAATATGGTGTCCAGCGTTTGGAATGTGGATGTGCCGTTGATCGAGTCGACCTTATCGGCGCTTGGCCACTTGCCCGCCGTCGAAAGTGTTACCGTAAGGGCCCGCAGCACGGGCTTTCTTTCCGGCTTGGAGTGGAGCTATGGCTCCCGTCAATCAGTAAAAACGATAAAAAGAAATTACGTCCTGCAACATACAGGTAACGGTGTAATTACAGCTATTGCAGATCTTGAGATATATGCGAGTGTCGATTCAATTTATAAGAACATCGCGAGGCAGGCTCTGACGATACTTGCGGCAAATGCAGTAAAGACGTTTATTGTTGCGGCGTTCATGCTGGTGTTGGTGAGGCGTCTGATAACCGGACGGATTGAAGACCTTGCGGCACGCTTGGGACGTGTTGCGCACGGCATGGTTGTGAACGAAGGTGGTGATGGCGGAGAGTCCGCTGTGCACGGGCACCAAACCGGACGTGATCCGCATGGTCTCGTTCCCGCCAATGATGGTGATGAGATCGAATATCTGTGCCGGGATTTTGACTTCTTGGTCGGGCGGTTGCGCGATTACAGCGACCGGATGGAAACCAAAGTGCAGGAGCGCACGGCTCAGCTCGCCATCCTTAATGCTGAACTCGCCAAGTCTAACGACGCGCTCGCACTCTCGGCGGAGACGTTGCGCCACCTGGCCGATGAGGCGAGGGCAGCGACCGCCGCCAAGAGCGAATTTCTGGCCAATATGAGCCATGAGATCCGTACACCGATGAACGGCATTCTGGGGATGGCCGGGTTGCTCCTTGACGATTCTTTGGCACCGCTCCAGCGCGAGCGGGCGCAAATTCTCGAAGTCTCGGCCAGGGCGCTGCTTGCTATCCTTGACGACATTTTAGACTTCTCGAAGCTGGAGGCAGGGCGGATCGAGTTTGAGCGGGTCGCCTTCCCGCTGAGCCAGACTGTCACCGAAGTGATCACACTCATGTCTTCACGGGCTGCTGACAAGGGATTGACCCTGACGGCGGATATCGTCCCCAGCCTGCCGGAGTGGGTGGCCGGCGATGCCGGGCGGCTGCGGCAGGTGCTGCTCAATTTGGTGAGCAATGCCGTCAAGTTCACCGAGACTGGCGGTGTCACGCTGCGGGCGGCTCCAGTGGGTGGCAAGGAGATCGAATTCTCAATAACCGACACAGGGATCGGCATTTCCAAGGAGAAAATGGGGCTGCTTTTCCAGTCGTTCAGTCAGGCAGACTCCTCAATTTCCCGTCGCTTCGGCGGTACGGGATTGGGGCTGGCTATCTGTAAGCGGTTGGTTGAGGGGCAGGGCGGCACAATAGGCGTGGACAGTGAACCGCATGGGGGCTGCCGATTCTGGTTCCGCCTGCAGTTTGATCTGGCGGAGGCTCCGGTGGCAACGGCCGCTCCCGTCGCCCAGTTGCCGCCGCTGTCGATCTTGTTGGCCGAGGATAATGCTTTCAACCAAAGGATTGTAGCCCAATTGCTGGCTAAGGGGGGGCACCGCGTTACGGCAGTCGCCAACGGCCAGGAAGCAATAGAGGCAGCCGCCAACGGGGGCTTCGACATTGTGCTGATGGACATTCAGATGCCGGAAATGGACGGCATTACAGCAACGAAGAAAATACGGGAAATTGTGAACCTCGCTGATCTGCCAATTATTGCTATAACTGCTAATGTTCTTGAGCATGATCGACTGGAGTGTCTTGACGCTGGCATGAATGATTTTATAGCTAAACCAATTCAGCCAGAGAAGTTCTATTCTGTTATCCAGAAATGGTCTGGTGGCGAGAGTGGCTCCCGTTTTATGGTCGCTCCGGGCAAGGAACAACGTGACGGGAAAGATAAGCCATTGCCGATTTCTATCGAGGGGATCGATGTCGCAGGTGGGTTGCGCAGCATGGCCGATATTGAAGCACTTTATTTCGATGCGCTCCGTACGTTTGTCGAAAACAGCGCTGACAGGATTGAACTGTTACGAAAATCCATCAGCACTGGCGACATGATTGTCGCTGCCCGTGAGGCCCATAACTTAAAGGGCATGGCAGCGCAGATCGGGGCCACGGGAATTCCAGGAATGGCGCTCTCCCTGGAACAGCTCTGCAATCGTGGGGAGGCCGAGGCCGGGCTTATACTCGTCGATGACCTTGAGAAAAAATTGACCTCGCTACAGAAAGCCGTCTGCACGGCATTGGATGAGACAGCCTAGCCCCGGAACAGGCCGAGAGAGGGGCCGGGAGTGAAGCCGGGGAACACATTCGGCGGTGGGGCGCGGCCATCGGCTGCGGTCAGGACTTCGGTCATGATCTGGCGGTAATCATTGACCACCGCCAGATCCACCTGCTCGTCCAACCGTTCGGGAGTCAGGCCGGGCCAGCCGCCGGCCATGCGGCCGCCCAGCACGGTCCCGCCCAGCACCAGGGCAATGCCGCCGCGGCCGTGATCGGTGCCGCCGCTTTTGTTGGAGCGCAGGCGGCGGCCGAACTCGCTCATGGCCACCACCACCATGCGGCCCTGCCAGCGGTGCAGGTCCTCCCACAGGGCGCCCAGCCCGGCCGACAGCTTGGCCACCTGTCCCCGCAGCCGTCCGGCCTGATTCTCGTGGGTGTCCCAGCCGCCGAGATCAAGGGTGGCGGTGCTCAGCCCCACCTCCATCTTGACCAGTTGGGCCAGCACCTGGAGCGGCCGGGCCAGTTCTCCGGCGGCGGCGTAATTGGCTTTGCCCTCGGGGGCATAGGCCACCACCTTGCCGGCGGCGTCGCGGGCCAGGCGGCGGTCGATGGCGGCCAGTGCCGCCAGCGCCTCGCGTCCGGCTTCGGCCACCGGTCCGCTGGCGCCGGCGTAAAGATTGGCCAGCACCGCCGCCGCCTGCGGCCCGCCCGCCGGCATGACCCCGCCGGACAGATCGGGCAGCGCCAGTGCCGCGGCAAGGCCGCGAAACTCGCCGCCGGGGGTGGCGGTGGCCGAGACATTGGTTACCGCCCCCTCCGCCCGGGCGCGGCCGCACCGGGCCAGCCAGCCGCTATCGGTATGGGCCAGGGCGTTGGGATCGGCGATGCCGCGATCCATCATATCGATGGCGACGAAGTGGCTGCGGTTACCGTCGGTCAGGCCGGCGGCGTGGATCACCGCCAGATGCCGGGCGCCATAGAGTTCGGCCAGAGCGGGGGCGGCGGCATGCAGCCGGAAATCGATGCCGGGCGCCGCCCCGTCGGCCAGGGCGAAGCCGTCGTCGCCCACCCGCAGTTCCGAGGCCCGCGCCGCCATGAAGTCGGGATCGTTGGCGGGGGACACCAGGTTGAGGCCATCGCAGCCGCCCCGCAGATGGAGCAGCACCAGCAGCAGGGGCGGTTCGGCGGCGGGGCCGGCGAAGGCCAATCCCGACAGGCCGGGCAAAGCCAGGCCGGCCAGTCCCAGGCGAAGCGCGTCACGGCGGCTGAACGTGATCATGATCAGGCACTCTGGAAGGTGGGCGCCATGGCGCACAGGGCGGCGATGCGGGCAAGCTTGCGTTCGGTGTCGGGACTGGCGGGCGGCCCCAGGATCCGATCGGGCGGCCAGCCCAGCCCGGCCAGCACCGCCTGGGCCACGTCGGGGCGGTCGGACAGGCCCAGCGCCTCCAGCCAGGCGGCGACGGCGGTGTGCGGGGTTGGCGGCGCGCCGCGCAGGCCGGGCGGCGACACCGGCAGGCCGGTGCCCCACCAATTCTCCGCCAGTCCCAGCAGCAGGCTCCAGCGGCTGCGCATGGCCTGGGTGCCGAGGAAGACGGCATCCTCGTCGGGCAGGCCGGTGGGGGTGGGCCAGCCGAAGAGGCGCTGGCCGCAGGCGGCGATGGCGTTGACCAAGCCCTCGCTGGGGACCAGATCGATGCCGGCGGCCCGGGCGAAGGCGGCGGCCAGGGCCAGCGGCCGGCGCAGCCGGGCGCCCTTGGCGGCCATGAAGTCGGGCGACAACAGGATCAACCGCACCACCCGGCCGATCTGGTCGGGGGAATCGGCCGATCTCAGCCATTCCGCCGTGGCGGCGGCCACCAGCTTCTCCGGCTGTCCGCCCACCAGGCGGTGGACCAGCTTGGCCGAGAGATGGCGGGCGGTGGCGGGATGGGCCGCCACCAGCTCCAGCACCTGGCGGCCATCGGCCTGGGGGGCGGCGAAGGGGGTGAACTCGGTGGCCAGCACCCGCTTCTGGTAGCCGTCATGCCAGGCCTCCACATAGGTGAAGCGCCCGGTCTCCGGCAGGCGGCGCTTGCCGTCCACCCCGGCTCCGTCCTCGATGGTCCAGCCGGTGAAGGCGCGGGCGGCCTCGTAGACATCCTGGTCGATATAGCCCCGGGGCTTGCCGTCCCGGGCGCCCGGCACGTCGTGCCAGCGGTCGTAGCGGTCGTTGAGATAGGCGTCGCGGCCCAGACTGTGCAGCTCGAACAGCTCCCGGCCGTAATTCTCGTTGGCGGCGCCGGCCCGCGACGAGCGGTTGGACAGGTACAGCAGCATGGCGGTGCTGGTGGCCACCGCTTCCAGCATCCGGCGGAAGTTCCCCAGGCAGTGGGGGCGGATCACCTCGCGGTCATAGACCGGCAGGGTCGCCGCCAGGGTGTCGGACTGGAAGAAATCGACGTTGAAATGGTCGTGCCAGAAACCGGCCAGCACCTCGCGCAATTGCCAGCGCGAATGCACCGCCCGCAGCACGGTGGCGGCGATGACCTCGTCGCGCGGCCGGCGGCGCTCGGCGCCGTCCATCCTGGTCTTGCCATCGGCCAGCGGCCACAGGGCCTCCATGGGACGCTCCAGCAGATCCAGCGGCCGCGCCTCGTCCAGCGCCGGCCAAGCCCCGTCCGGGGCGGCGCCATAGCGGATGCGCAGCCGCAGGGCGGCCAGCCGGGTCTCCAACTCGGGATCGTCGCCGATGGTCGGATGCAATTGCTGCTCGACCCAGCCGCCGAATCCGTGGCGGGCGATTTCGGCGGCCTCTCCCGGCCGGGGGCCGTGACCGGCGCGGGACAGGGCGGAGACCATGGCTGACGGATCGATGGGGGGATGCATGCCCGGCCCTTTCGTGATGGTGACGCGGTTCAGGCTGCCCCACAATCGCGCCGATATTATGGCACCGTGATTACGCCGCCGGCAGCCGCAGGGTGAAGCGGGCGCCGCCGCTGGGGCGGTCGGTCACCTCCAGCGCGCCGCCGTGGTCGCGGACGATGCCGTAGGAGATCCACAGGCCGAGGCCGGTTCCTTTGCCCACCGGCTTGGTGGTGAAGAACGGATCGAACACCTTGGTCAGGATATCGGGGGCGATGCCGGGGCCGTTATCCTCGACGGTGATCACCACCTCTTTGCCGGTGACGGCGCCGGTGACGGCGATATGGGCGCCGGCGCGGCCGGCGACGGCGTCGAGGGCGTTCTGCACCAGATTGACGATGACCTGATGCAACTGGCCGGCATTGCCGTGCACCGGCAGCTTATCCGCCAGTTCGAGTCCCACCGCGGTCTTGCCGCGATTGCCCGAGGCCGACCACTGCACCGCCTTGCCGACCACCTCGGCCAGATCGAAGACGTCGGGGGCGCCGGAACTGGAGAACGACAGGCGCTTGAGGCTGCGGACGATATCGGCGACCCGCTGGGCGCCTTCGGCGGTGCCGTCGATCAGGGGCGGCAGGTCGGCCAGGGTTTCATCGATGCGCAACGACCGGCGCAGATCCTCCCGCTCGGCCTCGCCGCAGCCGCCATGGATGGCGTCGAGATAGGCGGTGATGCGGCCGGCGTATTTGGACAGGGCGTGGACATTGCCATAGACGAAGCTGATGGGGTTGTTCAATTCGTGGGCGACGCCGGCGATCAGGCGTCCCAGCGAGGCCATTTTTTCCTGCTGCACCAGTTGCGCCTGGGCCTGTTTCAGGGCCTCGTAGGCGCGGCGCAACTCGCCCACCGGCCGGCCGGTCAGCACGATGCCGGCGGGCAGGCCGCGATGATCGAGCCGGGTGGCGCAATTGAGCGCCACCGGATCGGTCAGGCCACCGCCGGCGGAACGGAACCGTGCCTCGCGGTCGCCGCCGGTCCTGGAATCGAGCCAATGGTGCAGCCGCAGATCGGGGCCGTCGGCGGACAGCAGGTCGTCCAGGGCCAGGTCCAGCAGATCGACCTCGGCGAAGCCGGTCAATTGGAGGAAGGCCAGATTGACCTGTTGGATATGGCCGCGCTGATCGCAGACGATCAGGATGTCCGACACCGCCGACAGCACCGAATTGATGAAGCGCTGGGCCTCCTCCAGGGCGGTGTTCTTTTCCTCCAGCTCGACTTCGTAGGCGATGAGGTCGGAATAGACCTCCTCCATCTTCTTGATGACTTCGATCCAGGCGGTTTCCTGGGCGCTGTTGGCGTCGGCCACGCTGCCGCCGGCGAAGTCGTAGGCCGAGAGGGGGCGGGGATCGGCCCTGGTCGCCATCAGCCGACCTCCCGCTCCAGCCCATAGCGGTTGAGCTTGGCGCGCAGCCCGACCCGCGACAGGCCCAATTCCTCGGCGACCCGGCTGATATTCCAGCGGTGGCGGGCCAGTGCCTCCGACAGAATGCGGGCTTCCAGGGCCTCGACCTGCTCCTTCAGGCCGAGGATCTGTCCGTCATCCGCGATGGAGCGGCTGGCGGGGCAGGCGCGGGCATGGATGCGCGGGCTGATCAGTTCGGGGCCGAGGCGGGCCATGTCGGCCAGCGCCACCATGCGCTGGATCTCGTTCTGCAATTCCCGCACATTGCCGGGCCAGTCATAGCTGCGCATCAGGCTGAGGGCCTCGGCCGAGAAGCTGAGATTGGGCCGGCCGAAGCTTTTGCGGGTCTCGGCCAGCAGCCGCTCCGCCAGTACCGGCACATCCACCGGCCGGTCGCGCAGCGGCGGCAGATGGATGGGAAAGGCGGCCAGGCGGTAATAGAGATCGCGGCGGAAGTGCTTGTCGCGCACCTCCTCCTCCAGATTGCGGTTGGTGGCGGCGATGACACGCACATCCACCTTGCGGGTCAGGCGGGCGCCCAGCGGCCGGATCTCGCCCTCCTGGAGCACGCGCAGCAGCTTGACCTGGAAGGCGGGCGAGGTCTCGCCGATCTCGTCGAGGAAGATGGTGCCGCCGCTGGCCTGCTCGAACAGGCCGATGCGATCCTCGTAGGCTCCGGTGAAGGCGCCCTTCTTGCAGCCGAACAGCTCGGATTCCAGCAGTTGATCGGGCAGGGCGCCGCAATTCTCCACCACGAACGGCTTGTTGCCGCGCGGGCTGTTGTAATGGATGGCGCGGGCCAGCAATTCCTTGCCGGTGCCCGATTCGCCGGTGATCAGCACCGAGATGTCGAAGGACGATACCCGGCGCGCCATCTCGATCACCCCGGCCAGGGGCGAGCCGGCGGCGTGGATGATGCCGTCGAAATGATGCTGGCGCTTCAGCGCCCCGGTCTTGCTGGCGATGGCGCGCTCCAGCAGGGCCGGCGAGACCTTGAGGTCGAGGCTGGCCTGGGCGTTCTCGCGCTGCAGCCGGTAGAGCCGCAACGCCCCGCGCAGGGTGCGGACCAGGGCGTCCGGTTCCCACGGCTTGGTGATGTACTGGTAGATGCCGGCTTCATTGATTCCGGCGATGATGTCCTCGGCCTCGGAATAGCCCGAGATGATCATGCGCACCGGGTCGGGCCAGCGGGCGCGCACCGTCTTGAGGAAGTCGACCCCCTGGGTTCCGGGCATGCGCTGATCGCACAGGATGGCGTGGACCATCTCGTGCTCCAGCAGTCCCTCGGCCTCTGCGGCGGTGGAGGCGCTCAGCACCCGGAACTCGTCGCGCAGCACCCGGCGCAGCGCCTCCTGCGACTGCTTTTCGTCGTCAACCACCAGAATGATCGGCAAATCGGTCATGGGGTATTGTTCGCAGGTTCACGGGGCAGGTCAACAGCAACCCTCATGCCGAGTGTTGCTATTGCAGGCGCGAAAGGAATACCCTGCGGCTCCAACCAGGAAGGGGAGGGCGCAATTGGTGGACATTTTCGGACGGAAGGCGCCGCCGCTTCAGGTTGGCGACCGCTTCAGGAAGTCGGGCGACCGGTTCGGCAAGGTCTGGCAGGTTTCCCGGCTTTGGGTGACCTGTGACGGCATCCTGCATTCCCGGCTGCGCTCGGCGAGCGAAACCCGGATCATTTCCGCCGTGACCCTGGTGGATCCGGACTTCTTCACCCCGGCTCCGATCGAGACGGAGCGGCAATAGGGGCGGGGCCGCCGTGCGGTCGGCGGCAAGGATCGGGGGGGGCGCCCATGACCGGGCTGATGGCCGAGATCCAGAACACCCGCGTCGCCAAGGACAGTCTGGCGCTGTGGTTCCTGGGACAGAATGGCTGGATGGTGAAGTCGCCCGGCGGCGCCGTTCTCGCCATCGATCCCTATCTGTCGGATTCCTGCAATCCCTCCCGGCGGGGGCTGAATCTGGCCCGGCAGGTGCCGTTGCCGCTGGACGCCCTGGCGCTGGAGGCCGATCTGCTGGTCTGCACCCATTCCCACAAGGATCACGCCGATCCGGAGACCCTGGAATGCTGCGCCCGGTCGGGGCGGGTCAAGGGCTTCCTGGGGCCGGGCGATACCCAAGCGGTGTTCGCCGCCGCCGGCATCGCCGAAAGCGACCGGTGGCTGAGTTGGCCCAACCGGGAGACCGGGGTGGGCGACCTGACCCTGACCGGCACCTTCGCCCTGCCCACCGATGCCGGCGACCTGACCCATATGGGATTCCTGCTTCAGGCCGGGAATGGCCCCAGGCTGTGGATCACCGGCGATACCGCCTGGTGCGACCTGCTGGCCGAGGCCGGGCTGAAGCACCGCCCCGACGCCATCTGCCTGCCCATCAATGGCGGTTACGCCAATCTGTCCCATTGGGAGGCGGCGGAACTGGTGCGCCGGGTCGGTCCGGCCCAGGCCATTCCCTGTCACTGGGACATGTTCGCCGACAATTCCTGTTCGCCGCATATGTTCGAGGCCTCTCTCACCGTCAAGGGCCGACGCGACGCCTATCGTCCGCCGGTTCACGGCGCCAGAATGGTGATCGAGCCGCGATAGCCTGCCTATGTATTAGGCTTTATGCGGATGCCTGTTCCATGGGCAGGTTTGGCGGTTGTTTGTTCACGCAACAAATCCGGCATGATCCCAATCCGGCGGCACGGGCGGATTCTTCCTTGGCATGCGGTTTGCTGTCGTTCCTGACGTGGGGCGGCCCTCAGCGTACGCTTACACGGAATCGGAGCTTGTCATGATCGACCAATTGCTGAAAATTACCGGAGGGGTCACCGCCGTTGCCGACGACAAGATCCAGCGGATCAACGGGATTACCCGCCGCTCGCGCATGCTGGCCCTCAACGCCGCCATCGAGGCCAATCGTTTCGGGGCTGCCGGACGGGGGTTCGCGGTGGTGGCGGACGAGGTCAAGGCCATTTCCAACGAGATCGCCAATCTGACATCGGCGCTGCAGAGCGAGTTGCGCGGCCGCCTCGACGACTTGTCCAGCTTCGGCCGGACCATGGCATCGCAGGTCAGCCGGATTCAGGGGGAGAGGCTGGCCGATCTGGCCCATAACACGGTCGAGATCATGGACCGGAACCTCTACGAGCGATCCTGCGACGTGCGCTGGTGGGCCACCGACGCCGCGGTGGTGGATTGCGTCTCGGCTTGCGGGGAAGAAGGGCGCACCCATGCCGCCAAGCGCCTGGGGGTGATTCTCGATTCATACACCGTCTATCTCGACCTGTGGATCGCCGACGCTCAGGGCCGCGTCATCGCCAACGGCCGGTCGGGGAGCTTTCCCGGTGTGGTTGGAACCGACGTTTCAGGCCAAAGCTGGTTCAGGGAGGCCATGGCGACCACCGATGGCGGCGCTTTCGCCGTGGTGGATGTGGATCGCAACCAGACCCTGGGGAACGCCATCGTGGCGACCTATGCCACCGCCATCCGCGAGAAGGGGGAGGTTCACGGGCGGCCGCTGGGCGCCCTGGGGGTGTTCTTCGACTGGGAAAGCCAGGCCCGCACCATCGTCGAGGGGGTTCGGCTGGCCCCGGAGGATCGGGAGCGCAGCCGCTGCCTGCTGATCGATTCGCGCCACCGCGTCATTGCCGCCTCGGATGGGCGCGGCGTGCTGAGCGAGGTCTTTCCGTTCCAACGGGGACAGGGGGAGCGCGGCTTCTATCTGGATGAGGAAGGCAGCCTGATCGGCTATGGCCGGACCCCCGGATACGAGACCTATGACGGGCTGGGCTGGTACGGGGTGATCGTTCAGAAGAACCGTCCATAGACCAGCGGCAGCCAGACCAGGGCGAACAGGGTGCTCAGCGCCACGGCGATGGCGGCGCGGTCGGGATGGATATTGCGCAAGGTGGCGTGAACCACCGTCACCGCCGCCATGGGGGTCAGGGATTCGATCAGCATCACCTGGTGGGCGGTGCGGCCGAAGGCGTGCAGCCCGTGATTGTCGACCCAGATGAAGGCCAGCGCCAGCGCCGGCCACACCGCGAACTTGGCCAGGAAGGTGACGGCGATGAAGCCGAGATCGAGGCGCAGGCCGCGAATCTGGGCCAGTCCCAGGCCGATGATCATCATCCCCACCGGCACGAAGCCGCCGCTGATGAGCTCCACCGTCTGCATCACCGGGGGCGGCACCCGGGTGGCGGTCAGGTTGAGCAGGGCGCCCAGCCAGCAGGCATGCAGTCCGGGATATTTCAGTACCCGCAGCAGGGCGCCGCCCACCGAGGTTTCCGAGCGGGCGACGGTGAAGAACCCCACCGAATTCTCGTAGGCGGTGGCCCCGAACGACACCATCACCACCACGGGCAAGGCATCCGGTCCGATCAGCGCCAGGCAGGCGGGGATACCGAAATAGCCGGTATTGCCGGTGCCCGAGGTGAAGCTGGCGATGCGTTCGCGGCCGTCGCGCCAGAATCGGCCCGCCAGCGGCTGCATGGCCAGCGCCACCAGGCTGCACAGCCCGAACACCGCCACGGGCAGGATCAGCAGGGCGCCGTGCAGATCGCCGGCGACGAAGCCCTTGAACACCACTGCCGGCGACAGGACGTACAGCGCCAGCTTGCCCAGGTCCTGGCCCCTGACCTCGAACAGCCGCCCCAGCAGGAAGCCGATGGCGACCAGCAGATAGAGCGGCACCAGCTTGACAGCCAGGGCGGGATCGAACGGCAGAGCGGTCATGGAGTAATCACCCGAACGGGTCGTCGCAGGCGCCGCACATGGGCACGCCGCCGACATCGCCGTCGCGGAATCCGTCGAGGATGCGGCGATAGGTTTCGCCGTTGCGGATCTCGGCCAGTCCCTGCTCCATGATATTGCCGAGGCGTAGCTGGGCGTTGGAATCGTAGCAGCCGCAAGCGGTGACGGTTCCATCGCAGAACACCCCCACCGACTTGAGGAACAGGCGGCACGGCATCAGGCGGTGGTGATCGATATCCTTCAGCGACCACACTCCATGCTTGGGGTGGAAGCTGCCGCTTTTCACCGATCCGCCGAAATTGTTGGCGGGTACCGTCCACACCTCGTCGATGCCGTGGCCGGCGAGGAAGGCTTTGGTCTTGCGCAGATTCTCCTGCCAATCGCCCAGCGCCACCGCCTTGACGGCAAAGCGGGTCTTGCTGCCCTTCAGCGCGGCATGGACCGCCTTGAGATTGGCCAGGGTGCGCGCGAACTTGGCGCCCACATAGACGCTTTCATAGCTTTCGGCGTCCCAGCCGGCGAAGGAGAACTGGAGATAGGCCAGTCCCAGGCCGGCGAGGCGGGCGATGCGTTCGGGGGTGAAGGGGGTGCCGTTGGTGACGATTCCCACTTCGAAGCCCCCGGCCACGGCGCGTTCCAGCAGCTCGAAGATCCGGGGATGCAGGAAGGGTTCACCCTGTCCGGCCAGGATATGCATGGGCTTGATGCCGCAGCTTTTGGCCTCGGCCATCACCCGCTCGAACACCGGGTCGTCCATGAAGCCGGAATTGTCCTTCCAGATCTCCCAGCCGCACATGGTGCAGTGGAGATTGCAGCGGCGGCTGAGCTGGACGTAGATCTCGTAGGGGACCAGCTTGCGCCGCTCCAGCGGGGCGATCACCAGGGCGCGGGCCTTGGCCAGCTGGGCGGCGGCGGCGGCGGCATGGCCGGCTTCGTCGAGGGCGGTGCCGGCCAGATAGGCGATGCGGCCCGATTGCGGCTGGACCCGCACCGCCGGTTCCAGCAGCGCCAGGGCCTCCTCGGGCCGGCTCTGGGCGACCAGGCTGCCGGCCAGACCGACCATGGTGTCCACATGGCCCGGGGCGGCGGCCAGCACCGAGCGGTAGACGGCTTCCGCCTCGGTCGGACGGTTCTGCACCAGCAGCAATCCGGCCCGCAGGTAATCGGCCTCCAGGGTGCCGGCCAGGCCCGCCAGCACATCAATGGCCTCGGCCAGCATCTGGCCGTCCATCAGGCGCCGGGCTTCGGTCAATCGGGCGGTGGGATCCATTGCTGCGGTCTTCATGGTGTCAGCCGAACGGGTCGTCGCATTTGGAGCACAGCGGCAGGCCCGAGACATCGCCGTGCCGGAAGGCGTCGAGGATGGAGGTGAAGCGGGGGCCGTTGCGGATCTCCGACAGGCTTTCGGTCATGATGTTGCCGATGGCCAGGGCGGCATTGGCGTCGTAGCAACCGCAGGCGGTGACCGAGCCGTCCACATAGACCCCGACGGCGCGCATCAGGATCCGGCAGACCGTGCGGCGGTGCTGGTCGAGATTGCGGTAGCTCCAGATGCCCGGCTTTTCCCAGAAGCGCCCCATCTGGACGGTTCCACCGAAATTGTTGGGGGCGACGGTATTGACCCGGTCGATGCCCAGGCCGTTGAGGAAGGCGCGGCTGCGGGTGACGTAGTCCTTGGAATTGTCGGGGGCGACCGCCTTGACCACGAAGGCGGTGCGGGTGGGCTTCAGCGCCGCGTTGATGGCGGTGAGGGTTTTTACCGCCCGATCGAACTTGGCGCCGACATAGACGCTTTCATAGCTTTCGGCGTCCCAGCCGGCGAAGGAGAATTGCAGGCAGGCCAGGCCGAGACCGGCGAGGCGCTGGATGCGCTCGGGGGTGAAGGGGGTGCCGTTGGTGACCACCGTCACCGCCATTCCCCTGGCGACGGCCTGTTCCAGCATCTCGAAGGCGCGGGGATGAAGGAAGGGTTCACCCTGGGCGGCCAGGATGGTCATAGTGCGGATGCCGACGGCCTCGCATTCCGCCAGGACCCGGGTGAAGACCTCGTCGGACATGAAGCCCGACAGGTCCTTCCACACCTCGTGGCCGCACATGGTGCAGCGGAGATTGCAACGGCGGCTGAGTTGGACATAGACCTCCGTCGGCAGATTGCCGCGCCGCGCCATCTGGGCCAGCATGGTGTGGCGCAGCGTCCCGGTATCGGCCTCGGCCTCGGCCTCGCGGCCCAGCATGCCGTTGGCCACCGCCCGGATATACAACAGCCGGTTCCGCTCGCCGCCGCCGGCGGCGAGCAGCGGCTCGACCAGGTCCAGCGCCGCCTGGGCCTCGCCGCGCTCGATCCGGAGGGTGGACAGGCCGAAGACGGCCTCGTCGTATCCGGGCGCCAGGTCCAGGGCGCGGCGGTAATGGGCCGCCGCGTCGTCCGAACGGCCCAGCACCGCATCGGCCTGACCGCTCAGGGCATGGGCCAGCGGGGTGTCGAAGGGGGCCAGCAGGGCCAGCATCTCGTCCAGCCGTTCGGCCTGGAACAGCAGCCGGCCCAGGTCACAGGCGGCGTCGGCCCAGCCCGGCGCCAGCGCCAGGGCCTGGGACAGGGCGGCGCAGCTTTCCTCGATACGTCCCAGATTGGCCAGGGCCAGCCCCTTGGTCCGATGCAGTTCGGCGGCGTCGGCGGCGGTGGCGAGGGCGCGTTCGGTCAGATCCAGGGCGGCGGCGAAGCGGCCGGCCCGCAAGCCGAGGCGGGCCAGGGCGAACAGCGCGCCGGGATGGTCGGGGGCTTGTGCCAGGGCGGCGCGCACGCATCGCTCCATCTCGGCCAGCCGGCCGGCTTGCTCGTGGGTCAGGGCATCGGTGAGAAGCGATGAAACGGAGGCTTGCTGCGTCATGACGGCGGCATAGTACCACCGCATCCCGTCCAACTTCCATGACAACGCGCTCTGAGGCATTATACTTCGAGGCGGTCATCGGGGGGGCGTTTTGGCAGATACGGGGAAGGCGGGCCGGTGGCGTTTCGGCATCCGCGCCAAGCTGGTGGTGGCGGTGGGGGCCGTGGCCGGCATGATTCTGGTCGCCGCCATCCTGACCTGGTTCAGTTATTCCGAGATCGAGCGCCTGTTGGCGGCGGTGACCCGCACCAATCTGCCCAGCGTTTCCAATGCCCTGAAACTGTCGGAGGCGACGGCGCGGCTGGCGGCGGCGGCGCCGGCCCTCGACGGCTCGCAGTCGCAATTTCAGCGCCAGAGCAATTTCGTCGCCCTGCAGCAGCAGACCGAGCGTCTGCTGGCCCTGATCGACCGGCTGGCCGATACCGCCACCGATACCGGCCGGGTCGAGGAACTCCGCTCCATGATCGCCGCCTTCGGCGACAATGTGGTCGATCGCAACATCCTGGTGGACAAGCGGCTGCAACTGGTGGAGCGCGGCCGGTCGCTGGCCGAGACCATCACCGGCCTCGACCTGGAGATTCACCGCTCCGCCGAGGGAATGGCCGCCGATCAGACCTTGGCGGTGGTGGTGCTGGCGTCGAATTATCTGCGCGAGGCGGCGGTCGCCCCCGACCTGGAGAAGGTGGGCGAGCTGCGCGGCGCCTATGAGGAGCAGGTGCGCCGCCTGCCCATGCTGATCGACGCCGCCGGGGACGGTTCCCGGGCGGTAGAGGCGCGCGACCTGACCCGGCGGGTGCTGGCGCTGGGCACCGGCCCGGAGAACGTCTTCGAGCTGCGCAGCCTGCAAATGCTGACCATCGCCCGTCTGGCCGCCGCCAATGACGAGGGCCGCGATCTGGTGGCGCGGACCTCGTCGGCGGTGGGGCGTCTGGTCTCGACGGCCGAGGCCGATGCCGCCGAGAACGAGCGCCGTACCGAAGCCACCATCTCCATCGGCCGCTATACCCTGCTGGTGGTGGCCATGCTGACCTTCTTCGGCCCGCTGCTGTTCGTCTGGCTCTATCTGGGGCGCAGCCTGGTATCGCGGCTGACGGGGCTGGCGGGATCCATGCATCGCATCGTCCAGGGCGATTTCCAGGCCCCTATCGTCGGATCGGGCAATGACGAGATCGCCGATATGGCGGCCGAACTGGTGGTGTTCCGCGACGCCATGGCCAAGGTCCAGGAATCCAGCCGCGCCCTGATGGAAAGCGAGGAGCGCCTGCGCCGCATCCTCGATACCTCGCCGCTGGCCCTGGCCATTTCGCGGGTGTCGGACAGCGCCATCATTTCGGTCAATCCCCGCTGGTCCGAGCTTTACCAGATCCCCGAGGCCGAGGCCATCGGCACCAAGGTGTCCCTGTGCTACGCCGATCCCCAGAATCGGGCGCGGCTGGTGGAACTGGTGCGCCAGCGCGGCTTCGTGCCGGGTTTCGAATGCCGGATGCGGTCCAGCGACGGCCAGGAATTCTGGGCCATGCTGTCGGCGGCCCGGATCGAGATGGACGGCGAGCCGGCGGTGATCGTGTCCTCCACCGACATCACCCGCCACAAGGAGGAGGAGGCGGCCCTGGCCGAGGCCAAGCGCATGGCCGAGGACGCCAGTCAGGCCAAGTCCCTGTTCCTGGCCACCATGAGCCACGAAATCCGCACGCCCATGAACGGGGTGCTGACCATGGCGCATCTGCTGGAAGACATGCCGCTGCCGGCCGAGCAGCGGGAAATGGCCCGGATCATCCGCGATTCGGCCACCTCGCTGCTGACCATCATCAACGATATCCTCGACTTCTCGAAAATCGAGGCGGGCAAGCTGGAGCTTGAAATCGTCCCCATGTCGGTGGTCGACGTGGTCGAGGGCGTGGCCGAATTGCTGACGCTGCGCGCCCAGGAAAAGGGCATCGGCCTCATCACCTATGTGGACCCCAGCCTGCCCGAGCGGTTGCTGGGCGATCCCGTCCGGTTGCGCCAGATCATCACCAATCTGGCCGGCAATTCCATCAAGTTCACCGACAAGGGCTATGTCCGGATCAGCGTCAAGGCGGTGGATGCCCGCGAACGGCCGCTGCGGCTGCAGGTTTCGGTGACCGATACCGGCATCGGCCTGGATGCCGGGCAGCAGGCCCGCCTGTTCGAGCCTTTCATGCAGGCTGACATCACCATTTCCAGGCGCTATGGCGGCACCGGCCTGGGTCTGTCCATCTGCCGCCGCCTGGTGGCGCTGATGAACGGCGATATGGGCGTCGCCAGCAATATGGGCGCGGGGTCGACCTTCTGGTTCACCGCGCCGCTGGCGGTGGTGGAGGGTGATGGGCAGGAGGTGGGGCCGGATCTGTCGGGCCTCGCCGTGCTGGTGCTGGCCGAAGGGCCGGTGGCGGCGGAGTGCATCCGCCAGTATCTCGGCCATTTCGGTGCCCAGGTGGCGGTGGTGGCGTCCACCGACGGCGCCCTGGCGGCGGCGCGGGCGGCGGCCTTGGCCGGGTGGGCCTATGATGTGGTGCTGATGGATGCCAGCCAGGATTACCGCGCCCGGCTGGGGGTGGCCGGTGCCCTGACCTCCGCCGTCGGGGTCGATTCCCCCATGCGGGTGGTGCTGATCGCCTCCCACGAGGTCTATCCGGCGGCGGTGGCCGAGGTCCAGACCGGCGGCCTGTTCGCGGTGCTGTCCAAGCCGGTGCGGCGGCGCAGTCTGTGGCGTACCGTGGCCGCCGCCGCCGGGCGCGGCGCCATCGAGGAGGAAGAACGGGGAGGCGCCGCCGAAGCCTGGGCGCCGCCCTCGGTGGAGGAGGCCGCCGCCGCCGGGAGCCTGATCCTGGTGGCCGAGGACAATCCCACCAACAAGGTGGTGATCCGCCATCTGATGGATCGGTTGGGCTATGCCATCGAAGTGGTGGCCGATGGCGCCGAAGCCTGGCACAGCATGCAGATTCGCGATTACGGCCTGCTGCTGACCGACTGCCACATGCCGGAAATGGATGGCTACGAGTTGACTCAGCGGGTGCGGGAATGGGAGATGGAGACCGGCAACGCCCATCACATGCCCATTGTCGCCCTGACCGCCGATGCCCTGTCGGGAACGGCGCGGCGCTGCCAGGAATGCGGCATGGACGGCTTTCTGGCCAAGCCCATCGATCTGGTGCAACTGGACGCCACCATTCGCCGGCTGCTACCGGGGGCGGTGTCGCTGCGGCGCCATCGCGGCGCGGACCGGAGCGGCGCCGGCGCGGCGGTGGCGCCCAGGCCGGCGGTGGTGCTTGAACCGGTGGTTCCCGTCCTCGATCTCACCCCCATGCGGCAGATTTTCGGCGAGATCGGTGACGAGGTCCGCGAATTGCTGCAGTTGTTCGTCGAGAGCACCCGGCCGCTGGTGGAGGCCCTGGGCGGGGCCCTGGCCGCCGGCGACGGCATCGCGGCGCGGGAAGCGGCCCATTCCGCCAAGGGGGCGGGCAGCAGTGCCGGCGCCTTCCGCTTCGCCCTGCTCTGCGCCGAGGCGGAATCCGCCTGTGTCGGCGGCGATCTGGCGGCGGCGCAGGCCCTGCTGGAGCCGTTGTGGCAGGCCTTCGCCGAGGTCGCCGCGGCGGTGGCCGCGGTGTGAGCATCAACGACGAAAGCCGCGCCCGGAAAGGCGCGGCTTGCTTCGATCAGTGCCGAGAACGGCCGATCAGGCGTCCGGGACTTAGCCCTGGCGAGCCTTGAAACGCGGATTGGTCTTGTTGATGACGTAAACCCGGCCCTTGCGGCGAACGATACGGCAGTTCTTGTCGCGCAGCTTTGCCGATTTCAGCGAATTGCGAATCTTCATGGTCCGACTTCCTAAAGACATTGGTCGCCCAAAAACGGCGTCACCGGGGTGCGCGACCGGAGGCCGGGAAAATACGGAAAGCAGGGGGGGCTGTCAACAGCCCCATCAACCATTTTTTCATTGAGGCATATATTTTGTGCCGCCGGCCTCGAAAATGCCGCCGCCATCACGGTATAGTGGGGGCATGCTGACATTTCTACCCGATTCCCCGCCCGTGCCGCCGGCCTTTGAAACCGTGGATTCCCATGGCGACGCCGCGGTGCTGGTGATCTGCGACCACGCCTCGGCGACGATCCCGCCCGCGCTGGGCGATCTTGGCCTTGCCGCTCCCGACCGGCTCTCTCATATCGCCTGGGATATCGGCGCGGCCGAGGTGGCGCGGCGGCTGGCCCGGCGGCTGAGCTGCCCGGCGGTGCTGGCCGGGATCAGCCGGCTGGTGATCGACTGCAACCGTCAGCCCGGCGATCCGTCCTCCATTCCGGCCCGGTCCTGTGGCGTCGGGATACCGGGGAATCACGGGGTGGACGAGGCCGAGGCCCTTGACCGCGCCGAACGCTGGTTCTGGCCCTATCACACCGAAATCGGCAACCGGATCGGCCAGTTGTGGCGTCACGGCACCGCCCCGGCCATGGTGGCCGTTCACAGTTTCACCCCCCGCATCAACGGTGGCGGTGCGCGCCCCTGGCATGTGGGGGTGTTGTGGAATCGGGATGCGCGCATGGCCCTGCCGCTGCTCGACGCCCTGTCGGCGCGTCCCGGGCTGGTGGTAGGGGACAATCAGCCCTATTCGGGACGCGAGATCAACTACACCCTGGACACCCATGCCGGGGCCGCCGGCCTGGCCAATGTGTCGTTCGAGATCCGGCAGGATCTGGTGGCGGACGCGGCGGGGTGCGAGCGCTGGGCCGCTCTCCTGGCCGAGGTGCTGCAACCGGTTCTGGCCGATCCGGGGATCGCCCATGCACAGGTGTATTGAACCGGGCATGGCCCTTGGCTATGGTCGGGGTCCAAATCCACAGAGAGGCCCGTTTTCATGAGTGACGAACAAAAGACCAGCCAGATCGGTGGAATTGCCGCCGACGCGCTTCGCCAGTTCATCGAGCGGATCGAGCGCTTGGAGGAAGAGAAGAAGGCGCTGTCGGCCGATATCAAGGACGTCTACGCCCAGTGCAAGAGCCAGGGCTTCGACACCAAGATCATTCGCAAGATCGTCTCGTTGCGCAAGAAGGATCGCCAGGAGCGCGAAGAGGAAGACCAGATCCTCGAACTCTACCTCGCCGCCCTCGGCGAGGCCTGATCCCAGCGGAGCCGGGGGGCGCGGCCACAAAAGCCGCCGCGTCTCCGGCTAGGGCGTGCCGTCAGTTAGCACATGGCCGCGGTGCCGCCCCGCAGGGGCAAACGACGAACCTGCGGGCTGCGCCGGGTTGCGCCGAAATTGGCAGACTGATGTGTCGAAAATCTCGACCGTAGCTCCGCTACGCTCATCACTTTTCTCCTGTCATTTTTCTCCTGTCATTCCGCCAATTTCGGCGGCAACGCTTTGCCCATCCGATCCTCCAAAACCTGTGGAGAATCCTTGAATCGCGCCCGATTCTGCTCAGTCAAGAAAATTGAAGGGTGGCAAGGTTGTCGTCAGGCTTTTGGAGGGGGTTGTTTGCGCCCCAATACCCACAATATTTCGGTTGTAGATAAATGGTTTGATCCGCCGAGGCGATTGGCAGGGTCGAACAGGAGGGTGCCATGCTGATCGAGTGGAAGCCGGCATACGAAACGGGTGTGGATTTCATCGATGAGGACCACCAGACGCTCGTCCAACTGATAAATCGGTTGGAAGACGCGCTGGCCGCCGGCCGGAATGTCGAAGTGCCCGAAATGATGGCGCGGCTGGCAACCCATTTCGACCAGCATTGCGCTCGGGAAGAGGCGATCATGCGCAAGGTCGGCTTTGCCGAACTTGAAGCCCATGCTAAGGAACACCGGCAGGTCAAGGCCCGGATTGCCGAACTGGGCCACCGGCTGGAACGGGACACCTCTGGCCCTGCGGTCGAAGCCGTCATCGCCTATCTCGACCGCTGGTTCTTCGATCATGTGATTGGCAAGGACCTTCAATTGCGTGAGGCCTACCGGGCGAAGGGCGTGGCCAAAGCGCCTGTCCGCCGAGGTTCTCTCGACCGGATTGATGTCACACTGGCCCGGTTCAAGGTTCGCACCCGCATCCTGATGGCGGTGTTGATCCCCACCGTGCTCGCCATTGGGGTCACCATCGCCCTGATTCATAGCAAATACGAACTGGTCAGGGAGATGGCGCAGGTGGAGGCCCTGACCGGCCAGGCGGTCAAGGTCGGTGATCTCGTGCATGAACTCCAGAAGGAGCGCGGTCTCACCGCCCGAGTCCTGTCTGGTGATGTCGGCGCGGCAAACGAACTCGACCTCCAGAGGGGCAAGGTCGATCAGTCACGGCCGGCGGTCGCCGCCAGCACCATGGGCAACACCGTTCAGACCTTGGCCGAGATCGAACGGCTTCGTACTGCCGTTGGCGACAAATCCATGAAGACTGGCGAGATCATCGACGGCTATTCCAAGGTGATCGCCATCCTGCTCGGCGGTCTCGGCAACGTCGCACAGAATCTTGAAAGCGCTCAAGTCTCGAATCGCCTGATCGCCTATCTCAGTCTGGTCCAGGGCAAGGAGCGGGCGGGTCAGGAACGTGCGGTGGGTGCCGCCGGATTCTCGGCGTCGTTCCCGGATTGGCTCTACAAGCGCTTCGTTCAGCGCGGCGCCCAGGAGCAGGCCTATTTCGACTTCTATCTGACCTTTGTCGATCCAGCCCATCGGCAGGACTTCAGTGATGCCGTCAGTGAAACGGCCATGGCCGAATTCGAGGGGCTGCGCAATACCGCCGTCCAAAATCTTGCCCGTGGCACCGTTGACCCCAAGGCATGGTTTGCGGCGGCAACCAAGCGGATGGAGGTTTTGAAGACGCTGGAAAACAAGGCGGCGACAGACCTGCAATCCTTCGCCGCCGGCATCGGGACCAGCGCCAAGCGTGATCTGACCGTCATCACCACGGTCATGGCCGTTCTGATTGTCCTGGCCATGGCCGTCACCGCGATCATCATCCGCAGCGTGGTGCGACCCTTCCTTGATCTGGCCGGAACCATCAGCAGAATTGGCGCGGGCGAGAAGGATGCCGAGGTGCTGGGCGTTGAGCGTCGCGACGAGATCGGCGACATGGCTCGCACCATCATGGTCTTTCGCTCGGTGCTCCTCACCAACGACGCGATGCAGGCGGAACAGGCGGTTGAGCACGCTTTCCATCAGACGCGGATCAAGCGGCGGGAGGAGCTTACCAGCGCCTTCGACCAGAAGGTCTCGGAGTTTGTCGGCGTTCTGGCCTCGTCCTCTACCGAACTGGTGGCGACGGCCCATGAGATGACACGGGTGGCCCGCGAAACCACCGACCGTTCGACATCCGTCGCGGCAGCCTCGGAGCAGACCAGCGCCAACATCCAGACGGTTGCCGCTGCGGTCGAGCAACTTTCCGCCTCGGTGGGGGAAATCACCCGTCAGGTCACCCAGTCCGCCCATATCTCCGCCGAAGCGGTCCAGGAGGCCTGTGGTACCGATGCCACCGTCGCCGGGTTGGCGGAGGCGGCACAGAAAATTGGCCATGTGGTGCAAATCATCAATGGCATTGCCCATCAGACCAATCTGTTGGCCTTGAACGCCACCATTGAGGCGGCGCGGGCGGGCGAGGCCGGCATGGGCTTTGCCGTGGTCGCCAACGAGGTCAAGCATTTGGCCGACCAAACCGTCAGCGCCACCACTGAGATCGTCGATCAGGTCAAGGCGATCCAGGACGCTACCGCCGCCGCCGTCACGGCCATCCGGCATATTGGCGGAACCATCCGCGAGATCAACGGAATTTCGACCGCCATTGCCTCAGCGGTTGAGCAACAGAGCGCCGCCACCGGCGAGATCGCCCGCAACGTCCAGCAGGCGGCCCATGGGGTCGAGGACGTCAATCATAACATCGTCGATGTCTCGCATGGGGCCTCGGATACCGGTGCGGCAGCCACCCAAGTCCTCCAATCCGCCAACGACGTCTCCAACCGTTCGGAGTTGATCCGCGCAGAGGTGGAGGGGTTCCTGTCCGAAATTCGATCGGCGTGAACCGGAGCCTGGCAAGTGACGGGGTAACCTCACATGAGCACGGCGCAATTTCGGGTTCATGACCTGCTGGCCAACCTTTACCGCCGTCAAGCGGCGGTGCTGGGGGCTCTGTTGCTGATCGCCCTGGCGGGATACCAGGCCCAGGACTGGGCTATCGGCCATTTGTTCGACGACGGCGCGCTGATCAACATGGCCGGGCGCCAGCGCATGCTGTCCCAGCGCGGTGTCGCCTTTGCCTTTCAGTTGGCGTCATCATCCTCGCCGGAAGAGCGCCAGAGCTTTTCCGACCTGATGCTCAATGCTGGCGCCGAGATGTCTGACGGCCATGCCCGCCTGATCGCCGAGACCACCCGCCGCGGAATGTCGCCGGAAATGGAGGCACTCTATTATGGCGGCAAGCCGTCGCTGGATTCTGAGGTTACCGCCTTCGTCGCCGATATCCGAGACCTTGCCATGACGAGTGGAGTGGGGCTGGCCTCGCCTCGTCTGCGGGCTTTGGCCGAGAGATCCCACCAATCTCTGCTGCCCGGCCTCGAGCGTGTGGTGGTCCAGTATCAGAACGAAAGTCGCGTCCGCGTGGCCCGGCTGAAACGGAACTTCACCATCGGCCTCGGGACTTTGGTTGGAGTCCTGGCATTCTCCTGGTTTGGGGTGTTCCGCCCCATGGCGAAGCGGCTTAAGGAGGAACTCGTCGCCCACCAGGCGGCGGTGGACCGCAACCAATTGATCCTGGAATCCATGGGCGAAGGCATCGTCGGTCTGGACCGTGACGGCCGCGCCACCTTTATCAATCGGGCTGCCGCCGAGATCCTGGGCTTTGATGCTACGGAGATGTTGGGGAACCGCCTGCATCCCATGGTCCACCATACCCGGGCAGATGGAAGCCTTTACCCCATCGAGACCTGCCCTTTGACCCATACTCTTGCCGATGGTACCGGCCGTAGCGTCGAGGACGAATTGTTCTGGCGCAAGGACGGATCGAGTTTCCCAGTTTACTATTCCTCCACCCCCATTATCAAAGACGGCGACCTGATCGGCGCCGTGGTCACCTTCCGCGACATCAGCACCGAAATGGCCACCAAGCGGGCCTTGAAGGCTAGCGAACAGGTCAAGAGCAGCATTCTCGATGCCGCGCTCGATGCCATCGTCACCATTGACCAAAGCGGGCGGGTGGTTGAGTTCAATCCAGCGGCGGTGCGGATTTTCGGCTATTCGGCCAGCGAAGCAGAGGGCCGCGAGGTTGCCGATCTGATCATCCCCGAGGCCAGCCGTGAGGCCCATCGCCGCGGGCTGGCTCGGGTGGCTGGCGGCAGTTCCTCTGCGGTGATCGGCAAACGGCTGGAAATGACCGGTCTGCATGCCAGTGGCCGTGAGATGCCCGTGGAACTCACCATCACCCATCTTCCCGATCACGGCCTGTTCACCGCCTTCATTCGCGATCTCAGCGAGCAGAAGCAGACGGAGGCGGCGCTGCGCCGATCCCAGAAGATGGAAGTGGTGGGGCATTTGACCGGGGGGATCGCTCACGATTTCAACAATCTGCTGGGCATCATCACCGGCAATCTGGAACTGCTGGAAAAGACCGTCGCCGGAAATGAGGTTGGGGTCCGGCGGGTGGCAACCGCGCTGAAAAGTGCCCGGCGCGGTGCCGACCTGACTCGTCGGTTGCTGGCGTTCTCGCGCCAGGACACCGGAGGCCAGGGCAAGGCCCGCACCGACGTTAATGAAGCTATCTCCGGCATGTTGGAAATGTTGCAGCGTTCGCTGACGCGACGAATAGACATCCAGACCATCCTGGCTCCCGAGGTCTGGGCGACGGAGATCAATCGCAGCGAATTCGAAGATTGCCTGCTCAATCTCGCCCTCAATGCCCGTGACGCCATGCCCGACAGCGGTAATCTCCTGATCAAGACCGTTAACGCGGCAATCGGACCGGAATACAGTCGCATCGATCCTAATCTGGTGCCCGGCAGCTATGTGGCGGTATCGGTCAGCGATACCGGCACCGGCATCGATAAGGGGGTGATCGAACGTATCTTCGAGCCGTTCTTCACCACCAAGGATCGAGGCAAGGGCACCGGTCTCGGGTTGGCCATGGTCTACGGCTTCGCCAAGCGCTCCGGCGGTCATATCCGGGTCTATTCCGAGCCGGGAGTGGGAAGCACCTTCCGCCTCTATTTACCCAAGGCATCGGAACAGGAGACGCGGGTGGCACCGGCCGGGGATGAACGCGATGGAGCATTGTTGACCGGCAGTGAAACCATCCTGGTGCTGGATGACGAGTCCCAGCTGGCCGGGATTGCGGGCGAGTTTCTTGCCGATCTCGGTTACACCCCCATTCTCTGCACCGACGCAGAGGAAGCCTGGTCCTTCCTTCAGACGCGGCCTGACATCGCCTTGCTGTTCACCGACGTGGTCATGCCCAGGGGCCTCGACGGCTTCGCACTGGAGCGCCGGGTGGCCGAGGCCGGGCTTGGCTGCAAGGTGTTGCTGACCTCGGGATTCACTGGCTATGCCCACAGGGCTGACGGCAAGGACAATGTGCTGATGAAGCCCTACGGCAAGGCGGATCTTGCACTCCGCGTCCGTCAGATTCTTGATGAGAAGAGGCCGGCATGACCAAGAGCGATGGACGGCCGCTGGTTCTGATCCTCGACGACGAACGTGACATGTGCGCGTTCGTCGCCGATGTGGGGACGGATTTGGGGTTCGACACCCAGTGG
>Ga0316222_1000834_pt1 | contig 43370 bp, 34 predicted proteins | sample TBH18011metaG_FD_206008 | JGI IMG/M metagenome (GOLD analysis project Ga0316222, IMG submission 206008) | Freshwater microbial communities from Trout Bog Lake, Wisconsin, USA - TBH18011 | ecosystem: Environmental > Aquatic > Freshwater > Lake > Hypolimnion/Profundal zone | place: USA: Wisconsin... | reverse complement strand
GAGCGGCCCGTTTCATTTTCACTCTAACGCAGTCCAAAAACCTTCAACGAAACCTTCAACGAATTCTTCAATAACCGAGTAGGCGGGGTGTAGGCGGCGTGTTAAAGCCGGTAGGTGGCGTGTAGTGACAAAAACCTCTTGAAGCCCTGTAAAATCAATGTTAGAATGGCCTAGTAAATCAGGGTATTGAGGCTGGCAGCCGGTGAAGACCTCGTTCGATTCCGACCCTCGCCTGCGATTTCAGTAATCTGCCTGAAGACCTTTTAGATTTGAAATTTATTCCAGACAATTCCAGACAATTTAAGTTCGCATTTCTTCGTTATGGACACATATGCAAAAACCGACAGAAACACATTATTACCCATATTATACAATAGTTTCCCCGTGTTTTAGCGAAGCAATGCGAACGACAAAAAACGGGTTCGATTCCCGGTAGGGTCGCCATTCATCACAAAAGACAATAGAATCAATGCTTCCGCAAGTTTTGACCCTTCTGAAAAGCAGCCAGTGCTAAAGCCTAGTGCTAAAATGTCCTGCCATTTCAGTAATGTTTTGGGATTCTTTTTTGCGTGTTCCCTCGCGCACGCGAACCACATATGCGTCAATCACCCGCTTCCGCTTTTGCTGGCGCGTGGCGCGTCCGGCTTCACCGGGAAGGTGAATTGACGGCGGCGGGGGGCTGGCAACGCGCCAGCGGGCTTCCTGCGCGTCCGGCGGCGGGATTTTTAATTGGCCGGCAGTTGTTTCAATTCATCGGCGGCGTCTGGTGATCCGGCGGCGGCGGCTTTGGTGAGATAATCTTTTGCCTTTGCCAAATCTTTTGGCACGCCGTCGCCGTCGCGGTAGCGTTCACCCATTCGCATCAGGCCGTAGGCGTCGCCCTTGTCGGCGGCGTCCTGATTGAATTTTATCGCGCGGTTTTTATTCTCCGACAAAAGCGCCTCTTTTTTCTGCGCCATTTGTTTAAGATGGCCGAGAGTATTGGTGGTAATAATGCAAACCGGGCTAGTCATCGGTGTTCCGCAGTCATATTCTCTTTGAATGTGGCCGATGTCATGGCCATCGTTAATGTAAGTTATGTGTTCACTGACCAAAACTGCCTGAATCCTTAAGTGGTCGGTCACTGGCTTCCCTCCTTTCCAGTCACGCCGAAAGTATGGAAAATTATTAATTCTATACACCCATGATTTTCCCGCATCAAATGTGGAAGCCGAATGTCCACCGTGAGCAGACAGTATTGTATCGTGTTCGCTGGTGTCAGATGCTGGGCCATTTTCAACTCCAGCGTTAATTGAAATAACATCGTCTGGAATTGCGACCCACTGAAATGGGGCCGAATAAGTATTGTAAAGGGTTTTCCCAATGTAACGATATTGAGGGGATGGATAAATCCAATTAGTGCTAATGATCAATTTTGACAAATCCTCTGGCTGAATTTGTATGTTTGTTTGGCAATAGCCCGAGGTCAATCCCGTCAAGACTACCGCCAGCACCGCCATAATTTTTGATGTCATAATTCACCCTCGCAGTTTGGTTTTTACCCGTCGCTGCCGATTGAACCATTCCCGCCCGGCGGACACAAGCGCGGTTTTAACCTTGCGGCGGTGTCACCAGCGAGGACTTCACGATTTATCTTCTACCCATTGCACACCGGGCATCTGCCCCTTGAAATCGGCGGCGCGGCCTGCCGGTAATGTGAGGATGATTTGGGGCGCGGGCGCGGCAAAGCCAACAGACAAATGCACTTCATCGCCGCAATTTTCCAGAATCAAACGCTGGGCTTGGTGGTTGCCGGCGCGAGCCTGCGAAATCAGTTTGTCACAAATGGCGTTCGCATCGGTTTTTGTCAGCCGTGATTTGAGCGCGGACTTCAGCGATACGCTGCCGCGCCGCCGGCCGCTTGGATTGCCGACGACTGAACAGCTCGCGATGATTGCTGCGGCATTGGGGAGGACTTCAAATCCGCGCGACTTCATGCCGTCGGTGCTGACAAAGCACGCGATGGAACTTTGGGAGTGGTCAAAGGAACAAATTTATTTGGCTAGCATTGACGGCAATGTCCAGTTGCAGGAAAAGAAACACCAGGCTGCTCAAGCTGATCTCAATATGTTTTTCAAACCATCGGATAAATACCCGGTTTCTCGTGACGAACTTTTGAAAAAAGTGCTGCCGCAAAAAGCAAAACGCAGGCGAAAGGGTCCGACGGTGCGTGCGGCGAGGGATACCCAAAATAGGCGATGGACGATTGAAACAGCGGGGGTTTCTTGGCGACCAGATAGGTGCAGGGCAGAAACAGGCCGGTGAAGCCAGCCTTCAGATAGCCGGCTAGGCTGTGGGCAATCAGGATGTTGTTGTCCTCCTGCGCGCGAAGACACTGCTCGTAGGAAGCGTCTTCGGGCTGTTGCCGGACGCCCAGCAACTCCAGTTTACCGCACTGCATGACCAGCCCATAGATCGCGCCCTGCTCCGGAGGGACGTTGTGGATCAAGCCGAACGGTAGGAAGTCGCGGATGGCCTGCACCAGTCCCGGCGGCGGTGCCAGCAACGTGACTTCACCAAATTGGGTGGCAATTGTGTTCATGGTTTATGTCAGTGCCTTTCTCATGCGCCCGTCGAGACCTTCCCGCATGAACATTTTGGGGGAGCAACGGGTGCTCGGCAAATTGAAAATGTTTTGGTGGCCGCACGCATCCGGAGCCGCAGCTCCCTCCGGTAGCGGAAGAAACGTGCTTGCGACTTTGGAAAGGCAGCGGCTGGACTGGGTGGGCGGAAAAGAACACGCATTTCCAGTTCCTTCTCTGGAGGCGAAGCTGATCGACTGGCCAACGCGGTTTGCGCCTGTTCGCCCGGGGCTATCGAGAAACCAAAACTGGCTCCATTTGGAGCCGTTTTGGCATCTCGGTTGCACAAAGGGTGCCCTCTTGATTATTTGCCAAACCCGGCGGATACGATTTAACTGTGCGGGTGCTGGATTTTATTTTCAGACGAAACGAACCCGCCCCGCCAGTCCTAGCATTGGCTGTTGGTTCCCGGTCGGTGCCGCTCGTCATGGTTCGTCATCCTCGGGCACGGCGCTATCTGCTCCGGCTGCGGCCTAATGGCACGGTCAGGGTCACTATCCCCCGTGGCGGCTCGGTCACCGAGGCGCAGCGTTTTGCCGAACGAAACATCCCTTGGCTGGAACAGCAGCTCCAGCGGCTGGCGACCCGGCCGCAACCTCCAGCCCACTGGCACCTCGGCACAGAGTTCCTCTTTCGCGGCGAGACGGTCAAGATTGAGGCCGGCGAGAATGGCCTGATCCAGTTTGGCAACGAGGTGGTCAAAGCCGCTGTGGGTGCGGATCTGCGCCCGGTGATTGAACGTCACCTGTGGCGGCTGGCGGCGCGGGAGCTGCCGCCCGTGGTGGTTGAATTTGCCGCCCGGTTTCAAGTCCAGGTCAACCGGATCACGGTGCGGAACCAGCGGTCACGGTGGGGTTCGTGTTCGCGACGCGGAACCATCTCGCTGAATTGGCGGCTTATTCAAACACCACCCTTCGTCTTGAATTACATCGTGGTTCATGAGCTGGCCCACCGTCTGGAAATGAACCACTCGGAACGGTATTGGCAGCAGGTGGAACGCTGGTGCCCGGATTACGCAACAGCCGAACGGTGGCTAAAGCAGCATTCGGCGTTGCTCCGGTGAAGTGCGACCCGGCGGAAACAACCCCAGCCGCCACCAACCCGCATTGAGGTATTGAAACTGCCAGCCTTCAAAGCCCGGCGGCCATTCACGACTTGATGTCGCGCACATGAAACGCGAGGGCACCGACGACAAAAGCGGTCGCGCTTACGGCGAACAGGATGATTTCCGACTGGCAGATTTGCACCCACGGCGCGGGATCGCGAAAGATCAGCAGCCAGCATTTGAAATGGTGCGTGATGAACCAGTCCTCGTAGCGGCCAAAGAACGGGATGTTTTCCATGACCATGCTGACGAACAGAAACGACAGCGCCAGAATCGTTGCCGACGCCGGCTTCATGTTGAAGCAGGAGAACATGAAGGCGACCGACATCATTACGCTGGCATTCACGGCCATGAACAGCAGGGAAAAAATGAAGCGCACCAGCCCTTCGTGCGCCGTCAGGACGCAGAACGTCTGACCGGGCGAAAAGACAAACATCCCCTTCCACGGAAAGAGCAGGCTCGCAAAGCCCAGCGCGGTCAGGCCGAGCGCCAGCACCAGCGCCACGGCAAAAATGACGCCCGCGCCCCATTTCACGAACAGCAGCCGGACGCGCGAAATAGGCCGGGACAGAATCACGCGCAAGGTGCCATCCTCGGCTTCTTTCGCCACCAGGTCGCCGCCGACCAGCGTGGCGTAAAGCGGCATGAGCAGCATGATTTGCGGAATCAGCATCACGACGGAAACCGTCAGCACCGAAATAAATTCCGCCGCGAGATAGCCGTTGCCGTTGAGGAGTTTTTCAAAATCAGCCTGCCAGCGCGTGTATTTGAACGCGAGCAGCATCAGCGTCTGCGCCAGCAGGAACGCACTGAAGCCGATGTAGGTGCGCTTCTTGCCGAACAGCTTCCAAAGCTCGTTTTTCAGTTGGGCGAGGAACATGGTTTAATTTTTGCCGGCGACCGGCCGGATCAGGTTGAGATAAAAATCTTCCACGGTCTGCTCGTGCTGCCAGATGCCCTCGACGGCAATGCCGGCGGCGACGAGCGCCTGTGCGATTTCCCCCACCGTTCGGCCTTCGGCGAGCGTGATGAATTTTTCCTCCGCCGTGGCGGTGATGAGATTTTGCCCGCGCAGCAACCGGGTCGCGGCGGCAAAATCACTGGTTTTCAAGGCGACTTTTCCGCGCGCGGCCTTCACATCCGCGACGTTGCCTTCAAAAACTTTTTTTCCGTTTTGCAAAACGGCGATGCGCGTGCAGAGCTGCTCGACCTCGTTCAGCAGATGCGACGACAACAGAATGGTAAGGCCGAGTTCGCGCTGCAGACGGAGAATCGTCTGGCGCATTTCGTGGATGCCTTCGGGGTCGAGGCCGTCGCTCGGCTCATCGAGAATCAGGAGTTCCGGCCGGGGCAGCAGCGCCTGCGCCAGCGCGAGCCGCGCGCGCATCCCGTGCGAATACGTCCGCACCTTGGACTGTTCGCGGCCGGTCAGGCCGACCCAGTCGATCACCTCGCGGATCCGCGCGGCCGAGGTCGGCGCGGTGTAGGCGCTCAAAATTTCCAGATTGCGCCGGCCGCTCAGGTAATCGTAAAACGCGGGCGCCTCAAAAATCGCGCCGACCTGCCGCAGCGCAGCGTGACGGTTGGACTGGACATCGTGCCCACAGATTTTCACCTCGCCGCCCGTCGGCCAGACCTGGCCGAGCATCATGCCGATGGCGGTGCTTTTGCCCGCGCCATTGTGGCCGAGCAGGCCGAAGATTTCCCCGCGCGACACCGTGAACGACAGGTTGTCCACCGCGATGCGGCCGGCGAATTTCTTGACGACATGGCGGAGTTCGATCATGGCGGGCCGGTGATTTCCAGCAGGTTTTTGATGTGGCCGTCGGCGTAAAGATAATTCACGGACCGGTCCGCGCCGCGCGCGACGTGAAAGGCCTGCTTGTCGAACACCAGATTGACCTGATACGGGTTGAACTGGTAGGTGAACATCCGCAGATGATCCGCGTCCTGGCCATTCAACAGGCTGTTCCAAGAGTAGCTCGAACCGGTGATCTCAAAAATATGCGCCAAGTCCGAGGGGCAACGCAGCACGTTCCGGTTACCGAGCTGCGGCGCGAGCACCTTGTCAATCGTGGGAAAAACATTCGTGGCGACCACTGCCGGGTCAGGCACGACATCGCGCATGGCCGGCAGCTTGTTGTTGTTCTCCGAAACGTAAATCTGCAGCGCGACGCCGACCTGATGGAGATTGCTCAAGCAGGCCGTGGCGCGGGCGGATTCTTTCGCGCGGCCCAAAACGGGCAGCAGCAGCGCGGCGAGCAGCGCGATGATGGCCAGCACCACCAGCAGTTCGACCAGCGTGAACGCCTGGCTGGTTTCAGTTCGCGAAGAAACATTCATTGTTGCCGGGATCCGCGAATAAGCCTTCCGCTCTCCATCATCTGCTGCATCTGCTCCAGCAGCGGCGCCAGCTCCGCCTTGGTCTGCGCAGAGCTCTGGCTGTAAAAACTTTGCAGCCCCAGCTTCATCACTTTTTCCTGAAGCTCCGGGCTGATCGGCGGGCCATCGGCACCCGGCGGCGCCCCGCCGGTGGCCGGTTTTTCCTGCGCCGCCTTCATCTGTTTGACGGCGTCATCCACCGCGCGCTGCTGCTTGTCGGTCGGCAGCTGTTCAAAGGCGTTCAGCATCTGTTTGACGCCGGTCGGCAGCGTCGCCGCGATGAATTTTTCCTTTTCGTCCTCGGTCATTTGTTTGAACCAGCCGGTGCGGTCCAGACGCAGCCGCTGGCGTTCCTCAAGCGAAAGCGCATTCAGCATGGCCGCCAGTTTCTGGATGGCCGCCGCGCGGTCGGCGGCGGACAAGGTGCCGAAATCCACGGAGGTTAGGTAAGCGCGAACCTTTTCGGGAGTGACCCGGGCGTGCCGGGCAATCTCCCAGCCGGCCAGCGCCACCATCCAGATCACCAGCAGCGCGAAGACCGCTTGGAGGACTGGACGCCAGCGTGGGTTCAACATGGCCGCAGTTTATGCCATCGCCCGCAATTCACTACCAAAAATTAGGCGCTCCTGGGTTCAGGACAGAGTGATGGCGGTTCGTCCTTGCTACCGACCAGCGACAGGAGTAAACTATTAACCTGCGGCCAGCCTCCAAGCCCGCCGGCGCGCCAGCCAGCTTACCCGGCACAACGCTGACGATGTGATGGAGTCCATCCCGGAAGACTACGGTTCCCGGGAACTCGTTCATCTCCTCAACTTGATTTGGCAATCATCCCCGGTCGAACCCGCGCTCCGGTCCTACCGCCGATGCGCTGGCGGTGCCGTAGCGATCCATTCCGGGTCGTCCTGATACTTCATCGGCTCGCTGGCCACCAGGTCGGTTGAAGGTGGTAGTTAGTTGCAACCCGGTGTGCATAGGGATTGTCTCCATACGGAGACAACAATCGAACTGAAGGCCGGGTGACCGGTCCCATGAACCCGGTCAACAAATTCCCAATGACCCGCTTGGATTAGCGTCAAGAATTTACCGGAATGAAGGACCGGCTGGTTGGTTTAATTCATTTGATTTCAGCAGCCAAGCACTGCGCGGCGTAACAAGTCGGCCGTTTTGTCGACCGAGGCCTGTCTTCCTGGACAAATCACCCAGCCGACATTTTATAGTTTAGAGGACTCCAGCTTTTTCACCAGAGGTTTAGGAAATTCAATTCAGCTCCTTTTATCAACGCGAAAAAGCCTAAAAATGAAATGGGTTTGGGGTGAACACCCCATGGCATTCGAAAAATTCCCAGCTACAGTGGCGTCAATGACTGCCAAATATGTTTCCCATTTTGATGATCCAATAACTGAACCGTTTCAGAATAAACCGGATTTGGGGAAACGAATTCTCGTTGTGGAGGACGAGTCTGATCTCCGCCAGCTAACGGCTGAAGCGTTGATTGACGCTGGCTACCGAGTGGATGTCGCCGAAAATGGAGCCACCGCTTGGTCCGCTTTGCAGCTTTCCGAATACGATCTGTTGATCACCGACCAATTCATGCCGAAGGTGTCCGGTGTCGAGTTGCTCAAAAAAATCCACGCCGCGCGCATGACCCTATCGGTCATCATGGCCACCGCATTTTTGCCCACTTGGGAATTCGCCCTGCACCCCTGCCTGCAACCCGTGCAAATGCTGCTCAAACCCTATTCGTTCGGGAAGTTGTTGGGCATGGTAAAAAACGTTCTTTCCAAGAACGCCAGCGTCGCCGTTGCAACCGCTCTGCTCGGCAATTCACCCACCAACTACAAATTCGCTGAAAAGGTATGAACAAATCGAAGAATCCTCTCAAAACCGCATCTTCGATGAACGTGATGGAAGCCATCCAGCATCGCCGTTCCGTGCGTGACTATACGTCCGAGACCATTGACCAAAACGTTATTCATAAGCTGCTCGCCGCCGCCGTCCTTGCTCCCACCGCCATGCATCAGGAGCCATGGTCATTTGCCGTCATCCAAGATAAAAAGGTTTTGGATCGCCTGTCGGAAAGCACCAAGAAACTGGCGCGCAACGAAGCCCAAGGTTCCGATACTGACGGGGCAAAGCACACGCTGCATGTGGTGGACAAACCGGATTTCCATGTTTTCTACAACGCAGGCACGTTAATTGTCATCTACAGCAAATTAGAAGGCCAGTTCGTCGTCGCGGATTGCTGGTTGGCGGCGGAAAACCTGCTGCTGGGTGCTTATGCGCAAGGACTCGGCACCTGTGTCATTGGCTTTGCAGTCACAACGCTCAATACGCCGGAATGGAAGGCGGAATTGAAAATCCCTGCGGGGATGACAGCGATCGCGCCGGTGATCCTAGGTGTCCCGGCCGGTGAAACACCGACCGTGCCGCGCAAGCCGGCGGAAATTCATACGTGGATATGACGTAAATATGGAGAACTCCGACGAAGCCTAAACGACAATGCAACCATCTCACACATCCCCGGCCGCGCCCCAGGAGCAAAATCTGAGCCTGGCTGAAATCAAGGCTTTGGCCAAAGCGGAAGTCGCTGACGACATCGTCATCAGCGAAATCAACAATACGCGCTCGACCTTTAGTCTGACCGCCCAGGCCATCATTGACCTTAAAAATGCCGGTGTCAGTGAAAAGGTCATTGCCTACATGATGAATCCTAAACCGCAGGCAGCGGCCTGCTAGATCTCTCGGTAATTTTATCAACTTTTATGGAAGCCAAGAATAATCTGTCTGAAACAAAACTCGTTGAACAATTGGTCACTCCGGAACAAATGAGCCCGGCCTTTGTCGCTGCCTGCCATTGCTCGGCTGACAAGGAACTGCTCAAGCAGGAGCTCGAATATCTTTGGGATGATTCGGACGCTGACGGAAGGTCATACGAGATATATTTGGGCAAAATCAGCCGAAACCCAATCGTTAAAAGTAAAGTTACCGGCAAATATTTTGCGTTGCCTTGGTCGGTTATCATTAAACTTGCCGTGGAAAAGGGCATAGGCAAGTGAATCAACTGCGCATCGGCCGTTGCCCAAAGCAACCAAAACGTTTTCAAGCGAACTGAAAATCGAATTTTAACCAATATGTCGTCCCAGCAACTCTTTCAGCCATTCCGATTAAAGTCGCTTGAACTCAAGAACCGGATTGTCATGGCTCCGATGACACGCTCCTTTTGTCCCGGCGGCGTGCCCACTTCAGCGGTGGCGGACTATTATGCCCGTCGGGCGGTGGGCGAAGTTGGATTCATCATCTCTGAAGGCACCGTGGTTAATCGCCCCGCCTCATCCAACGATCCAAACATTCCTCGATTTCATGGTAAGGCGGAACTTGGTGGGTGGCAGGAAGTGATCACCAGAGTGCATGCGGTGGGTGGCGTTATGGCACCGCAACTGTGGCACATGGGCGTGGTGGCTCCCAAGGATTCCGGTTGGCTGACCACCGCACCGTTTGAAGGTCCTTCAGGCTTGGTGGCTCCTGGGAAAATCGGCGGCGTGGCGATGACGGAACAGGACATTGCCACAACGATCCGGGCCTTCGCCCAGGCCGCGGCGGATGCCAAGACTTTGGGATTTGAAGCCGTTGAAATTCACGGCGCGCACGGCTATTTGATTGATCAGTTCTTTTGGCATCCCACCAACCAGCGCACCGATGGCTACGGCGGCAACAGTTTGGTGGAGCGCTCCCGTTTCGCTAGGGAATTGATCAGCGCCGTGCGCCAGGCCGTGGGGCCGGACTTCGCGATCTGTCTTCGCGTTTCGCAATGGAAACTCCAGGATTATACGGCGCGACTGGCGACGACCCCGCAAGCGATGGAGCAATGGCTGATGCCGTTGGCGGAAGCCGGCGTTGACATCTTCCATTGCTCGCAGCGCCGCTTCTGGGAACCCGAGTTTACCGGTTCGGATTTGAATTTTGCCGGCTGGGCTAAAAAGCTGACGGGCAAAACCAGCATCACAGTCGGTTCAGTTGGGCTATCGGGAGATTTTTTAGCCGCCTTCAAGGGTGAAGCTTCGACCCCCAGTTCCTTGGATGAACTGCTGCGACGTTTCGACCGGGGAGATTTTGAGTTGGTGGCGGTGGGTCGGGCTTTAATTGCAGATGCGGGGTGGGCGCGGAAAATTCATGAAGGGCGTTCCTCCGAACTGGTCGGCTTTACAAAAGAGGCGCTCGCCACTCTTTCTTGAGACTCAGCCGGTGATGCCTTTCAAATATGCTCGAAGAAAATATGGATTGTTCGATGTTCACGGCCATGCCGGACATTTTGAACTAGCAACATGAATTTCGAGCAGTCGCATTTATGTCACTTGCTCCGATTGCTGCTGCACCTGTCGCCGTAACCGCTGTGGCCAAGGGTTCGCCTGACGGTCTTACGAGTGACGAGGCGCGTCGCCGATTGGCAACGTCTGGTCCGAACTCCATGCCGGACACGGCGGAGAATCCCTTGCGCCGGGCGCTGACTAAGTTCTGGAGCCCAATACCATGGATGCTGGAAGCGGCGACCATTTTGGAGCTGGTGCTCGGCAAGTATGTCGAAGCGGGAATCATCGCGGTGCTGCTGTTCTTCAACGCCGCCCTGGGATTTTTTCAGGAAGGTCACGCGCAGGCAACGCTTGCGGCGTTGAAAAAGCGTCTTGCACTCACGACCTCGGTGCGTCGCGATGGCGCTTGGAAAAACCTGCCTGCCGCCGACCTGGTGCCGGGCGACATCATCAAATTATCGCTCGGTTGCGTCGTGGCAGCGGATGTGAAGTTACTTCAAGGAAATGTCCTGCTCGATCAATCCATGCTTACCGGTGAATCCATCGGCACGGAAGCGGGGCCGGGATTTCAAACATTTGCCGGCGCGCTGGTGCGGCGAGGCGAGGCGGTCGCGCAAGTCACGGCAACCGGCGCAAGCCGGCGCGAACGGCAACTGCGCCAGTGGCAGCCATAAAGAAATTTACAGCGGCGGATTTCACCGCGACAGTCAAAAAAACACCGGCCCCAAAACCGGCCAGCACAGAATCCGCTATTGACGCTCTTCGCAAAGCCCGCGAACGCGCCCATCGCCGCACTGACAAAGACCGTTCCTGAGAATCAGATTGTAATGCAACCGGTGACGATGAAACGGACTTGGTCAGTCTGCGGTGATCATTTAATGTAATCCCCAACTTCATCCGCCCTGGCCAATTCGATTGCGTCGCGAAAGAACCACCCGTGCCACCTCGGTCAGCCCCATATAACGCCCGGCTCAATTGACCCTTCCATCCTTTTTCCGATCCATGCCGACACCGCCTTCGGAATCTGATAGCGAAAAAAAAGCCGACCATGGCCAGCTTCCCGTTTCCCAATCCCCGAAACTCATTGGCCAGTGCGGCCGCCTCGTTCGTTTCCAGTGTGTTTTTAATCACGACTTAAGGTCATGCCTGATAGATTGGCATCATGAAACAACTCATTGCCATTGTCCTGTTCGCGTTGGCGAGGATCCAGACGCGCTCCCCGTTGCCCAGCGCGCCAGCCGTGTGATAGATGGCGGCGTCCTGGCCAACGATGGGATCGAAGAACTGGAACGCCTGATGATTTTGGAGCGGGGTGTTTTGGAGCGGGGTGTATTCGTTGCTGACGACGCCCAGCACCGGGTCGGTGCACTGGATGAGGTCGCCCGTCCGGCGGATCACGGCAAACCGGTCAGGAACGGAGATGCGTTTGGAGCCGGCGAAGAGCGGCAGCTTGACCACCTTCCAGTCGAGGCGGGCGGCGATGATGGCTTCCTGGGCGGTGGCGGGTCGGTCGAGTTTGGTGCCGAGGCCGAGCCAAGGGACTTCGTCGATGTAGAACATCGAAGCGTGGCCGTTTTGCATGAGTAGATTATGTGCCATGATGATTTCCTTTCGTTGGTTGAACTGCGCCGCCGGTTATGGCGTCGCCTTTCGGTTGGCCATCGTTGCGGATGGCAGTGCTCCGCTTTCATCGTGGCAGTTTCAGGCCGACATTTATAGGTATCCACAGGCACCTGCGCCTTCAGTTTCCAATCCGCCGCCCCTGGGCAGGCCAGCAATAGCGGCCTCAAATTCGCCACCGGATCGAAGTGTGCAATGCCGTTGAGAGGCGCTGAACAGACCCATGCGAACATAGGGGATTTCTTCGCAAAAGCGCGGAAAAGTGAAAACCGCATTTCCGTTCACTGCGCGGCGAGCGCGGCGGGAAGTGTTTGCAACGCGTCGGCGAACTGTTTTGGGTCAAAGTCGGGGATTGACTGCGCAAGCTGGAACAGCCGGTTGAGCGCGGACTGGACCGGCGCATTGTGCTTTAATTCCGGCAGCGCGTCGACGAGGCGGTCAAGCGCCAGCACCAGACGCTCGGCGCGGCGGGCTTGGATTGACCGGCAAATTTGGCCGTCCAAAAAACTGGGTGCGAGATTTGACAGTCGTGTCAGGCATTCATGCGTCGTTTGCTCGGACCAGGCCGTTTCTGATTTTTCCCGCGCCAACTTGTCCGCCCAGTTCTGGATGGATTCAAGATCTTCAGCAAACAGCGGGACCACGCGTTCGTCAGCCGTGGCTTTGTGCAACACCCAAGATATCGCAGAGATTTTTTCCACCAAATTTGTTTCCGACAGCCTTTGGGACATTTTCGCCATGACGTGAGCCTGATTTAACTGCCAGCACATTTCCCGCAACGCCACCGCCTGCCCGATTAGCCACGCCTGTGCGCCGTTCTCGTTTTTTTCCACACTCCAATGTTTCGGCTCGGCGATGCTCTGCCCGTCAAGTTCAAAAATCAATTCGGGATGCCCGGCCTTGAGAATGTCGGCGTCAACATTCTGGTGGCACGCGACGCAGGTGTTGGCGCGGACACAGAGGTTTTGCAGATCGCGCATTCCCGCCGCCGTGCGGTCGACACGCGTGTAATCTGTCCGTGTGTGTGACCGAATCCAGTTTTCCGCCGCGCCGTGACAGCTCTCGCACGAAACGCCTTCGCTTACATTAAAGTTTTCACCTCGCAAATTATCTGGAACCGAATTGAGCGGCGCATGGCAAACAGTGCAGCGCGCGTCCGTCGTCGGGTCTTTAATTTCGAGCGCGTCCGCGATTTGTTTCGAGCGAGCGCTGGTCAGCGTGGCTGGCGGCCGTTGCGAATGAAAATCCTTTAATGACCAGACGAGAAACTGGTTTCGCGCCGCGCCGCCGCCACCGTGGCAGCTCGAACTGGCGCAGGAATTTGCCCCGAGAAATTTTGCCGCGCCGTCCGCGCCGCGCGCCGTGCCCACGGCAAAAATCATGCCGGCGGCCAGCCCGGCGGCCAGACGATAAATTGTTTTACTCACAGTGTTAAATTGGTTAATGGAGTGGGCGCGTGAATGCAACCCTAATTGAATCCCTGCGCCGCGCCAGCGGGGGCAGTTTAAGCTTCACCATCGGGCTGGTGTTGCTGGGTGGATTGCTCGCCTGGCTGGCCGTGGAAATTATCCGCTCGCTGCTCCGCGCGACCGCCGACCGCCAACAGCAGCGCGTCGCGCTGGAAAAACTCCGCGCCCAGTTGGCCGAAACCAAGCTTCGCTGCCGCGAGGCTGGACAGGCGCAGGCCGGCTGGAACGGCTACCGCAAATTCACCGTCGCCAAAAAAATCTGCGAGTGCGAGGATGTGCATGCGTTTTACCTGAAGCCGCACGACGGCCGGCCGCTGCCTGCATTCAAGCCTGGCCAGTATCTCACATTCCAGCTCGATCTGCCCGGTCGCGACAAGCCACTCGTCCGCTGCTACTCGCTTTCCGACAGCCCCAAAGATTATTACCGCGTCACCATCAAAAAGGAAAAGTCGCCGCCGGACAAACCCGACGTGCCGCCGGGCGCGGGTTCAAGTTTTTTTGCCGACACGGTGAAGGAAGGCGACATCCTCAACGTCAAGGCTCCGAGCGGCCATTTCTACCTCGACATGATTAAGATGAATCCGGTCGTGCTCATCGCCGGCGGCGTCGGCATCACGCCGATGCTGTCCATGGCCAACGCGATTGCCGCGAGCGGCTCGAAGCGCGAGGCGTGGTTTTTCTTCGGTGTCCGCAACCGGCGCGAGCACATCCACAAGGCCGAGCTGGAAAAACTCGCGGCGGAAAACGAAAACATCCACCTGCACGTCTGCTACAGCAAACCCGGCGAGAAGGATGTGAATGGCAAGGACTATCATCACGAAGGCCGAGTGGGCATTGAGCTTTTGAAGGAACTGCTGCCGTCGAATAATTTTGAATACTACCTCTGCGGCAGCGGCGCATTCATGAAAAGCCTCACCGACGGCCTTGAAGCGTGGGGGGTGCCGGACAAAGATGTTTACTTTGAAGCGTTCGGCCCGGCCACGGTAAAGAAAAAAGCCGCCGCGCCAACGCCGGAAGAAACCACGCATCTGGCAAAAATCAGCGTCACGTTCGCCCGCTCGAACAAGACTGTCCGCTGGGAACCATCCGCCGGGAACCTTCTGGAATTTGCCGCCGCGCAGGGCGTGAAGATTGATTCCGGCTGCTGCGCGGGCGGTTGCGGCTCATGCGTCGTCGCCATCAAGTCCGGCGCGGTGGATTATTTGAAAAAGCCCGACGCGGAACCGGAAGCCGGCTCCTGTCTCACTTGTGTCTGCCGCCCGAAAAACGACCTCGTGCTCGACGCCTGAAATGCCCGCTGCCCCGACCATCCTCGAACGCCCGCAACGCTGGGACGCCATGTTTGACGCCAACATGACCGAAGCGACGGTAAACCGCTTGCTCGCCACCGCGCCGTTCAGCCAGATGAACGCGGAAAAATTCCCCAAGCGCACACCGCTCCGCGAAATCCTCCGCAACGACGCGCGCGTCCGCCATTTTCGCAAGGGCGAAATCATCGTGCGCCAAGGCGACTATGGGACATCCGCGTTCCTGATTTTGAGCGGCGCCACGCGCGTTGTGCTGAAACCGGACTTGGCCCCGTCGTTGCTCGGTCGTCAAGCGCCGGGCAAAAAGGGAATTCTCCGCACACTCGCACAGCTGTGGAACGGTTCGCGTCCGGCGGAATTTTTCTCACGCAAGCAATTAGGGCAGTCCGCCGGTCTTGGTGCCCGACAAGACGCCGATGAAGTCCGCGTCTTCTTGCAGGACGTTCCGCGCATTCTGGACGAGCACCGCACGGCGGAAATGTTCGCCGGCGAATTTTTTGGCGAGATCGCCGCGTTGAGCCGCATGGCGCGCACCTCCACGATTTTTGCCGACAGCGACGACGCGGAACTGCTGGAAATCCGGTGGCAGGGCCTGCGCGACCTAATGAAATATGACGACGCGCTGCGATCGCACATCAACAAGATCTACCGCGAACGCGCCTTGGCTTCGTATCTCCGCGCCACGCCGTTGTTCAATAATTTGAGCAAGGAGCAACTCGACGGCGTGGCCGAGGCGGTGGAATTTTCGACGTTTGGCGACTACGACTGGTCGGGCGAATACAAACGTCTCGCGCAGGCCGGCAGCGTGCGCCCGGAGAAAGAGCCGGTCATCGTCGGCGAAGGCGATTATCCGAACGGCATCGTGCTGCTGCGCGCCGGGTTTGCGCGCGTGAGCCAGAAATTCGGCAGCGGCGAACGCACGCTTAATTACATCGGGGCCGGGCAAGTTTTCGGACTCAACGAAATCGCCCACAATTGGCGCAACAAAGATGCGGCGGTGAATTTTCAATTCTCGCTCCGAGCCATCGGCTACACGCATCTGCTCATCGTGCCTACGCGCGTCTTGGAAGAGATCGTTTTGCCATCGCTGCCAAAAAACGAACTGCCGCCGCTGATCGAAAAAGTGGAGGGCGATTTTGACTCCGCGCCACCCGAAACCGCCGCGCGCGAAAAAGTCGGCGCGGAGGTTCTCGAATTTCTCACCGAGAACCGTTTTTTTAATGGCACAGCCTCAATGGTCATTGACCTTGACCGCTGCACGCGCTGCGACGATTGCGTGCGCGCCTGCGCCTCGACGCACGACAACAACCCGCGCTTTCTGCGCCATGGGCCGAGCGCCGGGCGGCTGATGATCGCCAACGCCTGCATGCACTGCGCCGACCCGGTCTGCATGATCGGCTGCCCGACCGGCGCGATCCACCGCGAATCTTTTGCCGGTCAGGTCGTCATCAACCCCGATACCTGCATCGGATGCAAGGCGTGCTTCAACAATTGTCCCTACGACGCCATTCGCATGGTCGAGGTCCGCGACGAACGTGGCGAATTTCTGGTGGATCAGGAAATGAAGCCCATCGCGAAGGCGACCAAGTGCGACCTGTGCGTGGAAAATTACGGTGGTCCGGCGTGCGAACGCGCGTGTCCGCATGGCGCGCTCACGCGGATGAATTTGAACAACCTCGATTCGCTGTCCAAGTGGCTGAAATTATGAACCGGTTTCGCCGCCAGCTTTTTTTTGGCCTGTTTGCGCTGATAGCCGCAACGGTTGGGGCATTGTGGCTAAATGCGAAATTTAACGCGCTGCCGAACTACGCCCACCTCACCGGCTGGGCGCTGCTCGCGGGAATGTTCGTGCTGACGATTTACAATGTGCGGAAAAAACTTCCGTTCCTGCCGCTCGGCAAATCCGAGACGTGGCTGCAAACCCACATCTATCTCGGCTTTTTCACGACGCTGCTGTTTCTCATCCACCTAAATTTTCGCGCACCGCACGGCTGGTTTGAGATTGTGCTCGCGTGGCTGTTCGTGCTGGTCAGCGGCAGCGGCATGGTCGGACTGTTTTTTAGCCGGGTGCTGCCGCGTCGGCTGGCGACGCGCGGCGGCGAAGTGATTTTTGAAAAAATCCCTGCGCTACGCCACGCGCTGCAAGCCGAAGCCGAAAATCTGGCGCTCGGCTCAGACGCAAAATCGCCGGTCATTGCAGATTTTTACGCAAAGCGGCTCGCGGCGTTTTTCTCCGGCCCGAAAAATCTCTGGTTGCATCTGGCCGAGTCGCGCCGCCCGGTAGGTGCTCTGTTGACAGAACTGGATGAGCTGCGCCGCTTCGCCAATGACACCGAGCGTGTAAAATCCGAGAAGCTCGCCGTGCTAATCAGAGAAAAGGACGGACTAGACTACCACCGTGCGCTGCAGCTCGCGCTGCGGCTGTGGCTATTTGTCCACATTCCGCTGACCTACGGACTGCTGATTTTCACGGCGCTGCACATTGTTCTGGTGTTCAGCCTTTCAGGGGGTGCGCGATGAGCGGGCAATTGCCAGCGCCGGATTTTGACGCGCAGAGTTACGCGCGGCCAAACCAGAACTGGATCTGCGGCCACGCCTGCGAAGGCAATGCCTGCCGCCAGGGTCCGGATGCCCATGGCCGCTGCCGGGCGACGGCCGAGTGCAAGCCGGTTCTTGAAACCAAGCCAGGCGAGACGAAAGGCCGCTGGCGCTGCACGCGGCCCGGCGGTGAATGCGAATCCGGCCCGCTGCCAGACGGAAGCTGCTGCCGGCCGATTGCGAAATGCTCGCCGGTGCCGACGTTGCGGGTCTGGCGCGGCCGCATGACGCTTGCCGTAATCGCCGCGTCGTGCGCGGTGCTGCTCATCATCCTCGGCAACCCGCCGTGGCGGAACAATTTCATCAGCCCCGGCGAAATTTCAATGCCGCATTCCGGTGCGGCTTTCGCGGCGCTGGCGGTGACCAATCATCTAAACGAAAGCTGCGGCGCTTGCCATGTCGCCGGCAATTCCGGGCCAAATGGCATGGTTCAATCGGCATTGCACGCGAAGCCGGGAATATTGGATCTGAAGCAGCTCGCGCTCGCGGCAGCTGCCGAGCCGACGGCGATTGACGGGTCATGCTTGAACTGTCACGCGGGAAGAAATATCCATCAACCAGACGCACCGGCGGTTTCGTGTTCGTTCTGCCACGCGGAACATCAGGGTAAAGTGATGGCGGCAACGACCGACGCCAACTGTGATTTTTGTCACGGCGACGCGACTAAAATGGCGGTTTCGCGGACAACTCCGGTCATCCATCATTTTGCGGAAGACCATCCCCAATTCCGTTTCATCACGGAAAAACTGCGCGATCCGGACACCCTGAAATTCAACCACACGCTGCATCTGACGGGTGCGACGATTCCCAACCTTCCCGGCGGCGGGAAGCTGGACTGCTCATTCTGCCACCAGCCGGACGCGGCGGGTGCGTTCATGAAGCCCGTCGCGTTTGAGAAAAACTGCCGCGTCTGCCACTCGCTGCAATTTGACCCGGCGACGCCACAACTGCAACTGCCGCACGGCAGCGCGGAGTTTGTGTCGTCCTTTTTACGAAGCCTGCCGAAGCAGTATTTGGACTTGGCGGGGAAGGAAAACATCGCGGACGAAAACGGCTTTGTTCAGCAAAAACTGGCGGGTTTGCGGGCGCAGTTCGGCAGCGGCGAAGATTTGGAGCGGCGCGTTTTCTTCAGCACGGCGACGGCCGGACCGGAAGCGCAGATTGGAACCTTGAGCGGCGCGACGCGCGCGATTTTCCCCGGCTGCGCTTATTGCCACGCAGTGAAAGATTCTGGCGCCGGGTCCCTGGAAATCACGAAGCCGGTGCTGCCGGAGCGCTGGCTGACACAGGCGAAATTCAACCATGCCAAACACCTGAACATTGCCTGCGCGCAGTGCCACGACGCGGTTCACAGCCGGGACACGTCGGATATTTTGTTGCCGCCAAAGGAAACGTGCGCGGCCTGCCACAGCCCGCAGGGCGGGGTGATGGATGCCTGCGCAGAGTGCCACACCTACCACCGGCCGGAGGCTGCCGGGCGTTAAGGAATTTCAGAAGCGGACGGTGAGATTGATCCCGCCGCCGGCGTCGAGCTTGTTGTAATTATCTGCGTAGTAGCCGTCGGTGTTCAGGTTGTTGTAGCTGACGTAGGTGCGCAAGGTGATGTAGTCGTTGATCGGGCAGTAGAGTGCCAGGCCGAAGGAGTTCAGGAAATCATCACGGCGGGTGCAGGTGAAATGCGTGTATTGGAACCGGTAGGTCGGCTGCAAAATTGCGAAACGGCACAGCCGCCAGCTGCCGGCCACGACCAGGCTTTGGTCGGTGCGGTCGTTAAAATTGGAGCCATCCTTGGGCGGGACATACTGGGTGTCGGTGATGCGGTAATCGCCTTCATACCCGATGGACAAAACGGTTTTGTCGCTGGTGAAAAAATCCCGGCGGACGGCCCAGCCCGGGACGTATTCCTTGTAAAATCCGTCATAGTCGTCGGAATCGCTGAGCTGCCGGAAATCATTGCCGAGGGTGAACGTCCAGTTCTGCCGGCTCCAGGCAACGTCGCCAAAAACGGTCATCGCGTTGAAATCAAAGTAATTTAAGTGGACGCTCTGGTTCTTGCCGGAACTCAGGTTGTAGACTTGGATCTGGGGCGAGCTGGCCAGGCCGTAGGTGAACCACTGCTGTTGAAACCCGAGCTGCGGCGAAAGCAGGCCGTCACCCACGTCATACGGCGAAGGTGCCAGCGCCGCCTGCACGGTGCTGACCAGCACATCCGCGCCCTGCTTGTTCTTGTTCGCAAGGAACATGTTGTCCGTGTAAAAATATTGAACGTCGGCAAAAGCCTCGATCAATGTGCGGTGCGGCTTGATCTGCAGGACGGATTGCGGGCCGACATCGCCGGATTCACCGTCGTAAAGCTCCGGCACGGCATTGCTGACGACCATCTGCTGGGCGGCCTGCTCAAGCTGCTGGCGCTGCTGGACGGAATCCACCTGCTGGCTGGCATTCGGCATCTGGGCCAGCACCGGCAAGGCGGTGAAAAACACCGTCACCGCTGCGAGGGGGAAAATCATGGTCTTCATGAAAAATTATTTCGTCACAATAACAACGCCGCGCCCGCCTGGCCCGCCCGGTTTCGGCGGACCGGCCGCCCCCGACCCGAACAGGCTCTCAAACTGTGCGCCCGTAATCGGCGAATGCGCCGCCGTCTGGTAGGTGGCCGGGTCGAGCACGTTCAGCCCATTGCCCGGCGGCGGTGGCGGAAGGAAAAATTCCGGCGGCTGGCCCGTGTCCGCCGCCGCGCCCGATTGGATCTGGGAATCCTGGTTTTGAATCGCCGCCAGAATCAGCGGCCACGACGACAGCGCATGCGAAAACCCCTGCACCAGTTGCGACCCCTTCACGAGCTTGTCCAGATTGATGCTGAAGACCCGGCTGAATTCCGTTCCGCCCGGCAGCACAAACACTTCCTGGCCCGCCTTGAGCGCGGCGGAATTTCCGTTCGGCAATGTCACCTTGCCCCTGCCTTCCAGCAAAATCACCTTGAACCCGCCGCCGGTCGTCGCCGACACAATCAGCGTCGTGCCCAGCACCGCCGCCGCGGCGCCGCCGGATTTTATCGTCCCACCACCCAAACCCTTTGGCGCGTGAAAGAGCACGTTGCCCTGCTCCAAGTTCAGGGTGCGCCCGCTGTCGGCATACGAAAAAACCGTGTTCGCGCCGACGCGCGTGATCGTCTGGTCCGGCGCGGTGAGTTCCGCGCGCGACTGCGGGCCCGTGCGAACGCGCTGGGGCGCCTTCAAGACGTCGCCCGCCTTCGCCGCCGTGGCGTCACCGGCGGCGGACAAGGTGTTGACCTCATTGATGATTTCCGTGAAGGTGCTTTCGGTCAGCGGCGCCGCCACGCCGGAACAACCGCACGCCACCGCCAGCCCCATGATAAGAAAAATTGTTTTCATGTTGAAACCTGTCTAATTTAATTCTGTTTTACGCCTCCGGAGCCGAGAAGTCAAACCATCAAAGCGCGATGCCCGAAAAAAACTCCAGCCGCCCCGGCCTGCGCCGCGCCTCCGTCATCGCCGGCCTGTGCGCCGGCATCACGCTCGCCGTGCTGGCGGTGGATTTTCTCGGCCCGACGCTGCTGAACGCCTCGCTCCGGGACGCGGACAACTACATCCAGGATTTCTGCACCCGCACCGGCCGCCTCACGCCCGCCAACCCCAACCTCGTCCTCATCGGCATTGACCGGGCGAGCTACGACGACGTGATTTTTCCCGACGACGTGACGAACAATCCCGTGCTGGGCGAGCTGCGCGGGCGATTTCCGTGGTCGCGCCGCGTCTGGGCCGCGCTCATCGGGCAGCTCGCCGATGCCGGTGCAAAAACCATTGTGGTTGACCTGGTCTTCGGCGCGGAATCCGACGGCGACGCCGAACTGCGCGCCACCCTCGACAAATACCAGGATCGGGTGGTCATCGGCAGCAATTTCAGCCCGGCGGAAACCGACCGCGGCATCCTCACGCACCTCACTGCGCCGAACAATTCCATCATTCCCGATCTGCCCGGCCAGCCGGGCGCCCTCGACCCGCGCGTGGGCTACGTCAACATCTGGCCGGACGATGATGATGTGTTCCGCCGCGCCCGTTTCCGCGCCACGAATCATGAACTGGGCGACGCCGTGAATGCCGCTCCGTCCGCCGTCGTGGAATCGCTCGACGCCAGCGCGGTCATTAAGTTTGGCCAGCCGGAAAAAATACCCGTCGCGCCCGGCCGGACGGCCATCCGTTACACCGGCCCGCCGGGAATGTGGCCGGTCATTTCCATCGCCGACGTGCTGACGCCGAAACTCTGGCAGCGCAACTTTGCCGGCGGCGCCGCCTTTCGCGGCAAGCTCGTGCTCATCGGCCCGATGGCGAATATTTTCCAGGACTACCACCGCACGCCGTTCCGCGACGAGATGGCCGGCCCGGAAGTCCACCTGCAAATCATCAATGCCGCGCTGCACCGCGAGTTTCTGCGCACCGCGCCGCCGCTCGCCAACGCTGCGTTCATCGCGCTGGCCGGGCTGCTGGCCGCCGCGCTCTGCCAGTTCGTGCGGGCGCCGGTCAAACGGCTGCTGGCCATCGGCGTGCTCGGCGGCGGCGCTTTTTGCGCGGCCAAGATTGCCTTCGACCACCTCAATTTGATTATTCCCATCGTGCATCCCCTGCTCGTGCTGGCGGCCGTCGGCCTCGCCGCGCTGGTTTATGATTTAGTCGTCGAACGGCTGGAGCGCATGAAGCTGCGGCACACGATGGGGCTGTATTTTTCGCCGCGCGTGCTCGACGCCGTCCTCGCCGATCCCGGCTCCATGGAACCGCGCCGGGCCAACGTCGTCCTGCTGCTGACCGACCTGCGCAACTCCACGCCGCTCGCCGAGGCGCTCGGCCCGAAGGGGATGTTCGACCTGCTCAACCGCGTATTCGAGGCGCAGACCGGCGCCATCATGGGCGAGGAAGGCAACCTCGAACATTTTCTCGGCGACCAGTTTTTGAGCTACTGGGGCGCACCGCAAAAACAGCCGGACGCCGCCGACCGTGCCGGCCGCGCCGCGCACAAATTGATTCGCGCCATGGAAGAGCTGCGCGCCACGCTGACGCCGGAGGTGCAAAAGCTGTTTGGCTACGGCGTGGCGCTGCACAGCGGCGGCGTGCTGGTGGGCAACAAGGGTTCCGCACTGCGGCTCGATTACGGCCTCGTCGGCGACACGGTGAACGAGGCCGCTCGCGTCGAGGCGCTCACCAAATACTACGGCGCGCGGATGCTGGTGACGCGCGATGCGTTCGCGCAATTCAGCGCGCAGGGCCGGCACCGGCTCATTGACCGCGTCATCGTCAAGGGCAAGAGCGGGCCGGTGGAACTTTTTGAGTCCGAAAATCCCTGCACGCCGCCGAACTTCGCGGAGATTTGCGCGCGCTACAAACAGGCGTTCGACGAATACCATTTTGGCCGCTTTGGCGAGGCGGAGAAACTGTTTGAATCGCTCGCGAAGGAATTTTCCGACGGCCCCAGCAAGACTTTGTCCGCCCGCTGCGCCGAACTCGTCATGCATCCGCCGGCGGACTGGCACGGCATCTGGAAAATGGACGCAAAGTGATTTTTTAACCACGAAACACACGAACTACACGAAATAGAAAACTGGGGACTCGTGGAACTCGTCCCTCCGATGATTTTTGGCTTTCGTGGGTTTGGTGTGTTTCGTGGTGATTACAGCCCCGGATTGCGCGGAAACTTGGCATACGGTAGCCGCGTGCCGCGATAGGTCGTCTGGTCGGCGCGGATTGAAACCGGCGCGGGAAACAGGGACGCGCCGCTGGCGGAAATCAAATCGTCCTGATCCACGCCGTCGCCGCTCACGCCGATCGCGCCGATGAGCACGCCGTCGCGGTAGAGCGGGAAGCCGCCGGGGAAAATCGTGATGCCGTCCGGCACAGCGGAGTCCACGTTGGTGGCGGTGGCGAAGATGGCGCCGTTGACGGGATTGGTCGCGACGATGGACGTGGGCGTAATGATGGAAACTTCCTCCTGCATCCCGAACAGCGGGCCGGGCGACGTGCCGTTGATGCCGGGCGGATACAAACTTTGCGCGAGAAAACCGACGGTGCGCGTGGACCAGGCGCGGTTCGACGACGAATACAGCACGGCGGTGCGCGCCTTTTGCACACAGACATCCCAGCCGAACCGCGTCGTGTTGGCCGAGGTGCAAAACGTGCCCAGCACCACCGGCGCGACGCCGTCTGCGTTGGGATTGTTGACGATGGTGATGAACACCTCCGCCGACTGGCCGGCGGGCAGCCGGATGCCGGCGCGCGTGGTGCGGGCACGGTTCGCAGCGGCGGTGATGAGGTTGGAAACTTCCAGCGCGGAAAGCCGCGCCGTGCCGCCGGGCAGCGGCACGCCGGACGGGTCACCCGTGATGGGTTGGCGCAGTTCGCCGTTTTCGCCGCCGAACGTGACCGCCGGATATGGAAACGGCGTGGGCGAGGCAATAGGCATGAACGGCGGAACTTCCGCTCCCGGCAGACTGCCGAAGGGAATTGTGTTTGCCAGTTTGGTTTTTGTTTCGGTGTATTCCAGCCGGATGCCGCCGATGAAAACTTTGGAGGCGAGAATTGAACTGGCCGGCTGAAAACCGGTTTGGCCCGCGAGCGCTACATCCTCGTCGCTGTCGGTCTTGGCGATGATGGCGGGCGTGATGTCCGTCACCGCGACACCGTTGCCGGCGACACCGACGCCGCCGACGAGCGCGCCGTTTTTATAGAGCGGCAAACCGCCGGGCGTTCCTTCAAGTCCGCCGGTAATGGGCAGCGGCGGCGCGACCAGCATGAGCCCGGGCGAACTGCCGTAGCTGATGACGCTGCTAGGCGCCTTGAAAGTGTTGATGTCGGAAAAGCCGAGCTGCGAGAAATTCACGCCCACGAGCGGGCCGGGCGGGGTGTTTTTGATGCCAGGCGGAAAATGCTGCTGCACGATGAACCCGGCGGTGCGGGAGCTGAAGGCGTTTTGCCCGCTGCTCAAAAACGAAGCCGTGCCGGCCTTGGCAATGGCTTCGCCCACGAGATCGTCATCCGCCAAAATGTTGGTGTTCAGCGACCAGACGCCGAGCACCCAGCCTTCGCGGTCGGTGACGGCGACGACGGCATTGGTGTTGAGGGTCGGCAGCGCGGTCGCGCGCGTGATGGCCTGGGCGATGACGGTCTGGACATCGGCGAGGGTGAGTTGGGCAAACGCCGGCCGCGCGGCCAGCAGGGCGAAAAACAAAATTGGGAAAATCCGTTTCACCACACGGCGAGGATAAGCGCTTGCTTTCCGAAAATAAACATTTTCTCATGGAGCAAATGCGGCGGCCCAACCCAGCAGCGAACCGGATTTTTCCCAGCCGGCTGGTTTTTGCCGGCCTGGTCACGGGCGCGGTGTCGCTGGCTGGCGCCGACGACACTTTGAAGCCGCATCAGACGGCCAGCACCAACGGGCCGCCGGCGTCGCCGGAAATTTTCAATCCCGACCCGAATCCGGTGCAACTGCCGGAGCCGCCGCCGACGGATTTTCGCTGGGTGCGCCGCGTGACCGTCAGCACGAATTCCGAACCGCAGGCGCAGTTCAATCCGGATCCGGGCGCGAGTCTGAGGCCGGCCACCAACGCGCCCGCCGCCTGGTTCAACGAGCCGGTGGCGCCCCCCATGTTCACGCCGCCGGCCATTCCCTACGACCAGTCGCTGCCGCGCGAAGATGTCCGCATCGGGGAACTGCTGGAGCCGCCCGCGCCGCCGTTGCGCAGCTACGGTTACGAGCCGCTGACGAACGGGCTGGCGCTGCCGCGTCCGGACGTGCGTCGCGAGCTGAAAATTTACCGGGATTTTGGCGTGCCGAAATACACGCTGCGAAAATCGGATTATCCCACGAATACCGTGCCGGTGCCGGATCGGTGGCGCATCGGCTTTGTGCCGTGGCAGCGCTATACGAGCGGCGTGATCGAGCAGCCTTACGAGACGCCGAACGCGGCGCTCTGGGCGCCTTACAAACAGAGCGTGCTCAAGGGCGACGTGCCGGTCATCGGGCAGGATATCTTCCTCGACCTTACGGCGTCGGCGGAGACGGTGACGGAAGTGAAGCGCGTGCCGACGGGCAGCGGCGTCAGCACGGCGAACCCCGGCGAATATGCCTTTTACGGCGAGGGCGAACAGATCAGCATCCAAAACTATTTTGGCTTCACGATGAATTTGTTTCAGGGCGAAACCGTTTTTCGGCCCGTGGACTGGGCGGTGAAAATCGAGCCGGTGTTCAACGTAAACTATCTCGACACGCAGGAAAATGGCGTCGTCTCGCCCAACGCCACGCAGGGCACCGACCGGACGAAGACTTATTTATCGTTGCAGCAGGCGTTCGTCGAGGTGCATCTGGCGGACTTGTCCGACACCTATGATTTTTGCTCGGTGCGCGTCGGCAACCAGCCGTTCAATGCGGACTTTCGCGGGTTCATTTTCAACGACATCAACTCCGGCGTGCGGCTCTTCGGCAACTGGAACAACAACCTCTACCAATACAACCTCGCGGTGTTTGACATGCGGGAGAAGGACACGGACTCGGGGCTGAACACGTTCAACAGCCGCGACCAGGTCGTTTCCATCGCCAATCTTTACCGGCAGGATTTCATCTGGCCCGGCTACACGGCGGAATGGAGCTTTCTTGCCAACAACGATTTTGGCGGCACGCATTACGACGAGAACGGCAATCTCGTCCGCCCCGAACCCATCGGCACGGTGCAGGCGCACGACGTGAACGCGTATTATTTCGGCTGGGGCGGCGACGGCCACATTGGGCGCTTCAATGTGTCGCACCAGTTTTATCAGGCGCTCGGCTACGACAGCTTCAACGACCTCGCCGGCCGGCCGGTGACCATCAACGCGCAGATGGCCGCGCTGGAAGTTTCCTACGACCGCGACTGGGCGCGCTACAAGGCGTCGTTTTTTTACGCGAGCGGCGACGGCAATCCCACCGACGGCAAAGGCACCGGCTTCGACACGATCGTGGACAACCCGAACTTCACCGGCGGCCCGTTCAGCTTTTGGTCGCGGCAGGGGATGAATCTCGGCGGCACAATGGTGAACTTGAAAAACGACAACAGCCTCGTGCCCGACCTGCGCACGAGCAAAACCGACGGCCAGGCGAACTTCGTGAACCCGGGCGTCTATATTTTCGGTCTCGGCGCGGAGTTTGACCTGACGCCAAAACTGCGGTCATTCCTTAACGCCAATTATATTTTGCTCGCGCAGACCGAACCGATTCAAATGGCGCTGCAGACTTCCAAAGTCAGCAACGAAATCGGCGAGGACTTGAGCGTCGGCTTCCAATACCGCCCGTTTCTCACGGACAACATTATTTTTTCCGCCGGCTTTGGCGTGCTGATTCCCGGCAGCGGCTACCGCGACATTTACGGAAACACCGGTGCGAACGTGCCGGGCTTCGACAACAACCGCGGCAACGCCACGGCCTTTCCTTACAGCGGACTCATCGCCGTGACCTTTACTTATTAGCCATGAAAACCAATTTGTTTTCGCCCCGAGGTTGTGCCGCGCTGGCCGTGGCTGGCTGGCTCGCGGCCAGTCTGGTGCTGCTGCTGGCGCAAAATGACGGTTCCGGCCCGGAGAATTCCGTGCCGAAGAATTTGCCGCCGGAAGCCGCGCATCAATTGCCGATGCCGAACCTGATTGACCAGTCGCAGACCGACGCGGACAAGAAATCGCGCGGCTGCCTTGAATGCCACGCCGGCGTCGAGCCGATGCACGCTTCAAAAAATGTCGTGCTCGGCTGCACGGACTGCCACGGCGGCAATCCCGCGCCCGGGTTGACTCAACGCCAGGCGCACGTCCCGCCGCGCAATCCGGTGTTCTGGGAAAGCTCGGCGAATCCGAACGACTCGTCCGTGCTGCTCAATCACGAGTCGCGTGAGTTCATCAAATTCGTGAACCCGGGAGATTTGCGCGTCGCCGAAGAAACCTGCGCGCCGTGCCACGCGGACATTGTCCACAATGTCAGCCACAGCATGATGCGGCACGGCGCGATGCTCTGGGGTGCGGCGCTCTACAACAACGGCGCGTATCCGGCGAAAAATTACCGCTTCGGCCAGGCTTACGGCGCGGACGGCGTGCCGTTGCAATTGGAAAGCCCGGTGCCGGTCACGCAAGCCATGACTGACCGCTGGGGAATTTTGCCGTTCATTGATCCGCTGCCGCGCTTTGAAATCTCGCAGCCAAGCAATCTGCTCCGCATCTTCGAGCGCGGCGGCGAGGAACAGAACCAACTCGGCAATCCTGATCCGTTTGAGGAACCGGGCAAGCCGGCGCGCCGGTTGAGCGAGCGCGGCCTTGGCACGTTGAACCGCATTGATCCCGTATTCCTGAATTTGCAGAAGACGCGGTTGAACGATCCGCTGCTTGATTTCATGGGCTCAAACAATCATCCGGGCGATTACCGCAGCAGCGGCTGCACGGCTTGCCACGTCGTTTACGCGAACGACCGTTCGCCGACGGACTCCGGCTGGTATGCCAAATACGGCAACCAGGGCCTGAGCTTCACCGCCGACAAGGCTATCCGCAAGGACGAGCGCGGTCATCCGATCAAGCACCAGTTCACGCGCGCCATCCCGACGAGTCAGTGCATGAGCTGCCACATGCACCAAGGAAATCTCTTTGTGAATCCCTACCTTGGCTACACCTGGTGGGATCAGGAAACTGACGGCGAATTCATGTATCCGGCGAAGCAGAAAAATCTGACGCCGGACGAATTGGTAAAATCCATCCGCGACAATCCCGAAGCCGCCGCCGCGCGCGGACTGTGGGGCGATCTGGATTTTCTCGAAAAGGTCGCCGAACTGAATCCCAAGCTGACCAATACGCAGTTCGCCGATTATCATGGCCACGGCTGGATTTTCCGCGCGGTCTTCAAGCATGACCGCGAAGGCAATCTGCGCGACCGCGACGAAAACATCATTGCGCCGGGCGATCCGCAGAAATTTGCGAAAGCCGTTCATCTGAAGGACGAGCATCTCGCCCACGGCATGCAATGCGCCGACTGCCATTTCGATGTGGACGTCCACGGCAATGGCCTGCTTTATGGCGAGCCGCGCGCGGCGACCACGATTGAGTGCATTGACTGCCATGGCACGATTCAGAAACGGCCGACGCTCGTCACCAGCGGCAACGGCGGCCTCTGGACCGGCACGAACATCGCCGATGTGGACTTGCGCACGGACAACACTGCGTATGGCCCGCGCTTTTTCTGGCAGGGAAACAAATTGTTTCAGCGTTCCTCGATGGCGCCGGACCTGATCTGGGAAGTGCCGCAGACGATTGACACAATTGACCCAACTTCGTCGCACTACAACGCGAAATCGGCTTACGCGAAAACACTCCAGCGGGACGGGAAAAACTGGGGTGCGGTGCCGGCGCCGGAAAAATGTCAGCGTGATCTGGCACACGACAACTCAAACGTCGGCTGCCAGATTTGCCATTCGTCGTGGGCGACGAGTTGCTTCGGTTGTCATCTGCCGATGCGCGCGAACCAGCGCGTGCCATCGAACAAATATGAAGGCACCACCACGCGGAATTTCACCAGCTACAATCCGCAGGTCATCCGCGACGATGTGTTCCAACTCGGCGTGGACGCAAGCTATAAGAGCAACCGGCTCGCTGTGCTGCGTTCTTCAAGTGCGGTCATCGTGAGTTCGCAAAATGCAAACCGCGAATGGGTTTATTCGCAGCAGCAGACCATTAGCGCGGAAGGTTTTAGCGGCCAAGCATTTAATCCGCATCTACCGCACACGACCAGCGGCGTGGGCACGACGAAAAACTGCGAAGACTGCCACGTCGCGAAGGCGAACGACAACAATGCCTGGCTGGCCTCACTGCTCGGTTTTGGCACAGGCACGGTGAATTTCTTTGGCCGCTACGCTTACGTCGGCGAGGGCAAAGGCGGTTTCGACGTCGTCATCTGGACGGAACAGGACGAACCTCAAGCCGCGCTCGGCAGCCATCTGCATCGCATCGCGTATCCCGACAATTACAAAACATTCGTCGAGAAAGATCACCGCCTCTTGCAAGAAGCCGAACACAAGGAGGCGAACGAAATCCTCGACCTCGTCCAACGCGGCGAATATCTCTACACTGCGAACGGCTCGGACGGATTTGAGGTTTTTGATATTGCAAACATTGACCAGAAAGGGTTTTCCGAGCGCATCAGCACCGCGCCGGTCTCACCGCTTGGCCAGCGCACTTATGTCCGCACCAAATACGCCACGAGCGTCACGCTGCCGAGCACGCTTGGGGTGGATCCGCTGCGCACGCGCCGACCGGAAAACATGGAGCAGGCTGTCAGCCCGATATATGCGTGGGTATTTATTACCGACCGCGAGGAAGGTCTCGTGATGGTTACCGTCGGCACGCTGCTCGACGGCAACCCCGACAACAACTTTTTCGACAAAGAAAAAATCATTCGCTTCAATCCGGGTGGAAAACTTTCCGGCGCGATGCACAGTTTCATGGCGGGAACGAATCTTTATGTCGTCGGTAAAAACGGATTGTTTGTCGTTGGCCTGCGCAATGATGCGCTGGAAGCGCCGGTGCTCGCTGGTGAATTGAGCGACGGTCTGAAAAATCCGCGCGCCGTCGGTGTGCAGTTCCGCTACGCCTTCGTGACCGACGACGAAGGATTCAAAGTTCTGGATGTCACCGCACCAACGAAGCCCAAGCTGATCCCCGGCGCATTCGTGCCGCTGAAAAGTGCGCAGCGTTTTTATCTCGCGCGCACTTATGCCTACGTCGCTGACGGTGCGGACGGCCTGGCGTTCATTGACATTTCCAATCCTGAAAAGCCAAGGCTCGAACGGCTTTACAACGCCGGCGGCGAATTAAACGACACGCGCGCCGTGCAAATCGGTTCGGTGAATGCTTCAATGTTCGCGCTGGTGGCGGATGGCAAAAATGGACTGCAAATAATCCAGATGATCTCGCCCGAAAATGTTCCCGGCGCAATGGGCTTCAGTCCCCCGCCAAATCCGAAACTCATCGCAACATATCCGACCAAATCACCCGCCGTCGCTGTCGGACGAGGGCTTGACCGTGACCGTGTGGTGGACGAGGGCGGAAATCAGACCGTTGTTTTTGGACGCAAAGGGTCGCGCCCGTTCAACATTGCAGAAATGGAAAAATTCTACAAACGCAACGGCGAAACTTATAGCGTGGAAAATGTTTTTATGCGCAACGGAAAGCTGGTGACATACGGCGGCGATGAGCTCAAGCCGACGGCGGAATTTCAACCTGCGGCAGAAGAAATCATTGCAACTCCGGCCGAGGGTGAAAGGCTTATGCGCCGGGGAGAATGAAAAAATGCCAGTCATATTGGTTTTGCCTTAGCAAAACGGCACCCAATTCCACAGCCGGATTCTCGTGCGATTGCTCTCGCCGGAAGGCGGAGACGAACCGGAGATCACGCTGAAATTCGCGCCGTTCCCCGTGGCCTTGCCGGACGACCCGGAACTGATCTGGCCACGAGCCAAGCGCGAGAATATGACGAGCGACGAGGTCGCCATCACCCTGACGAAAATCGAGGATAAGTTCTGGCCTTCCAAAACCGGGCTGCAACTGATCCGCGACCCGGTCAGACGCAGCTTCCCTGAATTCATTGCCCGGGTGCCGGCGCGACTGCTGAACGAACTGGGTTTGAAGCGGCATTACAAATTTCCCGAGCCAGTCAAAGTTCTACGCGGTGACCGGAAACTGGGTTGAGCCAAGCCAGCGCATTCTAGATGCTGGGAAGTTGCCGACAAGACGAAGCCGTTCGTTGCAAATGGCTACCACAATCGGCGCACCGGCTGGTAAATGCAGCAAATCAAACTCGAATCCATGCAGCCAATGGCGAACAAGACCCTTATTTTCGACAATGGCAACGACCTCAACAACTAAATACGCGATACGACGCGCAAATCGAGGTTAAACTGGATTTTAGGGTGTCGCTCTCGACCGAGCGCAAACCTCCAGAACGCCCACCCGCCGCCGACCAGAACGCCAATGCCGGTAATGCAAGCGGAGATTCCTGCCGCAATGTCATTGAAGTTGGAGGGCGGCACAGCGGCTGTGCGATTAAAGCGTTTTCTTCCCGGCGGCCTTGGCGGCAGCCCACCGAGCCTTGGCGGCGGCAGCGATGCGAGCACGACCTGCGGCAGACATCCCACCCTTTTTCTTGACCGGCTTAACAGGCTAGGCCACGGGCTTGGCAAGGTCAACACCGGCGGCTGGCGGGCGTGTATCGGGAACTTGAGCAAAGGTCAGCCGCGATTAGAAATCTGGCTAGACCAATTCGCGGGTTATGATGCGAGAAAGTTTAACTTCTGCTTCTTTTCTAGCAACCGGGCTAAATTGCACCGTTTGGCCAACAGACCCGAAGACGGGCAAGCCGGATGGCCGGACGTGTTCGGCGGCACAAAATATGTCACCAAGTCGAGGTGCTTCGGTGGTGGCCAGTCCGGCACAGACTTTTATGAGCAGGTTGGTCACGTTGCACGCGCATGGTTTGCTGCGCGGCGGTTTTGTGCCGCCGGCGGACATCCGCCGCCTGCAGGATTACCAACGGCTGCGCGCCTACGATCAAAATCCAGCCCGACTTCCAGATGATCTGGGATCGGGTGTTTCACAAGGACGTTGACCACGCGACGGTGTTTCAAATCCAACTGGTGCTGGCGTGGTAAATCGGACAAAAAACGTGAAGCCGGCCACGCCGCTGGCCGGCCCGACGTTGGCCGTGCGGGCGATTCTGTTTGAAAAAACTTGAATCCACCGCCCGTTCGGAAACAATTTGACCCTTCAGAAGCGCCCCAAATGATTCATCTATGAAAACCAAATTCACCTGTCTCGCGCCGCTGCTCAAGGCGCTCGAATTCATCGGCCACTGACGGCCGGGGACCGGCTGGATTTTTGCAAAGTCAATATACGACTCAAATGAAACTTGGACTCGGGCTTTACCGCCATCAACTCAATGCGGAGCATTACCGCTTCGCCCGGCAATGCGGCTGCACGCATCTCGTCATCCATCTCGTTGATTATTTCCGCTCCTCGCGCAGCAACCAGCCCGGCGACCAGCCCTGCGGCGACGATGCCGGCTGGGGGCTGGCCGGCGACCCGGACCGGCTGTGGACTTTTGAAGAACTCGCCGCCATCAGGAAAGAAATCAACGCGCACGGACTAGAACTGGAGGCGATTGAGAATTTCGACCCGGCGCACTGGCACGATGTGCTGCTCGACGGCCCGAAGAAATTGGCGCAAATCGAAAACCTGAAAACCATCATCCGCAATGTTGGCCAGGCGGGCATTCCCGTTTTCGGCTACAACTTTTCCATCGCCGGCGTCGCGGGCCGCGTGAAGGGCAGGTTTGCGCGCGGCGACGCCGAAGCCGTCGGCATGGCTGGGCCGTTGGACAAACCGCTGCCCAACGGCATGGTCTGGAACATGGTCTATGACAAACACGCCGCGCCGGGCAACCTGCCCTCCGCCACGCACGAACAGCTCTGGGCGCGCCTCAAATTCTTTCTTGATGAGTTGGTGCCCGTCGCCGAGCAGGCCGGCGTCACGCTGGCCGCGCATCCCGACGATCCGCCCCTGCCCTTTGTCCGCGCGCAGCCGCGCCTGGTCTGGCAGCCGCAGCTTTACCAGAAGCTGCTTGACCTGAAGCCCAGCCCGCGCAACGCGCTGGAATTCTGCGTCGGCACAATTGCCGAGATGCGCGACGGCGATGTCTATGACGCGGTGGACACTTACAGCCGCCAGGGCAAGCTCGGCTACGTCCACCTCCGCAACGTCCGCGAGAAGGTGCCGGTTTACAAAGAAACATTTATTGACGACGGCGAAGTGGACGTGCTGCGCGTGCTGCGGATCTTGAAGCAAAACAACTTCACCGGCGTCATCATCCCCGACCATGCGCCGCAGATGAACTGCGCCGCGCCCTGGCACGCCGGCATGGCCTATACGCTCGGCTTCCTGCGCGCCGGATTGAGCAGTCTGGCAGGCTCATAGCCCGGCGCGCGGACGCTGGCGATGACCGGCACGCTCTACATTTACATGGCGGTGCTGATTTCGCGATTGGTCGCGCTCTATTCCAAAGAGAAGCGCGAGGAAGAAATCTGACCGTGGCCGAGGCATTTTGGCCCGTGCCTGAAAGGCTTGCGGTTAAAAACTCCGGACACTAACATTCTGTCCATTGGCAGCGCCCAACTTGTTTGAACTGACACGGACAGAATAAACTAATAACGCACCATGAAAACTTCCACCAACAAACTCATCGCCAGCAACCTCGCGTTGATCGCCGTTCTGGCGCTGCTGGCCGGCTGCGTCTCCAAAAGCTATGACAAGGGCGCGGCCACATCCGCCGCCTTGCAGTCCTCCGCCGACGCGGTGGCCCAGACTTCAAAAAGCCTTTACGGCGTGCTGGGCGCGATGAACAACCTCACCTTCAAGTCGCAGGGCGACCTGCGCAACCAGTATGACGCCTTTGTCGCCGCCACCAAATCGCTGAACCAATCCCTGGCCGGCCTGGACGATAGCGTGAAGGTGCTGCACTTGAAGGCGGATACCTACTTCGATGACTGGACCAACCAGACCGCCACCATTCAAAACGAAGCCTTGCGCCAGCGCAGCGCCGACCGCAAGGCGGAAGTTTCCGGCCGGCTCGATGAAGTCACCGCCAGTTATGTCGCCCTGAAGAACTCCCTCAAGCCGTTCACGGCCGATTTGACGGACATCCAGACCTATCTCGGCACCGACCTGACGGCGGGCGGGCTGGCCACCATCAAGGACGTGGTTGCCAAGACCAAGGTGGATGCCGTGCCGCTGCGCGATGCCATCAAGCATTTGCAAACCAGTTTCAGCAGCCTCGGCACCGCGCTCTCGCCGGTGCTCCTGCCTTGAAGGAGGGTCGGGGTGAGGAGGCCAAGACAGATTCAAATTCAATGTCCCTCACCCCAACCCGCTTGTATCTGAATTTCCGTCTAACCTTGTCTGTGAATAATGGCTTGGGAAGATGGGACTGTCCTGCCGCCTGCAGGCGGCAGGATAGTGGTGCGGACGAGTTCGTCACCTTCTGGCATCGGTTTTTGACCAAGTGCGCGGGGAGCCTGAACCGTCCATGCTTATGTCCTAAACTCGAACCGTTGATTGAGCGACCTGCCAAGGTCAGTTCGCATTTCGTCCAAGCCCGACTGAATCAACATTTTTGTGTCGAACTAGGATGCTCGCTGCCGCCACTGAATTTTGTGTGGCACTAATTTTCCGATTCCCATTTACACTGCGGTTCCGCTGCGCTAAACCATCCGACCTTTTTACGAATGAACGAAGTTCACATCCAAAAAATCGCCGGCGAACTCAAAGTTCAGCCGCGCCAGGTGCTCGCCACCGCCAAGCTTTTTGCCGAAGGCGCGACCGTGCCCTTCATCGCGCGTTACCGCAAGGAAGCCACCGGCTCGCTCGATGAAGTCGCGGTGCTGACCATCCGCGAGCGGCTGATCGGCCTGGCCGATTTGGACAACCGCCGCGACGCCATCCTGAAATCGCTCGCCGAACGCAATCTGCTGTCCGACGAACTCAAGGCGGCGGTGAACCAGGCGGATTCCGTCACGCAGCTCGAAGATATTTATCTGCCGTATCGCCCGAAACGGCGCACGCGGGCGACGATTGCCAAGGAACAGGGGTTGGAACCGCTGGCGGACATTTTGTTCCACCAGCAGGCCACCGCCGATCCGCAGGCCGAGGCCGCGAAATATGTCAGTGCCGAAAAAGGCGTGGCTGACATTGCCGCCGCGCTGGCCGGGACGCGCGACATCATTGCCGAACGCGTGAGCGACGACGCCAATGCCCGCGCGAAACTGCGCGATCTTTACTGGAGCGAAGGCGTGGTGAAATCGAAAGTCATGTCGGACAAAGTGGAGGCCGGCGCGAAGTTCAAAGATTATTTCGATTGGAGCGAACCGGTCGGCAAAATTCCCAGCCACCGGCTGCTGGCAATCCGGCGGGGCGAGACGGAAGGTTTTTTGATGATGCGCATCACGCCGCCGGAGGAATCCGTCCTGCCGATGCTCGAACCGCTGTTTGTCACCGGCAAAGGCCCGGCGGCGGAACAGGTGCGCCTCGCCGTGCAGGACAGCTACAAGCGGCTGCTCGGTTCCGCGATTGAAGTGGAGCTGCGCATGGAAACCAAGAAGCGCGCGGATGCGGAAGCCATTCGCGTGTTCGCCGACAACCTTCGCGAACTGTTGCTCGCCTCGCCGCTCGGCAGCAAAAATGTTTTGGCGATAGATCCCGGTTTTCGCACCGGCTGCAAAATCGTCTGCCTGGACCGTCAGGGAAAATTGCTCCACAACGAAGTGATTTATCCGACGGCTTCAAGCGCCGGCGAAGTCCGCGAAGCGGCGCTGGCGCTCTTGAGCATGATCAAAAAATACGCGATCGAGGCCATCGCCATTGGCAACGGCACGGCGGGCCGCGAGACGGAAACATTCGTGAAAGCGCTCAAGCTACCATCCACGATTGCCGTCGTGATGGTGAACGAGAGTGGCGCTTCGATTTACTCCGCGTCCGAAGTCGCGCGCGAAGAATTTCCGACGCAAGACCTAACGGTGCGCGGCGCGGTTTCCATCGGCCGCCGGCTCATGGACCCGCTCGCGGAACTCGTGAAGCTCGACCCAAAATCCATCGGCGTCGGCCAGTATCAACACGATGTGGAACAAGGCGCGCTCAAGCGCAGCCTCGACGACGTCGTCGTGAGCTGCGTGAACGGCGTGGGCGTGGAGCTGAACACGGCCAGCAAACAATTGATGGCTTACGTTTCCGGCCTAGGCCCGGCGCTCGCGGCGAACATTGTGAATTACCGCAATGAAAACGGGCCGTTCAAGTCACGGGCGGAATTGAAGAAGGTTCCGCGCCTTGGCGAGAAGGCGTTTGAGCAGGCCGCCGGTTTCCTGCGCCTCCGCGATGGCCAACATCCGCTCGACGCCAGCGCCGTGCATCCGGAGAGCTACGAAATCGTGGACCGCATGGCGAAGGATTTGAATTGCACGGTCGGCGACCTGATGCGCGACGCGGGCTTGCGCCAGAAAATCCAGTTGCCGAAATACGTCACCGAAACCGTGGGCCTGCCGACGCTGACGGACATTCTCGGCGAGCTTGCGAAGCCCGGCCGCGATCCGCGCCAGAAGTTTGAGGTGTTTTCATTTCAGGCCGGCGTCGAAAAAATGGAGGACTTGAAACCGGGCATGAAACTGCCCGGCATCGTCACGAACGTCACGGCCTTCGGCGCGTTCGTGGACATCGGCGTGCATCAGGACGGACTCGTCCACGTCAGCCAGTTGTCTGACCGTTTCATCAAAGAGCCGGCGGAGATCGTGAAGGTCGCGCAGAAAGTCACCGTCACCGTCACCGAAGTGGATCTGCCGCGCAAACGCATTGCGCTTTCGATGAAGGCCGCGCCGGTGATTGGTGCCAGCACGAGCGGCACGCGCACGTCGCCGGGCGCGCCGCGTCCGGCGGGCGGGGGAATGAATCGGCCAATGCCACCGGCGAAACCGCAGCCGGTGGACTGGTTCACGGCGGCGATGAACAAGAACAAAGGTTGAGAATTTATGGCTAAAGAAAAGAAATCAGCGAAATCCAAAATGGAGGAACAAACCCAGTTACTAAATTTGCTCCGCACCATTCTGCCCAAGGTGGCACCCGACCCAGCATTCGCCGAAAAAATTTATTCGGCCTTTGAGGCGGAATTGCGCATCAAGAACCGCGTCAATTCGTTTGAGAAATTTTGCGAGCGCATTCCCTTGCCGGATTTGGAGACAAAGACGCTGGAGGAAGTGAAGCAGCAACTCGTCGCCGGCTTCGGCGACGCGGATTTGGAAATCGAACCCAACGAAGACGGCAAAGGCTTGCGGGTGGATATGTCGCTGCCGGACGGCACGCAGTTTCACAGCCGGATTCTCGTGCGGCCGCTCGCGCCGGAAGGCAGTGACGAACCGGAAGTCACGCTAAAATTTGTGCCGTTCCCCGCAGCCTTGCCGGGCGACCCGGAACTGGTCTGGGTGCTGGCCAAGCGCGAGAACATGACGAGCGACGAGGCCGCCGTCGCCCTGACGAAAATTGAGGATGATTTCTGGGCTTCCAAAACGGGGCAGAAACTGATCCGTGACCGGGTCGAGCGCAGCTTCCCTGAATTCATTGCCCGGGTGCCGGCGGGACTGCTGAACGAACAGGGTTTGAAACGGCATTACAAATTGCCCGAGCCGGTCAAAGTTTTGCGGGGAGACCGTAAGAAAACTTGAGTCGCCCCGACATGTTCCAAATGGAGAAAAATTCTAACTGGAGCGGTTGGTGGAACGAAAAATCCCCGGCACTGAAAAACGCCGGGGATTGATGGGAACCGCAGCCCTTTCAACATTTATAGCGCAGAAAACCGGCACGCCCCAAACGCTAACTGTTAGCGACCGATGAACTGGAAGCGCTCTGTGCCGCTGCCATGGCCAATGACGCGGACGGATCCCCGGTCACCAAAAATGGGGTGCAATTTTGTGATTATGTCCGGCTTATGGCCTGCAGCGGAGCCAGGCGCAACGAGTCAGCTTTGAACCAAAGGCCTAAAATGAAAAACCTAATCTGCTGATGACCCCTTCGAAACTACGGAGCCTGGCCGCAACGAATAGTGTTCGCGTGCGAACAAATAGATGCGAATGCACACAGCTAACATGATTGTGTGACCACGTTAATTATGCGACCAACATTTTGCCGTGTGACTTGTTTTAGTCCTTTCATCTCTGCAACTGATAGAACTGCTGCACATTTCCGGCGGTGGGCAAAACGGCCTGCCACTGGCCGCCGACAATTTCCGGTGCCACGGCGACCGGCGTCCAGCCGCCGCCGGCCAGATTGGTGGTCGTCATCACCGTAAAATCCGTCGCGGCCAGTGGCCAGGTCAGCGTCAAGCCACCGCCACCGGCAACCACGCTGATGACCGGACTCGCCGTGCTCAACACCTGGTCTGGTCCCAGCGCCTGCGAGGCGGCAATGGCCGCCGCGCTCAACGGGCCGTTGTAGATGCGGAATTCATCCAGGGTGATGTTGTAATAGGAATCGCCGCTGTAAAGCGACCGCCCGATATAGCTGTAAAGATCGTTCACTGAGGTGAACGGAATGGTGACGGCGTTGTTGATCGCCGCCAGCACGCCATTGGTATAGAGCGCCAGATTTCCCAACGGCGGGTTGAAGACCGCAGTGATATGCTCATTGGTCAGGCCGCTCCAACTGCCGGACGGATTGGGCAGCGAATTTTGTTCGCCGGAATAGTTGGTGGCGGTGATGGCGATGCGTCCGTTCAACGGCTGGCAGAAAATGTATTGCTCGCCGCTGCTCCCGCTGATGTTCCCGAAGCCAAAGAAAAAACAGGCACCCGGAAGGGTTCCAAAGCTGGCCCAGGCATCAATCGTCACGGCGGTGTAATTGCTCAAGATGCCCGCCGGCAACTGAACATATTGCTGGAGGTTGGAGGCCAGCAGGAGCTGGCCGGAACCGCTAAAGGTGCCGCCGCGCGGCAGCGTGCCATTCCACACCGAACCGCCCACCGAGTCGGCGGTGGTGGTGCCGGAAGTTTCGTTGAAGCTGTAACGGTGCACCAATGTCGCCGGCACAGAGCTTACTTGCACCGTTTGCGTGGCGGACAACCCCAGGCTCGCATAGGTGGCGATGATGCTGGTCACGCCCGCGCCCGCGCCGGTGACGTTGCCATTGATGTCCACGGTCGCGATGTTCGTGTTGGCTGTGGACCAGACGAGGGCGTAGTTGGTGTTTGCGGTGAGGTTGACCCAGTTGCCAGCCATCTGTCCCGAAACCGTGGACGCGACGGTCTGGCCGATGGAAATCGGCGAAGTGAACTGCAGCAACAGGTTCGTGTAGGTGTTGATGCCGCTCGCATTCAGCCGGAGAATGGAAAGCGAATTGGCCGGGAGCGTGACAGTGAAGCTGGTTCCAGAATTCGCGATAGAATTGGTGACGGGGAAAACATACGTCGGCGAAGCCAGGGAATTTTCATCCGCTGCGCTGCCGGAGGTCAGTTGGATGAGCGTGGCGTTAGGCGCGATGGCATTGACGCCGGTGACATTGAACGTCGTGGGCAGCGCCGTGCTGTAAGGATTGACCGCCTTGACGATGACCTGGCCGGCGGCGTTGGCATAAGTGGACGAGACCAACAGGCCGCTGGTCAAACTTGGCAAGGTCACGTCCTGCACCAGATTGGTCGCCACCTGAGTGGCATTGGTGCCGAGATAACATTGGGCGCGCGCGCCGGTCACCACGATGCGGATGGAATACCAGACGTTCGTCGCAATAGTTTGCGAAACCTGCGCGTAGGTGGTCTTGCTACCGCCCGCCATCTGCTCGATGGCATCCAGCGTATCGCTCCAGCCGCCGACATTCCACCATGTCCAATTGTTGTTGTCGAGGACGTTGAACATGATTAGAAAGCCCTCCGCGCCGCCGGTCTTCCGCGCCTGGAGGCTGATGGTGTAATTCGCCCAGTTCGTGCTGCCATTATTGAGATAGGTGGAATAGCAGTCAGTAATCTGCGCCGTTTGCTGATACGTTCCATTATTGGTGCTCCAAGTGCCGTTGAAGACGCTCCAGCCGTTCGTGCCCTGATTGATGAAATCACTTTGATAAAGTGTCACCCCGTTGCTCGTCACGACGACATTGGTATATTGGACGGAAGTGTTCCACGAGCCCAGTCCGATGGTGCCCCGCACTCCGGGATTGGACGAATTGCCGGTGATTGCCACCGTGGCCGGCAGGACGGCGTTACCCCGGTTCTGCCCAAATAACTCTTGGACGTAATACGACGGCGTGCCGAACACACCCCGCGAACTGTCGTAATAAATCATGTCCGGCTTCCATTGGATGCTATTCACATTGGCGAACAGCGGCGCATAGGAGGCCAGTTGGACGAGGTCCGAATTACGTTCCATCCCGGTCATGAACGCCGCCTCACCCAGCGCGGCGGAGAGGTTGCCATAAGTGCCGAAGCCAGTAGTGACGGCGTATTCGCCCACAAACACTTTGTGGCCGCTGCGGCTGTAACTGTCATACTTCGTCGCATAGGAAATGAAGGTGGCGGGACTGGAATAATAATGTTCATCCGCAATTTCCACCGGCCGGCTCGTGGGCGGACCGCCTGACCAGTTGCCGCCGGCCGCAATCAGATGGATGTTCGGGTATTGCGCCTTGATGGCGTCGTAAAACAAAGTGTAGCGGGCGTCCAGATAGCTGCCGCCATTCTCATTGCCGATTTCCAGATACTTCAGGTTGAAGGGCGCAGGATGGCCGTTGGCCGCCCGCTGCGCGCCCCAGGTCGTGTTCGTGGCATCGTTGCAATAGGAAATCAGGTCAACCGCGTCCTGCACCCACGGCCCCATCTGACTAATCGGAACGGTGTTGTTGCTGCTGCCATTGTAATCGAGCGCGAGGCCGGCGTTGATGTCATAAAGCGGCGTCATGCCCATGTCTTCGCAAAACTGCAGATATTCCGGCAGGCCGAAACCGTCAGTGGACCAGTAACCCCAGGAATCGTTGTTGTGACCCGGCCGCAGCGCGATGTCGCCGATGGTTTTTTTCCAGCGGACCGAATTGGTCAGGTTATTGGCTTCGATGAAGTTGCCACCCGGATAACGCATGAACGACGGATGCAGCGTTGCCAGCATGTTTCCCAAGTCCGCCCGCAACCCGTTGGTCCGGCTGAAAAATGTCGCCTGCGGAAACAGGGAGACGACATCCAACCAGACCGTGCCGGCGTTGGTGAGGCTCAGGACGAGTTGCGCGTTCGTGTCCGTGCCGGCTGAAACCAGCGACGCAGAAAAGCGCTGCCAGTTGGTCGTCAGCCCGCCGAAGTTCGTCTGCGCGTAGATCGTGCCGCCGTTGGCGCTGGCCAATTGCGCGGTGATTGTCCCGGCAAAGCCGTTGGACGCCAGCGCAAAAAAATTCAAGTTGTAGGTCGCGCCAGCCTGAAACGACATGCCCCAGAAGCCGGCGTTGCCCGCGCCGACGCTGCCGGTGCCGGAGGCCATCGTGAGCTTCAGCGAATTGGGAATGTTTGTGTTCAGCGGCTGCGTTGAATCCACGCTCATTGTCCCCGCCGCCGACCCTTGCGTGACCAGCGTCCAGAACAGCGCGTTCGTCGGATTGTAAAAAGCGCGGTTGCGGACCATCTCGGCATAAATGCCGCCCTCCCCGGCGTAATTGATCTCCTCAAAAAAAATGCCGAACAGGTTGGAACTGACCACCGCGCCCGGCTGGTTGGCCTGGATGGTCACGGTGGCGGCCGGCTGGCCGTGCACCACAGCGGCGATGAACAGCACCGCCACGAGCAGGCAATTTAAATTTTTTCTTGCTATCATATGTTCATTGCAATTCCGGCTAACAAAACGGGGCGGCGAAATCAATCCGCCGCCCCGCCAGGTTCATTCAATTGCTGAATGCCTTACGGATAGACGAGCTTGTAATACTCGTTCGTTACACCGGTCTTAATGATCGCGATGTTCGTCGAGAGGATGCTGGTCGAGTTCGCCACCGTTCCCCAGTCGTTGGTGTTGCCGCTCACGCCCTTGTTCAGGTTGTTCGTCTGCACCAGCAAGCGATAACCCAAGTGATCCGCCGGCCAGCTCAAGGCGAGCGTCGAACCGCTCACGCTGTTCGTCAGATGCGGCACCGTCAAACTCGGCTGCAACAGCACGCTCACCGTGTAGATGTTCGTCTGCGACAGGTCCTGCGACACCGCCTGCACCGCCACCGTGTTCGTCGGCAGCACCAGAGTCTGGCTCCCGCTCGCCACCATCGTCGTTAGCGGAATGCTGTAGCTGCTCCCGTTGTTGAAGCTCAGCGCCAGCGCCGCCGTCCCATCCGCGCTTGTCGCCGTCACCGTCACCGATTTGTTGACGTAGGTGTTGGTCGCATTGTAGCTGTTCGTTGCGGAGTTAAATGTCGGATACAGCGTCCCTGCCGCCGTAATCACCAGATTCGACAGCAAGGCGTTAGTGCTGGCCAGCCGCGTCACCGTCACGAAGTAGTTGCTCGTGGTCAGCCCGTCCTGTGCCGTCACCTGCACTTGGATGTAGTTCGTATTGCCAACCCCCACCGGCAACGCCACGCTCGTCACCTCGTTGGTCAGTTGTCCATACGACACGCCGTTCAAATACAGCATGTTCGTCGCAAAGGCCGAGTTGTTCGTCACCAGCACCGTCACCGTGCCAACCCCGTTGTAGTTCGTCGCGTAATAATTCGTCGTGCCGGGGATGAAGGTCGGCGGTTCTGATGCGATCACCACCAAGTTGCTCAGGCTCGCGTCCGTGCTGGTGCCAGAGGCCCCGGCCGTCACCTGCAAACTGCCCGCGCCGGTGATCAGGCCGGAGCTATTGCCGTTGCTGTAAACGCCCGAAACCTGACTGACCCCGCCAAGGATGAGATATGCCACATTGTTCGTCACCGAGAAAGTCAGATTCAAGGTGGCGCCGCTGTCCACCTCGACCGTCGAGTTCGTGTTCAGCGTGGCGTTGGCGATTATCAGCGTTCCCGCGTTGACCGTCGTGTTGCCGGTGTAGGTGTTCGTGCCGGTGAGCGCCAATGTGTTGACACCCGTCTTGGTCAGCCCCAGCACGCCGCCAGTGTTCCGAATGACACCGGCAAAGGTGTAATATCCAGAACTCCAGCCAACGGTCAGGACATTGGTGGTGCCGGCGACCGTGTTATCAACGATGGCATTGGTGCCGCTGGCGGATAAGCCGTTGATTGTGGCATTATGACCGTTAAGGTTCAGCGTCGCCGTGTTATTGTTCGCACTGGTGCCGAACGCCACGAAACCGGCGGTGCCACCGTAGGGCAGTGCGTTGTCAATGCCCAACGCCAGCGTCGGGTTTGCCGCAACAT